>Ga0194125_10004111_pt1 | contig 22957 bp, 16 predicted proteins | sample TA2KigC250mmetaG_FD_148626 | JGI IMG/M metagenome (GOLD analysis project Ga0194125, IMG submission 148626) | Freshwater microbial communities from Lake Tanganyika, Tanzania - TA2015034 Kigoma Deep Cast 250m | ecosystem: Environmental > Aquatic > Freshwater > Lake | place: Tanzania: Lake... | reverse complement strand
AGAGCTGAGAGAAGAGCTGAGGGAGGGGCTGGAACGGCGGTGGTGCCTGCGACAGCAGGGCAGCACAGCGCGGCAAACAGCGACAACAGGCCGAGCCGGCAGCGCTGTGGGCGGAATGGGTTCAAGGAACCGAGGACTGCAGGGACTGCAGGTTTAGGCACGGGAGTCAGCAGGCTTTTCATGAGGGGCACGCAGCGTGTTCATGATGGCGTTGGGGGCATTAGACACCGCCCGTAGCCTTCCGCGCAACGCCTTCCTGGGCACCCGCCTGGGCAGGCGCATCCTCCCTAAGCGGGTGGTTGGACGTTAAGCGTGAGAGCATCAGAGATAGGCAGACCGAAAAGACGCTCGAGGTCTGGCAGGGGGGACTAGGCAAGCGGGCGGCGGACGAGGCCTAATTGGTGTCAACGATTTAAAACCTGGCTTATAAACGTCCAAGTGGCCCCAGGACCTGTATGACACGCCCCAGCACCCCCGGTCAACCGTTCAACCCTCAGCCGGTTCTATGCTCTGGCTGGGGCTGTCAACAATTAAAGACCTGTCTTATTCTATAGAAAGGTGTGGCGTAGGGCAGGGGGAGGGGGGCGGGGGCTGACTTTAGGATCGGGCCGTGAGGTGGGTTTTCACCGCCCGAATGAACTCGGGGTTGGCGCCGCAGCAGCCGCCGATGAAACTCGCCCCCGCCGCCAGCAACGCCGGCATGTGCCCGGCGAATTCCTCCGGTGTGGTGCGATAGGTCACGCGTCCATCGACCATGACGGGCAAGCCTGCGTTGGCTTTGATCCAGATGGGGCGATCGGTGGCGGTCTTGAGGCGCTGGCAGACGGGGACGTACCGCTCGATCCCAACGCCGCAATTGGCGCCCACGACATCCGCGCCGGCCTCGGTCAACTCGCGGGCGACCTGTTCGGGCGTGGCGCCCATCATGGTGCGGTCTTTGTCTTTGCCGGCGTCGAAGACGGCGCAGGCGACCACCGGCAGACCGGTCGCCTTAACGGCGGCGATGGCCGCCTTGGCTTCATCGAGATCGGACATGGTCTCGATGACGATGGCGTCGGCGCCGCCCTCGGCGAGGGCCTGAGCTTGTTCAGCAAAGGCGGCGCGTAGCTCCTCGATGGTGGTCTCGCCGGACAAGAGCATCTTGCCGGTGGGGCCGATCGAAGCGAACACGTGCGCGGCGCTTGCGGCCGCCTGGCGCGAGAGTTGGACACCCGCGCGATTGATTTCGCTGACCCTGTTGGCCAGGGCATGGCCTCCGAGGCGGAGGCGATTGGCGCCGAAGGTGTTGGTCAGAATGACGCGGCTACCCGCCTCGACGTAGGCGCGCGCGACCGAGACGACGCGCTCAGGGTGTTCGAGGTTCCAGGCGTCGGGCAGTTCGCCGCTTTGAAGGCCGCGGGCTTGGAGTTCGGTACCCCAAGCGCCGTCGGTGACGACCGGGCCGTCGGCCAGCAGTTGTTGGATGAAGTCGTTCATAGCGCACTCGAGGGCGCCGGCGGCATCTGCTCAAGAGCTTTCAAGCGCGATCTCCGTGAGCCCTTGGCGAAAACAACGGGCACCGACGGCTGGCTGGGCTGGCGAGCCTCAGGCCTTGGCCGCCAGTTGTTTCTTGGCCAGGGAGACGGCTCCGGGCGCATTGTCGCTGTAACCGTCGGCGCCGATTTCATCGGCGTACTTCTGGGTGATGGGGGCACCGCCGACGAGGACTTTGACCTGCTCGCGCACCCCGGCTTGTTTGAGGGCCTCGATGGTGCCCTTCATGGAGGGCATGGTGGTAGTGAGGAGGGCGGACATGGCGACGATGTTGGCGCCCTTCTCTTTGACGGCCTTGACGAACTGGTCCGGGGAGACGTTGACGCCCAGATCGACCACGTCGAAGCCGCCGCCTTCGAGCATAGCGGCCACGAGGTTTTTGCCGATGTCGTGCAGGTCGCCTTTGACAGTGCCGATGACGACGCGGCCGGCGGGTTGGGCGCCGCGCGCGATGAGCAACGGACGGAGAAGTTCGAGGGCGGATTTCATCGCCCGCGCTGAGATGAGGAGTTCGGGCACGAAGTACTCATTGCACTCGAAGCGGCGCCCGACTTCGTCCATGGCGGGGACCATGGCGTCGTGGACGAGTGGGAGCGGTTCGGCGCCGGCGGCCAGGGCTTTCTCGACGAAATCATGGGCGGCTTTGGCATCGCCGTTAAGGATCGCTTCGCGCAGCGGTTTTAGATCTTGCATAGCGGTCATCCTGTTGGTGTCAGGTCACAGGTCACAGTTATGGGTAGCGGACCTGGCGAGTATGAGCGCATCGGCGGTCCGAATGCAAGGAATGGCCGCCTAGAGCCGCAGAAAGATTTTGCGCCGGAACAGGAAGCGGCTGAGCCAGAAGGTGAGGAGGATCACGCCCAGGGCGACGGCGAGGTCGCCGCCGCGGCCGAGGGCGGCGTGGATGTCGCCGCCGACGAACCGGCCGGCGATGGCTTTGAGATCGACGAGTTGGTGGGTCAAGTAGATGGTGATGGGGTTCATGCCGATCCAGACGAAGGGTGTGGCCCAACGCCGCCAACCGCACACGTCGATCAGCCCATAGAACAGCGCCAGCAACAGGCTGCTGTAGCCGCACGATACGAGCACGAAGGAGGAGGTCCAGATCTTCTTGATGACCGGGAACTGCAGATGCCAGAGCCAGCCGGCCACCACCAGCGCCACTCCGCCGCCGCCTAACCACATCAGTTTCCTGGCTTCAGTCAGATCGGCGCGCTGGAGGGTTCGGCCGGCAAACACCCCCAGCAGGCAGTGAGCGATCGCAGGGAGCGTGCTCAGCAAGCCCTCGGGGTCGTGGTCGCCATCCCATTTGCGGAGGGGTAGGAATTCCTTATCGATCCAGTTCGCCAGGTTCTTGCCTTCGGCGAAGTCCCCCGCGCCGAAGCCCGGGACCGGGACGAAACTCATCAGGGCCCAATAACCGACCAGGAGTGTGGCGCAGAGGGCGACTTGGCCGCGGTGGCTGAGGTAGCAGTAGGCCAGTCCGGCGAAGAAATAGCACAGGGCGATCCGCTGCAAGACGCCGAGCAGACGGATCTGCTCGAAGGGCATGGCGAACCCGCCGTAGTAAAACACCCCGAGCGCGTACAGCAAAAGCGTGCGACGAGCGACTCGCCCCAAAGCAGCCGTGCGGCCGTGCTGGGCCATGAGGCGCCCGAGGGAGAAGGTCAAGGAAACCCCGACGATGAAGATGAACAGCGGGAAGATCAGGTCGTAGAACGCGAAGCCTGCCCAGGCGCGATGTTCGAGTTGGTCCGCCAAAAAGCGGGTGGGGCCGGCATCGCTGAACTTGCGCAGGGCATGCATCAGACCGCCCGCACCCACAATCCAGAGCATGTCGAACCCGCGCAAGGCGTCCAACGACATCAACCGTTGCGGGGGCGGGTGAGCGGGGGCTAAAGGGGCGGGCATAGTCATGAGTCACCGAGATGGACTACAAGTCGGCGGTAGGGCGCGCAGTCCTCTGCGCGTGCGCGCCGCAGCCTCCTGTGTCCACAGCCGTGTGCGGCGCGCAGAGGACTGCGCGCCCTACCGGCAAACTGTAGCCTATCCCTGGATCTCATCGGTAAAGTTATAGGGTGGCCGGAGGCCGAACGTGGGACGCTAGAGTGTGCGCAGGACTTTGGCGGCGGCTTGCACTGTCTTTTCGATGTCATCCGAGGTGTGTGCAGTCGAGATAAAGCCGGCCTCGAACTGCGAGGGGGCCAGGTAGATGCCTTCCGCCAAAAGGCCGTGAAAGAACCGCTTGAACCGCTCGCGATCGCTCGAGAGGGCGTCGCCCAAGTGGTGCACGGGACGGTCGGTGAAGTAGCCGCAGAACATCGAGCCGCAGCGGTTGAACTGGACCGGGATGCCGGCCGATCGAGCGGCCTCGCGGAGGCCAGCCTCGAGGGCGGCGCCGCGCGCTTCGAGGGTGGCGTAGGCGTCGGTGGCGCGCAGTTCTTCGAGGGCGGCGAGCCCGGCCGCCATGGCCAGCGGGTTGCCACTCAAGGTGCCGGCTTGGTAGACCGGCCCCAAAGGCGCCAGATGATCCATGAGGTCCGCCCGGCCCCCGAAGGCCCCGACCGGTAGGCCGCCGCCAATAATCTTGCCGAAGCAGGTCAGGTCGGGCTGGATTCCGAACCGTTCCTGCGCGCCGCCGGGGGCGAGGCGGAACCCGGTCATGACCTCATCGAAGATCAGCAGCGTGCCGTGCGCCGCGGTGAGTTGGCGGAGGGATTCGAGGTAGCCAGGCCTGGGCAGGTAGAGACCGGCGTTGCCGGGCACGGGTTCGAGGATGACGGCGGCCACCTGGCCTGGGTTGGCCTCGATGGCTTGCTGGACGGCCGCCGCGTCGTTGAAGGGGAGCACCAGCGTGTGCCGGGCGAAGTCCGCCGGTACACCGGCGCTGTCCGGGTGGCCGAAGGTGAGGGCGCCCGAGCCCGCTTTGACCAGGAGACCGTCTGCGTGGCCATGGTAACAGCCGTCGAACTTAACGATCTTGTCGCGCCCGGTGGCGCCGCGGGCCAGGCGAATCGCCGACATGCAAGCCTCGGTGCCGGAGTTGCACATCCGGACTTTCTGGACGCTCGGGACCAGCTCGCAAATGAGCCGGGCCATGGTGACTTCGAGCGGGTTGGGGATCCCGAAGCTGGTCCCGTGGACGGCCGCTTGTTGGACGGCCCGGATGATGTTGGGCGCCGCATGGCCGTGGATGGCCGGGCCCCAGGTGCACACATAGTCCACGTATTGGTTGCCGTCCACGTCCCACACCCGGGCGCCTTGGGCGCGCTGCACGAAGAACGGCTGACCGCCCACCGCGCGAAAAGCGCGCACCGGCGAGTTCACACCGCCCGGGATGAAGCGCAGGGCCTCGGCAAACAGTCTGTCCGATTTGATCCGCGAATTCATGGACGGCAATTAAGGGGACAGTCGCCAGTCGGGGCGAGCCTTTTTCGGCAGGCACCACGGCCCGCGGTGGTCCGATGGCAACAAGGAAGCAGACTGAAGTCCGCGCACCGCCTCGCTAAGGATTCGGGCCCGGGCCGAATTCGACATTCGTCGTGGCGCCGGGCCGCCACAGAGGATACACTGCCCCGCACACACACGCACGCACCGGGTCACTGGTTATGGGCGATACAAGCGAATTCTCGTTGGCCATTCGATTGTTCTTGAGGGCGTATCCTTGGCGCCGGATCGATCCGGTACCCTGGGCGCCCTTGAAGAAACCGCTGAGCCAATCCCGCCTTGCGCTCGTTTCGACGGCCGGGATGGTGTTGCCCGGCCAACCGCGCTTCGACGAAACGATCAAGGGGGGCGACTGCAGTTTCCGGGAGATTCCCGCCGCCACCGTGCCGGGACAACTCGTGGACACGCACCGCAGCGAGTCGTTCGACCACCGCGGCGTCCAATCGGATCCGAACCTCGCCTTCCCCCTCGAACGGGTGCTCGAGTTGGCCGCGCGCGGGCGGATCGGGTCGGTCAACGACCGGCACCTGTCGTTCATGGGCTCGATCACTGCGCCCGGGCGGTTGACGCGCGACAGCGCGCCGGCGGCGGCCGCGCTGCTGGTGGCGGATGAGGTGGATGTGGCGTTGCTGGTGCCGGTGTGACCCATGTGTAACCAGGCCGTGTGCCTGGTCGCTGCCGAGTTCGAGCGCCGCGGGATCCGTACGGTGGCGCTCGTGTTGCTGCGTGAAGTAGCCGAGCGAGTGCGGCCACCGCGCGCCTTGGCCTTGCCTTTCCCGCACGGTTACCCGCTGGATGCACCCGGTGAACCGGCACGGCAACACGCGGTGATCGAGGCTGCCCTGCAAGTGCTCGAGCGCGAACCCGCCACGCCACCGCTGCTGGTCGATTGGGCAAATGGGATGGGCGCGGGGAGTATGGTTAGCGGCTCGCAGGGGACTGCGAGCCCTACCTGACGACGAGGGTGTTGGTAGGGCGTGCACTCCGTGCGCGCCGTGGGGGCAAAGGGCAAATGGGATGGGCGCGGGGAGTATGGTTAGCGGCTCGCAGGGGACTGCGAGCCCTACCTAACGCGGTCGTTCAATAACCCGCGCGATTCGGGTAGGGCGGCCGTTTGATTTCGAGGGGCGGATGCTCTTTGAGCTGGCGAAGCAGTTCGGCAATGGCGCGTTCGAGTTGCGGGTCCCCTCCGCGGGCCATCGCCGCCGGATCGTCCACCACCTCGATGTCTGGATCGACGCCGTACCCCTCGATGATCCATTCGCCTTTGATGGGGTCGAAGATGCCGAAGGTAGGCACGGTTACGCGGCCGCCGTCGATCAGGGCTGGGGCGCCGGTCATCCCAATCAAACCGCCCCAGGTGCGCATGCCGATGAGCGGGCCGAGCCCGGATTGTTTGAAGTAGAAGGGCAGACAATCGCCTCCGGACCCGCTCCATCCGTTGACGAGCATGGCCTTGGGACCGTAGTGCGCCACCGGCGGCCACGCCCAATCCCGACCGTCGCGCACGCCCCAGTAATTGCGCAGCGGCCGATTCAACAACTCGACGAACCGGTCCGGTATCTGGCCGCCGCTGTTGAAGCGTTCGTCGATGATCAGAGCGGCCTTGGTGACTTGGCCGCGCCATTGCCGGACCAACTCGCGTTGGCCGTTCTGGCCTGTATCCGGCACATAGACGTAGCCGAGCTTGCCGTCGCTGGCGGCCTCGACCTTGCGGCGGTTGGAGTCGATCCAGGCGAGGTTTCGCAGGCGGCCCTCGCTGCTGAGGGTTTGCACCAGCACTTCGCGCGCGCCTTTGAGGGTGGGCTGGTCGTTCAGGGTCAAGAAGACCGGTGCATCGGCCAAGCCTTGAAAGGCCGCCCAAGGGTCTTGTGCGGTGTCCACGGGCGCCCCGTTCACCGCGAGGAGATAATCGCCTTCGTGCACGTTGGTCAGGCCCGGCCGTTGCAGGGGCGAGCGCACCTCGCTATCCCACAGTGCGCCGGCGAGGATTTTCTTGATTCGATACGCCCCGTGTTCGAGCGCGAAATCGCAGCCCAAATAGCCCACCCCGCGGTCTCGACCCGGTTCGAGATCGCCACCGCTGCGGTAGGTGTGGGAGGCGTTCAATTCGCTGATGAGTTCGCCGATCACGTAGTTCACGTCCCACCGCGTCACCGCGTCTTCGAGCAACCGGCCGTATCGTTTGCGCATCAGTTTCCAGTCCACGCCGTGCAGGCCGGGGTCATAGAAGTAATCCCGCTGCAAACGCCAGGCCTCGGTGAAGAGCTGCTGCCACTCCGCCACCGGATCGATGGTGGCTTCCAAGCCGCCGCTCGGGATTTTCTTGTCCAGCTTCTGCCCTTCCTTGGGCTCGACGAAGGCGTACGTGCTACCTTTCCGCACCAGCAGTTTCTCGCGGTTTGCGCTCAGCGCGAAATCGTCCGCGTCGTCGAGCACGGTCTTCTCTTCGCGCTTGTCGAGGTCGTAGAAGAGGATCGGGCTTTTGTCGTCGCCGCCGCCGGTCCGGGGCAGGCGACGATAGAGGAGCTTGCCGGCGACCGCGGCCAGATCGCCATAGCGGCCAGGTTTGGCCGGCAGGAGCACCACGCGCTGCTCGAAACCCTCGAGATCGATCTCGACCGGTTTGGGCTTCTTCTCGTCTTTGGCCTGGTCATCCTTCTTGTCGGCGGGCTTGTCTGCGCCCGCGTCTGCGGCTTTGCCCTCCGGTTTCGCTGGCTCAGCGGAGTCGGATTCTTCGCCTGCGGTCGATTCGTGGGGCTTGGCGGAGTCGTGAGCGGAATCGCTGGGTTTATCCTTCTTCTCCTTGTCCTTCTGGGCGGGTTCTTCGTCATTGCGCGGGGCGAGCGGGGAGGGGACCTCGCGGCGCAGCGGGACGAGGGCGAGGTTGGCGGTGTTGGCGTAGATCCAGGTGTTGTCCAGATCGCTGTAGGTGGGGCTGAAGGAGCGGCCGGTGCGGAAGTAGAGGTATTTGCCGTCGGGATCGAAGACGGGCGAGTCGTCGTTATAGAAGCCGGCGGTGACCTGGTGACGTTTGGCGGTCTTGGTATCGTAGAGGACAATGGCGGTGTTGCGGTTGTCGAGGTCGCCTGCATAGGCGAGCCAGCGGCTGTCGGCCGACCAACTCACGCGGAACCGACTGAGGTCGCCGTGGTACATCCAGAGCTGGCGGTCGATGGCGCGGGTCGTTTTGGCGGCGAAATCGTGGAGGTGAAGCTGCATGGTCTGATCGATGAAGACCAAGCGTTGGCTGTCCGGCGCCCATTGCGGTGCGTAACGAAAGCCCGGGCCCAGGGCGGTGAGCGTTTGCTCGTCGCCCGTGCCGTCGGCGGGCCGGACGGTGAGTTCGTATTCGCCCGTCCGATCGCTGAAATAGGCGATCCACTTCCCGTCCGGCGACCAGGCCGGCGAACGCTCGGCGATCCCGGGGCTGCGCGTGAGGTTGCGCACCACGCCGTGCTCGGCCGGGGCGGAGAAGATGTCGCCGCGGGCCTCGAAGAGGGCGCGTTTGCCTGTGGGCGCAGGGGCGGCGTCTTGAATGGAGCCAGACACATTCTCGACGCGCGGCTTGAGCGTGGCTCGGTCGGTGACGACGCGCACGACGACCTCGCGGCTTTGTTCGGTGGCAAGGTCCAACAGGTAAAGGCGGCCGGCGTTCTCGAAGACCAATTCCTGCGGGCCGATGCTGGGGAAGTGGACGTCGAACTCCTTGAAGCGGGTCAGTTGCCGGACTTGTTCGGTTTGGGGGTTGTAGGCCCAGAGATTGGCGCGTTTGTGTTCGTCGCGGTCGGAGAGGAAGTAGAGCGTTTGACCGTGCCACATGGGTTGCGCGTCCGCGGCTTCGGAGCGGGTGATGTTGCGGGCGGTGAGCTTCTCGAGATCGAACAGCCAGATGTCCGGGTTCATCCCGCCGCGGTAACGTTTCCAGGTGCGGAAATCGACGCTGATGGGGGTGTAGGCGAGCGTCTTGCCGTCGGGGGAGACACTGCCGAATTCGCCGTAAGGCACGGGCAGTTTCTCCGGCAAACCGCCCTTCACCGGCACCCGGTAGAGCTGGTTGAACCGGTCCTTCTCGCTGGTCATCGAACTGGCAAAGAGCAGGCTCTGGCCGTCCGGGTGCCAATCCAACACGCGGTCGGGGGCGCCATGATGCGTGAGGCGTCTGGGCAAACCGCCTGCGACCGGCACCACGTAGATGTCTTGGTTGCCGTCGTAATTGCCGCTAAAGGCGATGAGCGAACCGTCCGGGGAGAAGCGCGGGAAAGACTCCTCGCCTTGGGGCGAACTGAGTCGCATGGCTACGCCGCCACTCTTGCGCACCACCCAAATGTCGCCGGCGTACACAAAGGCGATGTGGGTCGCCGACACATCCGGCTGGCGCATCATCCGCGCGTCAATGCGCCGCGGGCGATCGGCCCGGTCCGCCGCCGCAGCCAACCGCGTGGTTGGGTTCACTGGCGCGACGGCCAGCAGGAGCAGCAGCAGGAGCAGGAGCAGCCGGCTGGAACGGAACCGCAGCCGCTCTGGAAAGGGCATCAGCCGGGCCGCAATGGTCTGGTGGGCGTGGATGGCATCTAGGGTGAGCCCTGAGGCCATAACCGGCGCAGGTTGGGTGGCGGTGGCGCGCATGGGCCGGGCGATCGACGCTTGGTTCATGGGCCAAGCCTACACAGGTCGGGCGCCTGAACGCCAGTGTTTCGCTAGACCATGAACTGTTGACGTTGGTGGGTGCCGGATCCTGAGCGGAACTCCCAGCAGCCGGTAGGGCGCGACCGCTGGGCGCGCCGCACGATAACCGTCTCCGTAGGCTGTGCTCGACCGGCGTGCTGGGACAGCCCGCCCTACCTCATGCTCCTTGCGGGTAGGGCGCGACCGCTGGGCGCGCCGCACGATAACCGTCCCCGTAGGCTGTGCTCGACGGCGTGCTGGGACAGCCCGCCCTACCTGACGCTCCTTGTGGGTAGGGCGCGACCGCTGGGCGCGCCGGACGATGACCGTCCCCGTAGGCTGTGCTCGACGGCGTGCTGGGACAGCCCGCCCTACCTCATGCTCCTTGTGGGTCGATGGCATCAGTGAACCGCGAACCACCACGCCGCCCGGGCTCGCCGATGCGGTTGCGTGGGTCGTGTCGAATGATGCCGCACCCAGTCAGCCGTCGGTAGGTCCGCCCAGACCGCGACCGAACGCGACCAGCGGTCGGCGAAGAACCACTTGGCCCAGTGCGAATAGAGGTCTTCGCTGCGCGAGGCCAGCACGTCAGTGCGGATCGCCCACAGCACTTCGGGTGGCACCGGCTCAGGCGTGTGCTCGGCGGTCGTTCGTTTGCCCAGCACGCCTTCGAGCAGGCGGATGAACCACTCCGGCGCCGGGGTGGTCGGGGTCGAGACCGAGTACTTCAGCGCGAGGGTGCGCCATTTTTCGCCGACGGTGACCGTCTGGCCGTCGGGGCCGAATTCTGCCTGGACCGGCCGGCTGTCGAAGGGCAGCGGTTCCGTCAAGGGCAAGCCCGTTCGCACATCCCAGACGCGAACGATTCGATCCCAACCGCCGGTGATGAGCCGGCGGCTCTGGCGATCGAAGGTAGCCAGGTTAACCCAGTGCGTATGAGCAAGCGGGGGTGTGACCGGTCGACCCGTGCGCGCGTCCCAGACCCGCGCAGTCCAGTCGCCGGATGCGGTGGCTAGCGGGGCGCCATTGGGGCTGAACCAGAGGCTGTTGGCGCCGGCGTTATGCCGCATCGGCCCGACCCGCAACTGGCCCGTCGCCGCATCCCAGATGCGCGCCCCGCCATCCTCGCAGCCGGTCGCGACCTGGCGGCCGTCCGGGCTGAACCTGGCGATGCCCACCCAGCCCGGATGCTCGAGTGGTGGGGTGATGTCGCGCAGGGTTTTCGCGTCGAGGATGCGCGCGGTACCATCGAGTGAGGCGGTGGCGATGCGTGTGCCGTCCCGGCTGAACCGCGCGGTGCGGATGGTGTCGGCGTGCCGGATCGGCTCGGGCAGACGCACGCCGGTTGTGGCGTCCTGAATCCAGGCTTCGCCCGAGTTGAAGTCATCGACGCGGATGATCCACCGGCCCGCGCTCGAGGTCTGCGGATCGAGCGTCTCGGCCGTGTAAGGGACCGGCTCGGGCTGGGCTGCGCCGGGTCGGATGTCCCACAGACACGCCCGGCCGTCGTCGGACGCGGTCAAGAGGCTCTGGCCGTCCGGGGCAAACACGGCGGACCAGACGATGCCCGGCAGCGGGATGGGCTCGAGCAAGGGCTGGCCCGTGGATGCGTCAAAGACGCGCGCCGTCCAATCCCTCGAGACGGTCGCCACCATGCGACCGGTCGGATCGAACCGGGCGTCGTACATCACCGCCGTGTGCTGCGGCCCCGCGGTCAGCAGCGTGCCGGTTTCGGTCTCCCACACCCGCGCGGCGCGATCCCTCGAGGCGGTGACCACGCGCCCGCCGTCCGGGCTAAACCGCGCCGAGGTGACTTCACCCTCATGATCGAGGGGGTTGCACACCGCGGCGCCGGTGCGCGCGTCGAACACGTAAGCTTTGAAGCCCCAACCGGCTGCCACGACCCGCGTCCCGTCGGCGTTGAAGCGCGCGGTACGTAAGTCGAGATCCTCGCCCTCGAGTTGGGCCTCGAGGGCGCCCGTGGCGGCGTCCCAGAGCGCCGGTTCCTGCGAGGCGGTGACGAGGATGCCGCCGTCCGGGCTAAACTCGGCGTACCAGACCGGTCCAGGGGCTGGTGCGGTCTCGGCCAGGACGCGATGCGTTTCGAGGTCCCACACTTGGGCCACGCCGCCGCCGGTCGCCGTTACGAGCCGTTGGCTGGCTGGTCCGAACCTCGCCGTCCAGACCCGGTCCGCATGTTCGAGCCGCGCCACTAGATCGCCCGTTTGCGCGTCCCAGACCCGGGCGGTCCGGTCCCACGACGCCGACGCCAGCAGGGTGCCGTCCGGGCTGAACGCGGCGTCGGCGATGTACTCGGCGTGCGCCAGGGGCGGCGTCAACGGTCGAGCGCTGCGGGTCTCGAAGATCCGAACCGTTTCGGGCACCGTCAACGGCCCAGGGTCGCGAGAGGCTTCGATCTCGAGGTGACGCGCGTCGCGAACGCGGTCCGTGTCGCCTGCGACGGTGGCGAAGCGTTGGCCGTCTGGGCTAAAGATCGCGCGTCGGGCCGATTGCCCGGCGCGGATCGGCTCGAGCAGGGGCAGCGCCAAGTCATAGTTCTCGAGGATCGAGATTGCGCGGCTCGCGCCGATCGTGTAGCTCGGTTCTTCGCGCAACCGCGCGCTCAAATGCCCAAGGGCCTCGGTCGGTTTCCCCTCGCGCACGAGCGAATCCAGCACCTCACGATCCAGGCGCCACAGGTTCGCTTCGAGCTGCGCGTTGGCGCGTCGGGTTTTGCCCCACTGCCAGAGCACACCGGCTGCTCCGCCGGCGAGGCTGACCGCTAGCCCAACCAGCAACGCCGCCACCAACGGCCGGCGCCGACACCACCGCACTGCCCGTTGGCTTGGCTTGAGCGGGCGTGCCCGGATCGGTTCGTGTCGGGTGAACCGATCGAGGTCTTCGGCCAGTTCGAGAGCGGACGCGTACCGCTGGTCGGGCGCTTTCTCGAGGCAACGCAGACAAATCGTCTCGAGCTCGGCATCGACTGGGCGCACCTTGCGCGGCGGGACCGGTTCGTCTTCTCTGACCTGGCGGAGGATCTCGATCGGGGATTCGGCCAGAAAGGGCGGTCGGCCCGTCAACAAGTGGTAGAGGATTGCGCCGGCACCGTACACGTCCGTTGCGACGGTCAACTCTTTGGTCTTGCCGGCGGCCTGTTCGGGCGACATGTAGGCGGGTGTCCCGAGCACCGCGCCGCCTCGCGTCAATCCGCTCTCCTCTTCCGCCAGCTTCGCCAGGCTGAAATCGGTCACGTGCGGCTCGCCGCGCTCGTCGAGCAGGATGTTGCTCGGCTTGAGGTCCCGATGCAGGATGCCCCGCTGATGCGCATGATGGACCGCTCGCGCCACCCGCGCCAGGAGCGTCGCTACCGATTCGTTCTCGGCCCGGCTGATCGAGCTCGGCTGACCGTCGATCGCATCGGCCAAAGTGCCCTGCGCGAACAGGCGCATCGTGAAGTAGTGTTGACCGTCCTGTTCGCCCACGTCGTAGACGGAGACGATGTTGGGATGCTCGAGCTTGGCGGCTGCGCGCGCCTCGTAGCGGAATCGCTCGACCAACTTGGGCGTCGCCAGGTGCCCACCATGAATCATCTTGAGCGCTACCTGCCGGTTCAGGCTCTTCTGGCGCGCCTTGAACACCACCCCCATACCGCCCCTCGCGATTTCCTCGAGCAACTCGTAATCGCCGAAGTCCCGGACTGGCACCGCATGGCGGCCATCAGGCGAGTGCGCGCAGGCGCGCTGGTTGGGTTCGTGCGGCCCGTCGGATTCGGATTCGGATTCGGCCAGTTCATGCGGCGCGTCCGAATCCAACGCCATGCGGAAGAAACACTTCGGACACGCCACCACCCCGCCCGCTAAGGGCGTGTCCGATCCGCATCTTGGGCAGGAGAGGCTCTGATGAACAGTGTCAGAGCGCATGATCATGCGCGGACTGTACAACAGGGTTGGGGATCCGCCAAGGGGCGGGTCGGCTGAAGGTCAGGGCCTGCTTGCGGACCGCAACTGCAGCCCGCTCGAACACTCGACCGGCAGGGCTGGAACTAGCGGCCGCGGCGAATGCGCCGTGTCCCGGGCGCGTGTCCCAGGGTAGGGCAGGCTGGTGGGATGCCGCAGTCTTCTGCTGGCGGCATGGGCGCGGCTGGCTTTGGCGCGTGCCGAGAGGGCCGCGTGAAGCGAGCGAGGGCAGCCCGCCTGACCCGAGGGCCAGGCGGGCTGAACGGAACCTGAGCCGCGGATTCAGCTAAGGGCAGATGAGGCCGATGACGGCCTGGCCCTGTTGAATCCAGGGCCCAGCGAGTTGCTCGGGGATCCTCTTCCCGCGTTGGGCACGCACCTGGTTGACAAAGGCGCCTAACTGACCGCAGGCGGCACCGTCGTTGTGCGGGTTGCCGTCGGCGAGAGTCGACAGCGCGCCATCCAATGTGGAGAGGAGGCTGTTGGCGAGTCCGGCTTCTAGTCCGAAGTCCTCGAGGGCGGCGACCAGCACAGCGGTCCCACCCGCCGGGTCCACAAAGTCGTCGCAGGCATCGCCGATGCCCTCGCCGTCGATGTCCGCCTGGTCCGGGTTGAACACGGTTGGGCAGTTGTCGGCCTCATCGGGCACGCCGTCACTGTCAGAATCGTGCGCAGCAGCCCCCAAAGCGATGACGATTGCGATCTCCCGCTGAGCGAGTGGGTAGTCCCATACTGCAAGATCATCCACCAAGCCCCGCAGGGAGCCTCCGGCGTTGGACAGGCCGCCGATCTCGGAGAACACAACGGTTGGGTCCAACCCCCAGCCTGGAAACACGTAGGCTGAACCCATGAAATCGGCGCCTGCCAGGACGCCGTCGCGCTAGAGGCTGAGAATTCCCGTGCCAGCGTCGAACGTGACCGCGCAATGTGTCCATTGGCCGAGCGCGGCATGGACCGAATCGAATACGGTCGCGTCATTGCCCAGGGCATCTCGCGCAACTGTGAAGATCCTGCCAGGCCCCTGAGGATGTCCGAATTCGGTCATGGAAAGTCGAATGGTCGGAATCCAAGGAGCTCCGAATGCACTCAGGCCGAAGATGTTGTCACCCGCCGAACTGTCGGCGGTATAGGCCTCGACGTTCACCCAACCCGCGATGGTGTAGCCTGCGGCGGGTGCCACCGCGACCGGGTCGAGGAGCACCGAGTCAAAATTGCCGTCCAAGTGGAGCGCGGCAAGGCTTCCAGGAATTGTTGCCGGAGCGACCGTGTCCCAAGTGGGCTCGTTTGGCGGTGGTGCGAAGACACCATCTGTGGCGGGGCTGTTGACCTGACTTTGTGCGAGCGTGCCGGCTCCTTCATCAAACGTCCAATGAGCGATGAGAGTCTGCCCGAGGCTTTGGGTTACGGCGCCGTCGAGGCAGAGCGACGCGAGGATCGCAGTTGTCGGAAGCCAGCAAGCCTTCACGATGCCTGTGCTGCTTTTGTGCTTGTTCTTATTCATGGTCTTTCTACTTGTTGGTTGCGTTCTTGTTCATCATGTTCGGCCGATTCGCCATCCCACCCACGCGAGATGCCCAGGCCACGCCACCGTGGAGGCTCAGCCGGGTGGCCCATGCCGCTAACTTAGGAACCAGTTATCAGAGTCGCTCACTATGCCATTCAGATACCGTACTACGCGAACTGCAGGTGAAAGGGACAGAGAATGTGCAGGCAAGTTACTGTCGGCCTTAGCCTCAGCGCGTGTCCTTACCTCGCGACCTGGCGGTGTCACTAACGGTCGGCGATGGCGGTCGGCTTTGCCGGCTGCGAGCCCTACGAGAGGCCGGTGCAGCTTGCGGCGGAATCCGGGGAAAGACAGCGCGTCTGGCAACTGAATGCCGTTCACTGAGTTCGGTTCACCGCCATGGAGCAGGCCGTGAACTTCTGCGCGCGGTCGCAACCACGGCCGCGTCTTGCTGCTCGCCTCAGCTTGCTGTGCACGGTCGCGGCGACTTCGCTGGATTGCAGCCCCAGGGCCAGCAGGCAGCGCGGGCAGTGGCCGGACAGTTGCCCGGCGGCGGGGAGGGCGCCGCCGCAGGTGGGGCATCGAGGTTCCTCGGCTGGGGTCTGGGCATGCACCGTTCCGCATACGGGTCTTCCGGCATTCCTTCAGTGTGGGCAACTTGTGGCTGCGTGCGGGCGACCTTGACGAGCCGCTCGAGTTGGAAGCGCTCAGTTTGAGCAGGCGATCGCAGCCAAGGCGAGCGAGCGGTCAGGCGCAGCCCTGTCTGTTGATCAGGCCGGCTCACTTAAACCTTCATCTATGGTACTACGTACGAGGCAGCCTGAAGGGACAGTGAATTCGAGAATCCGAGAATCATTGAGTTCTCTGGTGAACGAGGTTGGGGGGCCTGGTGGGAAGGAAGATCAGCGGCGAACGCCGGTTCGCCGCTACGCTGCGGGTCGGTCACCTGAGACTGCAGCGGGCGTAGCGGCGGACTGGGGTCCGCCGCCATCTTCTGCGGTGGACGAGTCTTGAGGACCCGGGAGGGGAAGGGAGATCAGCGGCGAACGCCGGTTCGCCGCTACGCTGCGGGTTGGTCACCTGAGACAGTAGCGGGCGTAGCGGCGGACTGGGGTCCGCCGCCATCTTCTGCGGTGGACGAGGTTGGGGACCTGGGAGGGGGAGGGCGATCAGCGGCGAACGCCAGTTCGCCGCTACGCTGCGCTGGGCGACTCGCGGTGCTTCTGGTAGAGCTGCCAGAAGAGAGGCCAGAAGTCATCCGCGAGCGGGTACAGGAATGGATACCCGGGTACCACCGAGCCCAAGTGAGGCCAATCGCTCGGGGCAGGAACCAGACCTTTGCGCCGGGGATTATCCAAAACATAGAAACAGGCCCTGGCCAAGGCACCGCGCGTGCGGTCTTGCTCCTTGAGCACGCAATCCTGCGACTGCTTTTGCAGCTCGAAATCGACGTGATGCGGCGAACGGCGCTCGAGCTCGCGCTTGAGATATTTCCGCAGGAAGCGCATGGCTCGCAGTTGGTCTGAGGCCAGGGTGAGGCCCAGCCAGACCAGGTGCATATGATCGGGCATCAGAGCGTAAGCTGGACAGACCAGGCCCTCTCGAGCGGCTGCGTGCAGCAGGAGTTCGCGGAATCGTTGATGAAAGGAATCGTCCAACCAACCTGTGGCGCGGCGTTCGAGGGTGATGGTCCAGAAGACGGCGGCGTGACCCTTATAGAAGCTGGGTGCCAGCCGGGGCAAATGATGCCATTCGGGCTGTGGCGTTACCGGGGCGATCCTCATTGGCGAGGCCAAAATCGTTGGGGATCGGCCTCCTGTCAAGTGGGCCAGCCAACGTAGCGGCGGACTGGGGTCCGCCGCCGTCTTCTCGGTGAACGAGGTTGGGGACTGATGGGGAAGGAAGATCAGCGGCGCACGCCAGTTCGCCGCTACGCTGCAGGTTGGACACCTGGAACAGCAGCGGCCGGTTTTCTAGCCGGCCCGGGACCGACTGGAAAGTCGGCGGTACAGACCGGTTGGTGGTACAGAAGCGCCGGCAGGGATGATCCGGGGACCGAGGCTGTTCCGCTATGCCAGCGGAGGCCGACGGTCGGTGTCGGTCGCCCCGCTCAGCTCCAGATGGCGACCAGGGCGCGGATCTCCTCTTCGATGTCCTCGGGGCGACTGACGGTGTGAGCGACTTGGCGGCGGAGGAGCTGGGCGGAGCGCTGGCGCAGGCGTTGGACGGCTTTTTTGACCGCTTCCTCGGTCAGGCCCAGCTTCTCAGCCAGCTCTGCATAGGTGGGTTGGCCGGCGTCCTTGGTCAGGTACGGCTGCAGCCGCTCGAAGAAGGTAGCTTTGCCGGCGGAGGCGTACTCGTCGCGCAACAGGCCGATGACCTGCTCGAGCAGGGTCAGGCTCCACGATTGCTCGAAGAGTCTGTCCGGGGTCAGGTTATGTCCGGGCTCGCGGCGGTAACGGTCTTCGCCGGCGGTTTCGGTGAGCGCGTCGATGGAGAGGACGACGGCGCGGCCGCCGCGCCGGGCTGCGCGCGCTTTGCGTGCCTGGTCGCTCAGGTAGTTCTTCAGCGCGGTGAGCAGGAACGAGCGGAACTTGCCTTTGGTGCGGTCCACGCTCTTGAGCGCGTTACGTTCGAGGAGTTGGGCAAAGAAGCCTTGGGTGAGGTCCTGGGCATCCTCGGGATCGTGCCCGAGCCGGCGAACGTAAGCGTAGATGGGGTACCAGTAGGCCCGACAAAGCTCGGACAAAGCGGCCTGTTGCGTGTCGGAGTCAGTCGCGCCGGCCTGGACCACGACGCTCCAATGAGTCGATGGGAAAGTCTGCCCTTGGGCGGCCACCCGGTTGTGGTCTGGCGCGGGCATCGCGTGTTCCTCACCGGACTCGGTGCGTTTGGCTCAACGCCGTCTTCCTACCCTCGCTAGCGCCTGGAAGTCAAGTGCGCCGGCGTGATCGTCTGGCAAGTTCCGGTCCGGCGTGGTTGCCGGGATCTGTTTCACTGTCGAGCGGGAATCGCCGTTGGGCGTAGCGGCGAACTGGGGCCTTTCCTTCTTGAATGGCTATCCCCAGTTCCCTATGTTGCGACACGATGACGATGCTGCTCGAAATGCCGGCCTTTCGCCAACGGGTCCATCTCCTGTCGGTTAACGATTACCATCGGCTCGGCCAGGTCGGAGTGCTCTCGGAACAGGTGGAATTGCTGCGCGGCATCGTGGTCAAGAAGATGCCCAAGTCTCCTCTGCACGAACTGGTCGCCCAAAAGCTGATGCGGTGCTTGCTCGCGAAGGTCTCCACTGGATTTGAAGTGCGGCGGGAAAGCCCGCTCACGCTCCGCGACTCCGAACCGGAGCCGGACTTGTCGGTCGTGCAAGGAAGACCGGATGACTGGGCCGGGGCGCATCCGTCGACGGCGCATTTGGTGGTCGAGGTCGCCGTCAGCAGCACGCAGGTGGGCGAAGGTAAAGCGGAGATTTACGCTGAGGCTGGCATCCCCGAATACTGGCTGGTGCATCCCGAAGCCGGCGCCGTGGACGTCTATCGCGAACCGACACAGGACGGCTATTTGTCCAAGACCACCCTGTCCGCAGAGCAGATGCTGCGCTGCGCCAGCCTGCCGGGAATCGAGGTTGCCGTGGCCGATATCCTGCCAGCGCGCTCGAACCGAGCGCGATAAGTCGCCACGTTGTCACACCGACTCGGACCATGTGGCTGGGTCCGCAGCGGTCGAGCGGGAATGGCCTTCGGGCGTAGGCGAACCGAATTCGATCGCGCCCCCATCCTGCTCGCAGAGGGCACGAATAGCGTCCTGCTTCATTGGACGGACTTGGCGACTTGCGCCCGCCTTGACTCCCGTCAAGGGCGAGTCGAGCGGCACTGGGGAAGAGTGCCCCCTGTTCTCCGATCTTGTATGGAACCGATCCACTCGATCCAGCCAGTCATGAGTCCGCTCCGGCCACACCTGAGCCGGTTGGTCCTCGCCCTTTGGCTCGCCGCCTGCCCAACGCCCGCTGGGTGGGGGGCAGAGACCCTCAGCATCGAGTTGCCTCCCCCAAACACCGACGGCGGACTGCCGCTCATGGCCGCTCTCAAGGCGCGCAAGACCACTCGCGAATTCAGCGCACAACCGGTCGACGACCAGACCCTGGGCAACCTGCTCTGGGCCGCTTTCGGCGTCAATCGCGCCGCCACCGGCGGCCGCACCGCGCCGTCGGCCATGAACGCGCAGGAGACCGACCTCTACGTTGCCTGTGCCGATGGGCTGTTCCGATACGAAGCTGGGCCGCACCATCTGAGGCGCGTGTTGACGGCCGACCTGCGAGCCCTGACCGGCGGCCAGGAGTTCGCGCGCCAGGCGCCCCTGGCGCTGATCTACGTGGCCGACCTGTCACGGTTGAGCCGCGCCCGACCGGCGGATCGCGAGTTTTACGCCGCCGTCGATACCGGCTACATCAGCCAAAATGTCTACCTGTACTGCGCGAGCGCCGGTCTGGCCACGGTGGTGCACGACCTCGATCGCCCCCCGCTGGCTCAGGCGATGGGCCTGGGCCCAGACCAACGCGTGATCCTGGCGCAAGCGGTCGGCTTCCCTAAGCCCCCGGAACCTTGACCCGGAGGCTTTGACCTTGCCAAAGCGGGTAACGATTTCTAGCTTCGCGGCATGGGAACGCAGTTGGCCCAATATGTGCCGGTCCTGATGTTGGCGGGCGTGGCGGTGGTGTTCACGGGTGCCATGCTCGGTTTATCGGTGTTACTGGGCAAACGCGGTCGGCGGACGCAAGTCAAGGACACGGCCTACGAGTGCGGCATGATCCCGGTCGGGGAAGGGACGGCGCGATTGTCGGTTAAGTTCTACTTGGTGGCGATGTTGTTTATCTTGTTCGACATCGCTGTGGTGTTCCTCTACCCGTGGGCCGTGGTGTTCCGCCGGTTGGTGGCGGAGCCGGGCATGGCCGGTCCCGTTTTCTTCGGGATGCTGGGTTTCCTGGGGATTGTGCTGGTGGGCTATCTCTATGCTTGGCGCAAGCGGGGCTTGGATTGGCGCGGTTAGGTGTGGCCGAGGGTAACGGCTGGCGCCAAGCCGGGGCGGCGCGCGCGGGCAGGCAGTTCAGACGAGTTAATTCGGTTGGGCTTGGCACGGGCTGATATGATCAAGTTTGGCACCTCCGGTTGGCGCGGGATCATCGCGCGCGAGTTCACGTTTCATAACGTCGGCGTAGCGACCCAAGGGATCGCCGAGTATTTGACGGGGGAATTGGCGAGGCCGGGCTCGGCGATCTTCGGGCGCAAACCGGTGGTGATCGTAGGTCACGACACGCGGTTCTTGGGGCGCGCCTTCTCGTTGGCGGCGGCGGAGGTGTTGGCCCAAAACGGGCTGACGCCGCTCTTGTGCGAGCGGGACGCGCCCACGCCGGTCATCTCCTACACGATCCGCCAACGACGGGCGTTGGGCGGCCTGAATCTGACGGCGAGCCACAACCCCGCCGAATACCAAGGCCTGAAGTTCTCGCCCAGCAACGGGGCGCCGGCGCCGCCGGAGATCACGCAACAGATCGAGGCGAACTGCGCGCGCTTGGCCGAGCAGGGGTGGACCGCGAAACTGGCCCCGTTACGCGCTTTCTCCTGTCGCGCCCTCGACCCTCAGCCGGCGTACTTCCGGCAGATGCGACGGTTGGTGGATTTGGACACCATCCGCAAGGCGAAGCTGCGCGTGGCCCTCGAGCTGATGTACGGCACCGGGCGCGGGTATCTGGACCAGTTATTGTCGGAGGCGGGCGCGCGTTTGGAGGTCTTCCATGCCGAGCCCAATCCGTTGTTTGGCGGGCATCATCCTGAGCCGGACGCCGCCGGCATGGCGCAGGTGCGCCAGTGCGTGCTGGCGGGTCGCGCCCAACTCGGGTTGGGTTTGGACGGAGACGCCGATCGGTTTGGGATTGTGGATCGGGACGGCACCTGGCTGACGCCGAACCAGATCTTGGCCCTAACGCTTTATCACCTGGTGAAGAACCGTGGCTGGACCGGGGCGGTGGTGCGGACGGTGCCGACGAGTCACTTGGTGGATGCGGCGGCGGAGTTGCTCGGGGTGAAGGTGCACGAAACGCCGGTGGGCTTTAAGTTCATTGGGGCGTTGATGGAGAGTGAACCGATTATCGTGGGCGGCGAGGAATCCGGCGGCCTCAGTGTCCGCGGCCACGTGCCGGAGAAGGACGGCATTCTGGCCTGTCTGCTCATGGCCGAGTTGGTGGCGGCGGAGCGCAAGCCCTTGAAGGCGATCCTGCGATGGCTCACCCGCCAAGTGGGCGAGTTCCACACCGACCGGATCAACGTGCCGATCCAACCGGAGACCAAGGCGGCCCTCCTGGCCAAGCTCGGCGCGGGTCTCGAGCGCATCGGGCCGTTCAAGGTCGAGCGCTTCATCACCACGGACGGCTACAAGTTTTTGCTCCCCAACCGCGAATGGGTCGCCTTCCGCGCCAGCGGCACCGAACCGCTCTTTCGCTGCTATCTCGAGGCGAAAACGGAGGCGAACCTCAAGCGGCTCGGCCGCGAGTGTCGCAAGCTGCTGCAGGATTAGCCGGCGTAGGGCGCCCGCACAGGGACCAGGCACTGACCGTGGCGAGCTCTTAGGCTTCTCCGCCGTCGGGATCGCTCCTGACCGTGGCCGAACCCACGTTACCGGGCCGGCTCGGCGTACAGGCCGAACTCGGCCAAGGCGGGGCTGACGGCCGCTTGCGTAATCCGCAGCCGGACCTTGGCGGTCGTGACCGAGTCGGTGCGGAGTAACCGGCGGTTTCCGATGCTGGTGCCTTGGGCGAAGGTGTGCCACTGCCCGTCCTGCCAGCGGTCGAGGGCGAAGGCCTCGATGCGCTGGCCCAGCGGCAGGCATTCCCGCAGATCCACAACGTTGAAGGTGGTCGGGCCCGCCAGCTCGACCACGAGTTCCGGCGTCGAGACCGCATCGTCCGTAGCCCAGTAACTGTAGCGGTCCCCGTCCACCACTCGAGCAGGCGCGAACTGCGAGGCCTGGCCACGGACGTTGCTGGCGGTGAAGGTGGCCGCCTGCGCGAGGTTGGTGGCGAAGGTGGCGTCCAGGATGCGCCGAAACTCGCCGAGGGCGGCCAGGTCGTTCTCGTGAATGAGCCCGCGCCGGTCCGGCGGCAGGTTGAGATTCAAACAGGCGCCGCGGCCGACCGACTTGTAATAGATGTCGAGGAGTTGGGCGGGGGTCTTGACGCGCTGATCTTCCTTGGCGTGATAGAACCAGCCTGGGCGAATGGACACGTCGCACTCGGCCGGCAGCCAGTGGGTTCCGGGGCGCTCGCCTTGGTTGAGGTTGGCGCGGGTGTTGCCCGGGGCGTCGTTGCCCGGGTTCAGCGTGGCCCAACAGGGATCGCCGGCGATGCCGGCCTCGTTGCCGACCCAACGGAAGTCCGGGCCGACATCGCTGAACATGACCGCCTGCGGCATCAACTCGCGCACGATCTGCCAGGTGTTCGGCCAATCGTAGTAGGTGCGGTTGTCGATCCGGCGCCGTTCGCGCGCGCCGCCATAGTACCCGTCGCCGCCATTGGCGCCGTCGAACCAGACGGTGAAGATCTCGCCGTACTGGGTGAGAAGCTCGCGCATCTGGTTGCGGTAGTAGGTGAGGTATTCGGGGCGAGCATAGTCTTTGTGGTTCCGGTCCCAGGGCGAGAGGTACACGCCGAACTTGAGCCCGTGTCGCCGGCAGGCCTCGGCGAGGTCCCGCACCACGTCTCCCTTGCCCTCTCGCCAGGGCGAACGCTTGACGCTGTGCTCGGTGTATTGTGAAGGCCAGAGACAAAAGCCGTCATGGTGTTTGGCCTCAAGAT
>Ga0194125_10004108_pt1 | contig 22960 bp, 19 predicted proteins | sample TA2KigC250mmetaG_FD_148626 | JGI IMG/M metagenome (GOLD analysis project Ga0194125, IMG submission 148626) | Freshwater microbial communities from Lake Tanganyika, Tanzania - TA2015034 Kigoma Deep Cast 250m | ecosystem: Environmental > Aquatic > Freshwater > Lake | place: Tanzania: Lake... | reverse complement strand
ACCAGGTCTGACAGCGACTAAACGGGCGTAGCGGCATATATCTCTTACCTCCACTAACATTGCTCCTATTCTACCGCTTCCTCAACCTATCGTGAATCCCCTGGACGGTATTTTTGAGACAGACTCTGAAGGTCGACCCCTACATCTGGATTCCGGCTTTCGCCGGAATCACCCATGCTGGCTCACACCAGCACCAAAGAATGAAAATGACGAGGCAGGCTGCCGTCACAGGGTTCCTGGATTCCCGCTTCTGCGGGAATGACAGTCTGGAGGGTAGCCCGTGCTACCGGTATTTTCGAAGTAATGGAAGGGGGTAGTTCGACGGATTGGCAGTGCCACGTAACAACCGAGATTCTTCTCCACCTGCGAGTTTGTGAAGAAATGCGGGCCGTAGCTTCGGCAACTCACGATTTCCAGCTTTGAAGGGGCAATGAATTCACAGCCTCTGCGGCGGATCAGAATGACACGAAGGTGTTGACAAACGATCTCTTGAAATGGGGGTGTTCATTTGTCATTGCGCGGAGTCCGCTTGAAGCGAACGACGAAGCAATCCCAAGAGGGCTACAAGAGATTGCTTCGCTCCGCTCGCAATGACATCACGACTAATTTCAACACAGATATGGACCGCACAGCCGGGTGAGAACTTATGCTTCCTAAGAAACTAATCGGACTGCTATCGTGCTCTCTCGTGCACCTCGTAGCCCAGACGCTTCAATTCCCGAATCACACTGGATGGGTCAGCGGTATTCAGATGAAGGGTGAGGTCCTGCTCTCCCGTCTGCGGGTGCGGTATGGTGAACATGGTGATAATATCTAATCCTAGTTGGGTAATGGTATTGAGTATCTTGGCCACTTCAGCAGCATGGCCGCATTTGTGGACATAAACCCGGCTGCCTGATTTGCCTACGCCCAGAATGGGGTTCACTATTTTGTAAAAGAAATCATTGGTCGTGGCTATCCCCACCAAGCGCCCGTCCTCCACCACCAGCGCAGACCCAACCCCTCTGCCCTGGGAGAGGGTCACCGCCTCTTCCACGGTCGTGTCCGGGGAAACTATAACCAGGTCCGTGACCATGACCTCCTTTACAGTGATCTTGGTCAACAGGTAGCTGAGTTCATGGATACTGAAGGTGGTCAGCTTGGATGGCCCGGACTTATCCAAAGCGTCACGGCTAACTATCCCCACAAGCCTCCCTTTGTCCACCACAGGCACCCGTCTTAAATGGTGAAAATCCATTATCCTTTTTGCCTCAGCTAAAGAGGTGCTGCTGGGGATAGTGACAACATTCGTAGTCATTACATCGCGTATAAACATGGCTGCCTCCTTTTTGATACTGTAAACTCGCCAGCGAAGCAGAAGGCAATTCGAGAATGGTTACCTCCAAATCTGTCCATCTGGCGACTAGCATAGAAACTGTTAACGCTATTATAGCATGTCAGCCCTGATTGGGTATAAACCGATGTTGTGCGGTGTCCAGGACATACTATACAGTATGTCATTACTGCGCAAATACCGCATGACTGAGTGAGTGCAGTTTTTTCCGTCATTGCGAGCGGAGCGAAGCAATCTGATGGTGTGATACCCCACCACCCTGGGATTGCCACGCCCGCCTGGGGCGAGCTCGCAATGACAACACAAGCGAATCAGGCACACATACGTCACCTCCGTCAAAATAGAATCTTCATCCCTTGTGGTGCCAATAACTGGCATGAACGATTCCGTGCTTGACACGGAATCCATAGTGCATACTTTGTGGCCTTCTGGATTCCCGCTTCCGCGGGAATCCGTCATGCCCATTTACATGGGCACCACGAAGTAGGAAAATGGCTGTGCGCTGGCAATGGAAGGAGTTCGTCTTGCCATTGGTGCCGCGAGCCTGAGCGCCTATTTTCGGAAGAATGACAGTCTGGAGGGTAGCTCCTGCTATCGGTATTTTCGTGAGAATGGTATGGGTAGGTTGGAGCGGATGCTCTAAGCTACCCGTTTCCGCAAGCCCTCAGTCACCCTCAGGAATCGAGGGGGTTCCAGCCTCGTTACAGTAAGCCCACCGGGTCGATGTTGACGATCCAACCTTGCGGTAGAGGCATGATGGCCAGAAGGCGAGCCGGATCGGAGCCACGAAGAATGATCTGCCAGCGGAATCGCCCGCGCACCTTGCGGAAGAACATGGGGGCGGGACCGACCAGCCCTATATCCAGGCTCTCGGCATCGATTCGCTCTCTCAGGCGATGGTATAGCCTCTTTGACTCCCGCTGGCACACCTCATTATTGGCGTGGTAATAGACAAGCGAAGCCAATCGACTAAAAGGTGGGTTCCCGTGTTGCTGCCGATAGGCTATCTCCTGGCGGTAAAAGGAGGCATAGTCGTGCCTGGCACCGTTGGCAATAGCGTAGTGCTCCGGGGCATAGGTCTGCACCACAACTCGACCTGGGCTAGCACCGCGTCCCGCTCTCCCCGCCACCTGACTGAGGAGCTGGAAGGCGCGTTCACACGATTGAAAATCGGGAAAATGGAGAATAGTGTCGGCAGAGATAATCCCCACCAGGGTAACTTCAGGAAAATCCAGCCCCTTGGCAATCATCTGCGTGCCAATCAGGATATCGGCCTGATGGGAGCGAAACTGGCTTAAAATTTGCTGGTAGCTGTCTTTCCCTCTGGTGACATCCCAGTCCCAGCGCAGTGTCCTAGCTTCGGGAAAGGCATGGGCTATCTCTTCCTCCACCCTCTGAGTACCGAGGCCCAGGAACTTGATGTTCCGGCTCCAACACGCCGGACAATAGGTCGGGACTGGCTTGCGGCGGTTGCACTGGTGGCATACCAGCATCTCCTCACGGCCATGATAAGTGAGGGGTAAGTCACAGGCACTGCACCGGAGGACAAGACCACAATCCCGGCATTGGACTATGGTGGCAGTCCCTCTGCGATTGAGAAAGAGTATTATCTGTTCCCTGGCTGCCAGCGTCTCGGCGATGGCTTTGGTCAGTGAACGGCTGAAGATACTTCTATTACCCGCCTTAAGCTCCTGGCGCATATCAACTACCTCTACTTCGGGAAGTGGCGACTCTCCCCTGACGGTGATCCGCCCGGGAAGATGGAGCAGCCGATGGGCACCGGTCTGAGCCAGATAAAAGCTTTTCACGTCGGGGGTGGCGCTACCCAGGATTACTACAGCGCCGCTAAGTTCCGCCAGCTTGAGGGCTACCTGCTGTGCGTGGTAGCGAGGTGACTGATCCTGCTGTTTGTAGGTCCATTCGTGCTCCTCGTCAATAACTATCAGACCCAAGTCGGGTTGTGGCGCGAAGATGGCACTGCGGGGGCCGATAACCACGTCAAAATCCCCTTCCCTTACCCGGTGCCAAACATCATATTGCTGCCCCAGAGTCAGCTCACTGTGAAGGACAGCTACGCGCTGCGGAAAGCGAGAGGCAAAGCATTCAATCGTTTGGGGAGTAAGAGCGATCTCAGGCACGAGGACAATACCCCGCTTGCCCAGGGAGACCGCCTCTGCCAGGGCACGCAGGTACACCTCTGTCTTGCCGCTGCCAGTGACGCCGTAGAGAAGGAACGTTGTGCGGCCGCTCTTGCCAGATTGCCTTAAAGCGCCCTGAATGGGGCGAAGGGCCTCTTCCTGGGCGACAGTCAGGGCCGGAGGAATAGCGGCAGGGTAGCTATGATATGCCAGGGGATCGCGCAGAATCTGGACATGCTCAGTGAGAACCAGCCCTTTGTTCTCCAAGGCTTTGACGACTGCGGCAGTACCACCAGCCTCCCTGGTCGCTTCCTGACGGGGAACGGGCAGTCGTCTGCTGGCCAGGAGTTCGAGGAGAGCGGCCTGCTTTGGAGCGGTGCGAGCCAGTTTCCTGGCTGCTTCCTGGGCATCCTCAGCTTCCACCGCAAGCTTGAGATAAGGCAAGACCTTTGGCTTTACCCTGATCCTCTCCAGTTCCTGGGTTTTGGTGACCAGCCCCTGGTGCAGGAGGCGACTCAAAGCCAGGCTGGCCCTTTTCTCGCCCATAGCCTTCTCCACCGCTCCCAGAGTAACCCTGACCCCCGTCTCCAGGAGGTCCATCAGCCGCTTCTCATCAGGAGTCAAGAGGTCGGCATCAACTGCCTGGGCTTTCGAGGATAGCTGGAAGAAAGCGATCAGCTTCCTCTCAAATCCAGGGGGCAGCATCAGGGCCACGGCATCAAAGAGAGGGGCTAGATAGTAATCACTTATCCAGCGGGCCAGTTGAATCTGAAGCGGAGTCAGCACGGGGCGAGAATCGATGACCCCGGCAATCTCTCGGGTTTCCTCTACCGCAGGGCGGTCGGCTAATTCAAAGACAACGCCTTGAAGCACTTTGGGACCAAAGGGCACCCATACCGCTTGCCCAACGGCGATGTCCAGACCTGGGGGAACACTGTAGCTGAAGGTTCGACGCTGGGCTATCGGCGAGTTGACACAAACTTCAGCGTAGCCCACGTCCCCCTCTATTTCCTAAGCCTTTGTGGCTTAGATTTTTGTCTTCAGCTTGGTGCGGCTAGCCCTGGCACTAAGACCACGCACGTAGTATAGCTTGGCGCGACGCACCCGCGATTGTTGCACCAGTTCCACCTTCTCCAGGTGGGGGGAATTGAAGAAGAAGGTGCGCTCCACTCCAATGCCATACAGAACCTGCCTCACTGTGAAGCTGGCACCAGTAGTACCTCTTCTCACCCGAATAACCATCCCCTGAAATGTCTGGGTGCGCTCTTTGTCGCCTTCCTTTATGTGGTAATACACCTTTACCGTAGCGCCAGGTTTGATTGGTGCAATATTTGGATTTGCTTTAGCCTCCACCAGCCAGCTTAGATCCTTAGTCAATTAAACCTCCCTCCTTGTCTTCATCCTGTGCAACTTCTTATCTTTACCGTATCTCTTCCGGCACAGCAGTCTTGCTCAAAAGGCCAGGACGGCGTTCCAGGGTACGCTTGATAGCCTGCTCTCTCCGCCAGCGGGCAACTTCCTGGTGGTTTCCAGACAGCAAGACCGCCGGCACCTCCCAACCCCTGTAGACCGGCGGCCGGGTGTACTGGGGATACTCCAGCAGATCATTGGCATAGGAATCATCCCTGGTGGATTCCTCTGAGCCCAAGACGCCAGGCAACAGCCTGGCCACGGCATCCACCACCACCATGGCTGCCAGTTCACCGCCGCTGAGGACGTATTCACCTATACTGATCTCATCAGTAGCCAGATGTTCTCTCACCCTATCGTCCACTCCCTCATAGTGGCCGCAGATGATGATGAGGTTTGGCTGTGTTGATAACTCCTGGGCGATCTTATGGCAGAATAGCCGGCCCTGTGGCGTAAGCAGGATGACCAGCGCAGAGTCGTTATGGATTTCCCCTTTTATCCATTCCACGGCTTCGAAGAGCGGCTCCGGCTTGAGCACCATGCCACTGCCCCCTCCGTAGGGATAATCATCTACAGTGCGATGCTTGTCGTGGGTGAAATCCCGTATATTGTGGATGAAGATGCTTATCAGGCCACGGTCAGCCGCCCTCTTGATGATGCTCTGGCTAAAGGGGCCATCAAACATCTGTGGGAAAAGACTCAAAATATCAACGCGCATGGTGTCTTGCCTGTTTTGCTACTTTCGGGCACATTCTCTGGCTTCTCCCCGCAGGGTCTCTATCGCATGGGGAAGAGCGGGCAAAATGGCCTCCAGGCATTCTGCTACCGCTTTAGGACTGCCGGGTAGATTGATAATCAAAGTACACTTACGAGTGCCAGCTACGGCCCGGCTCAGAATAGCCAGAGGAGTCTTCTTCAGACCCTCCGTCCGCATGGCCTCACCAAAGCCCGGAACCACCCTGTCCACCACGGCCAGGGTAGCCTCGGGCGTGACATCTCTGGGGGATAAGCCAGTGCCTCCAGTAGTAAAGATCACATCCAGGCCCTCGTCGGCCCACTCTTTCAGCTTATCTGAAATAGCCTGCCTTTCGTCAGGGACAATGTCATATTTCTCCCACTGGATGCCAAGAGAGGCCAGGCATTCCCGAATGGTCAGGCTGCCTGTGTCCCGGCGCTCTCCTCTGGACCCTGAGTCGCTGACAGTGAGAATTCCGGCGGTAAACATAAAAACCCATGCTATGATAGCACATGCGGGCAGACTGGCACAAATGAAGGCCCGCCCTGTCACTGAAAGGGATTTGCGTTGTGTTAGTCTCTGTGCTATCTTGACGGCGGTGAGATTTTGAGAAGAGGTAGGAGCTAGTAGACAGATGGTTAGACTGCATGAGGGGGCGTTAAAGTGCTGAAGAAATACGATGTCATAATTGTTGGGGGTGGGCCGGCGGGGCTATTTGCGGCGCTGGAGCTATCCCAGGTGGCGGGGATTAAGGTCCTCCTGCTGGAGAAAGGCAAAAGCCTGGACAGCCGTGAGTGCCCGGTGCGGGACACGAGGAACCGATGTCATATCTGCTCGCCCTGCAATATGGTGGGAGGCCTGGGCGGGGCGGGCGCTTTCAGCGATGGCAAAATGACCCTTTCTCCCCAGGTTGGGGGCCGTCTGAAGGATTACCTGGGCACCAGAAAAGCCTGCGACCTTATCAGGTATGTGGATGAAGTCTATCTCCGTTTTGGAGCCACAGACACGATTTATGGCCTGGGTGACAGAGTGGGCGAGCTGTCTCGCAAGGCCACCCTGGCCGAGCTGCATCTTGTTCCGGTGCCCGTTCGCCACCTGGGTACGGAGCACTGCCGGGCCATTCTTAGGGCGATGCAGAACTTTCTCTCTACCAGGGCCGATATTCAATTAGAGAAAGCAGCAGCCACCGTTCTGGTGCAGGATAGTGAAGTCAAAGGGATCGAGACTGAGGACGGCGAGCAAGTGCAGTGTAGCTATCTCATTCTAGCCCCGGGCAGAGAAGGGACAGACTGGCTGGTTCAAGAAGCCAACCGGTTGAAGCTAACCCTGTATAACAATCCGGTGGATGTTGGCCTCCGGGTGGAGGTGCCCGCAGTGGTAATGGAGGAGCTAACGGATGTGCTGTACGAGCCGAAGCTGGAGTTTTTCACCAGGACCTTCGATGATCGAGTGAGAACTTTCTGCGTCTGTCCCGGGGGAGAGGTAACCGTGGAATCGACTGGCGGGAGCGACCCAGTGATCACCGTAAATGGGCATAGTTATGCTCACTACAAGACGAGCAATACCAACTTTGCCCTCCTGGTAAGCACCTCGTTTACCCAGCCATTCCGCGAGCCTATAGCCTACGGGAAATATCTGGCTCGCCTGGCCAACCTTCTTGCTGATGGTGTCCTGGTGCAGCGTCTTGGCGATCTTCTGGAAGGGCGGCGTTCTACCCCAGAGCGTATTGAACGTGGAGCGATTCAGCCCACCTTGAAAAAGGCAACCCCAGGGGACCTCAGCTTTGTCATGCCTTACCGTCACCTCAAAGGCATAATAGAGATGCTGCAAGCCATGGACAAGCTTTGTCCTGGAGTTGCCTCACGTCACACCTTGCTTTACGGGGTCGAGGTGAAGTTCTACTCCAGCCGGCTTGATCTCAGCGAAAACATGGAGACCCAAATATCGAATATGTTTGCCGTAGGGGATGGGGCTGGGGTCAGTCGCGGCCTTATACAGGCGTCAGCTTCTGGCGTGGTGGCCGCTCGGGCCATATTGAAAAGGATAGGAGCACCCATAACTGTCTCGGCTGCAGATCAGAACCTCGAGTGACTCAAAGCAATTTCATTGGTATTGACCTGACTTCCTCACCGGAGAGGGCGAGCGCTTGCATTGGCCTAGACGACAATTTGAACCTTGGCTTCGCTGGCTTTCTCCACTCTGATACCGATCTGGTCGCCTTGGTGATTAGCCAGGCCCCCCGTGTTACTGCGATTGACGCTCCTCTTACGTTGCCGAAAGGGCTTTGTTGCCTGGAGGAAAGTTGTCGTTGCCAGCCAATTCAGGGAAAGGGGAGGGAATGCGAGCGGCAACTGGCCAGGCTAGGAATTCCCTGCTACTTCACTACCAAGAGGTCTATCATTAAGAGGATGATGTACCGTGGGGTCGAGTTGAAAAGAAGATTGGAAGATCGAGGCTATCAAGTGATAGAGGTTTATCCCTATGCCAGCAAAGTCCGTCTCTGGGGCAAACCCGTCCCTTCCAAGGCAAGGTCTGCTGGGCTAGCCTTATCAAGAGCCAAGCTCGCCAATCTCATGCCCAGCCTTACTCCTCACGTAGCTGACTTCGATCACCATCTTTGCGATGCTGCTTTGGCCGCACATACTGCCTATCTGCATCACCGGAATGCCACGGAGCAGATTGGCAGTCTTAAAGAGGGTGCTATTTACATACCGAAGAAGATCATCGAGTAGGAACTCTGGATTGGCCTCAAATCTCCAAGACGAACCAGTCCAGCTTGACGCCTTGTTGCTCAAAGGGTAGAATAGTTTCCGAATCGTAAAGGGAGGAGGGATGATGCGTGACTCGCGTAACTGCTGGTGAAGGAGAGAGCTTCGAGAGCTTGCTGCGCCGGTTCAGCAAGAAAGTGCAGCAGGACGGTGTTCTGGCTGAGATCCGCCGTCGAGGGTCTTACGAAAAGCCGAGCGTGAAGCGTAAGAAGAAGGAAGCGACCAAGAAGCGCAAGAGCGCTAGAAGCTCAAGAGGCCGTCCTACAACCCGTCCTACCTAGGTGAGGTCCAGGGTGTCTTTAGTACAAAGGCTGAGAGACGATCTTAACCAATCCCTGAAAAAAAGGGACAAGGAGCGAGTTTCAGCCCTGCGCTTGGTGTTGGCCGATATGAGCAACGCTGAGATTGCCAAGGGTGCCCCCTTGGATGAAGCAGGATTGCTGGGAGTGATCTCCAAGCGGGTAAAGCTGTATCGCGAGAGCATTGACGCCTTTCGCAAGGGTAACCGCCAGGACTTGGTGGCCAAAGAGGAGAAGGAACTGGCTGCCGTACTGGAGTATCTGCCCCAACCTATGTCAGCCGAGGAGATTACTGCTGCTGCTCGCCAAGCGATCAAGGAGGTGGGGGCAACGGGCCCTGGCGACAAGGGCAAAGTAATGGGTAAGCTCATGCCACAGGTAAAGGGTAAAGCTGATGGCGCTGAGGTAAGCGCCATCGTATCGCAATTGCTTTCCAGCTTGTGATCTCTCTCTTCGGAAGCCAGTGGCCGCGTCAGGCGTTTTCCTGGTACTTCAACAGTAAACGAGTTGGTATGCACAACCCTTAATCACACGGGTTGATCGGAGTAAGATTGAGGTTCGCCATCATCGTTTTCCCCGGCACCTGGAGCGATAAGGACTGCTACTATGCGGTACACGACATCCTGGGGCAGCCGGCGACTTATGTCTGGCATCGAGAAACTGACCTCTCCGGCTATGACTGCGTCATCCTTCCCGGAGGTTTTTCTTATGGTGACTATCTTCGCGCCGGTGCCATTGCCCGCTTTTCGCCCGTAATGGCAGAGGTGGAGCGTTTTGCCCAGCGGGGCGGACTCGTGATCGGAATCTGCAATGGTTTTCAGATTCTATGCGAGTCAGGGCTGCTGCCTGGCTGCCTTATGACCAATAGCCACCTCCAGTACAGGTGTCAGTGGGTCTCCCTCAGAGTGGAGAATGCCTCTCTACCCTTCACTTCCCTGTGCCGCGAAGGCCAGGTGCTCCGAATTCCCATATCCCACTATGACGGGAACTACTATGCGGATGAAGCCACTCTACAGGAATTGGAGTCAAACGGGCAAGTTGTTTTTCGCTATTGCGATCCCCGGGGCCAGATAACCGAACAGGCCAACCCTAACGGTTCACTGCACAATATAGCTGGTATTGTCAATAGGGAAGGTAACGTCCTGGGTATGATGCCTCATCCTGAGCGTGCCTGCGAGGATCTCATCGGAGGAACGGACGGAAACCTGATCTTCCAGTCCCTCATTGCCAGGCTATCGCAGCCAACCGTGGCAATCCCTCGATAGCCTCAGGCGGTTCGGAGTTCCTGCTCTTCAAGCCTTCGTGCAGCCCCACAGGTGACATGAAAGCCAGTTTAAGCGTTCTCGCTCAATGGGAGTGCTTAGAGTCATCTCCGGCGCAAGTACCAGAATGCGCCTCCGGCCGCTAACACAACAACCACGCCTACAACAACTGGAACCCACGGGAATCCTTTGCCACCAGAAGGAGCGGGAGCAGGTGCCCGAATAGTAATGACCTTTGTCTTGGTGTTCTCCCCTATCGGACCGATCAATTTGACTGTGACAGTGTAGTTTCCCAGAGTAGGATAGCGGTGAGTGATTTTGCCATCCTCTGGTCTAGTAGTAGTGGTCCATTCTGCCGTCGTACCATCACCAAAGTCCCATAGCCATGCGGTGACATCACCTGTGGACGTGTCCGTGAAGGTTAGTGTCTGCCCAGGCACCGCCGTGGTAGGGGCGACAGAGAAATCAGCCTCTGGCGACGTTGCAGTAGTGAATGAAGCCTGAAATGAGTAGCCAGACCAGTTGCCATAGTTATCCTGATGCCTCACACGCCAGTAATATTTGGTGTTCTCGCTCAATATCCATGATGGTACAATTATGCTCGTCTTGTTGATGGTATCTGTGCCACTGTCGTACACTGGGCTAGAGTAGTCCCCCGAGGCAGCGGTGATCTGCCACTGCGAGGCAGCGTGCGTGGCTCCCACGCCACGACTAACGAAAATAGAGGATTCAAGCGTGGGCGTCAAAATGATTGCGACAGCCCCATTCAACGGAGAGATGGCATCAGGTTGCTGAGGTGGTGGCATAATGGTACTGAAGAGGCTTTCCACAGAATACGCCGACCAGCTGCCATACCTGTTCTGATGCCTCACTCTCCAATAGTAGGTGGTGCCATAATCGAGCTCTCCTTCAGGTATGGTAATTCTGGTGAGGTTCACAGTGTCGATGCCGCTGTCAAAAACAGGGCTGTCAAAAGTTCCGGCTTCAGTCCTGATCTGCCACTGCGATGCTCTATGGCTATCACCTGCATCCCGGGCAGAGAAAACTGAGGATCTGAGGGTGGGCGTGAGGCTGACCCCGGTAGCCCCACTTAATGGAGAGACGGTGGTGGGCTGATTGGGCGACCGCGGAATGGCAGTAGTAAAGAATGTTTCCGCAGACCACGCAGACCACCGGCCATAGCTATCTTGATGTCTTACCCTCCAGTAATACGTGGTGCCATATTCCAAATATCCTGAAGGCATTGCGATCTGGGTGAGATTGGACGTGTCAACACCACTATCTAACATAGGGCTGTCAAAAGTTTCTGACCCGGTTCTGATCTGCCACTGTGAGGCAAAATGGATATCACCAGGGTCATCATCGGAGAAGTCAGAGACACGGAGGGTGGGAGTTAGAATAATACCAGCGGTGCCATTTGCCGGCGAGACATTAACTGGCGTGTGGGGTGCCCCTGATGCCACCGTGGCAAACGAGGTCTCCGTACTCCAGCCTGACCAGTTGCCATGACTGTCCTGATACCTCACATGCCAGTAATAGGTGCTGTAATAACTCAGCTTTCCTGTCGGCACAGTGACCGCAGTCTTATTTATGCTGTCAGCAAGGCTATCATAGACTGTGATGCTGTAATCCGAAGGGGCATTGGCTTCCCTTATCTGCCACTGCGAGGCTTTGTGGCTGTCTCCCACATCAGGGTCAGAAAAGGCTGAGCTGGTAAGGGTGGGAACAAGACTAACGCCTGTGGCTCCATTGGCAGGAGAGATGTTGCTCGGCGTCACCGGCACCTGCATGGCCGTGGTAGTGAAGGAGGTCTCAGTAGACCAGCTTGACCAGTTTCCGTAGCTGTCCTGGTGCCTTACTCTCCACCAATAGGTGGTATCCACGCTCAGGACTCCGGACGGTAGGGCAATCCGCATCAGATTGATAGTGTCCACGCCACTATCGAAGATCTTTGCCGGTGGGTCATAGTCTCCTGAGGCGGTGGTGACCTGCCACTGCGAGGCGTAGTGGATGTCATCCAGGTCTGGATCGGAGAAGGGAGCAGAATGGAGGGTGGGGGTTAGAATAATATCAGTAGTGCCATTTGCTGGCGATACATTGCTTGGGGTACGGGGTGCTCCCGATGGCACTGTGGTGAAAGAGGTCTCCGTGCTCCAGCCTGACCAGTTACCATAACTATCCTGATGCCTTACTCTCCAGTAGTAGGCAGTGTTATGACTTAGTTTACCCGCAGGTATGCTTATGCTTGTCTTGTTGATGGTATCTAGGCCACTGTCATACGCTGGGCTAGCGTAACTCCCTGAGCCTGTTCTTATCTGCCACTGCGAGGCTTTGTGGCTGTCTCCCACATCAGGGTCAGAGAAGGCTGAACTGGTCAGCGTGGGGGTAAGGCTGACGCCTGTCGCTCCATCTACCGGGGAGATGTTGCTCGGCGTGACCGGCACCTGCATAGGTGTAGTGGTGAAACGCGTCTCCGCACTCCAGCTTGACCAGTAGCCTCTGTCGTCCTGGTGCCTTACTCTCCAGTAGTAGGTATTATTGACGCTCAGGAGCCCTGAGGGTATGTCAATCTTAGTCAGGTTGATAATGTCTACGCCACTATCAAAGATTTTTGCTGGTGTGTCGTAGCTTCCTGAGGTAGTGGTAATCTGCCACTGCGAGGCGTAGTGGACGTCGCCCAGGTCTGGGTCAGAGAAGGGGGAGGATTGGAGGCTGGGCGTTAGAATAATATCTGTAGTACCATTTGCTGGCGATACATTGCTTGGGGTACGGGGTGCTCCCGATGGCACTGTGGTGAAAGAGGTCTCCGTGCTCCACCCTGACCAGTTACCATAACTATCTTGATACCTTACTCTCCAATAGTAGGTGGTGTTATAACTTAGTTTCCCCGCAGGTATGCTTATGCTCGTCTTGTTGATGGTATCTAGGCCACTGTCATACGCTGGGCTAGCGTAACTCCCCGAGCTTGTTCTTATCTGCCACCGCGAGGTTTTGTGGCTGTCTCCCACATCAGGATCAGAAAAAGCTGAACCGGTCAGCGTGGGGGTAAGGCTGATTCCTGTCGCTCCACTGGCTGGAGAGATGTTGCTCGGCGTGACCGGCACCTGCATAGGTGTAGTGGTGAAACGCGTCTCCACACTCCAGTCTGACCAGTTGAGGTAGCTGTCCTGATGTCTTACCCTCCAGTAATACGTGGTATTGACGGTCAAGAGTCCTGATGGTATGTCAATCTGAGTCAGGTTGATAGTGTCCACGTCGCTGTCAAAGATTTTTGCCGGTGGGATGTAGCTTCCCGAAGTAGTGGTAATCTGCCATTGCGAGGCGTTGTGGATAGCCGCGCCATCAGGGCTGACGAAAGCAGAGGATTGCAGAGTGGGAGTCAGAGCCACATTAGTTGCCCCATTGACTGGTGACATATTGATGGGCGTGCCAGGATTCCCCGAGACTATCGTCTTGAAAGAGGTCTCGACAGACCAGTTTGACCAGTAGCCTTTGTCATCCTGATACCTCACACACCAGTAGTACGTGGTATTGACGGTCAGGACACCTGATGGTATGGCGATCTCGGTCAGATTGGCAAGATCCACACCACTGTCAAATATCACGTTGGAGGGAGAGTAATTACCTGAAATTCTGGTTATCTGCCATTGCGAAGCGTAGTGGATGTCACCTGCATCCGGGTCGGAGAAGGCGGAGGATTGGAGGGTGGGGGTTAGAATAATACTGGTGGTGCCATTTGCCGGTGATATATTGACTGGCGTGCGCGGTACCCCTGATGCCACTGTGGTGAAAGATGTCTCCGTACTCCAGCCTGACCAGTTACCATAACTATCCTGATGCCTCACTCTCCAGTAATAGGTAGTGTTATAACTCAGCTTCCCTGCGGGTACGGTGATCGCAGTCTTATTCACGGTGTCAGTAAGGCTATCGTAGACTGTGACGCTATAGTCTCCAGGAGCTGTAGCCCGCCTTATCTGCCACTGCGAGGCTTTGTGGCTGTCTCCCACATCAGGGTCAGAGAAGGCTGAACTTGTGAGTGTGGGGGTGAGGCTGACGCCTGTCGCTCCATTGGCTGGAGAGATATTGCTAGGCGTGACCGGCACCTGCTTGGCTGTGGTGGTGAAAGAGGTCTCCGCGCTCCAATCCGACCAGTAACCATAGTTGTCCTGATGCCTCACTCTCCAGTAGTAGGTGGAATTGATGCTCAGGAGTCCTGATGGTACGGCAATTTGCGTCAGGTTGATAGTGTCTACGTTGCTGTCAAAGATCTTTGCTGGTGTAACGTAGTTTCCTGAAATAGTGGTAATCTGCCACTGCGAGGCAGCATGATCTCCTGGGTGAGAGGTGATGAAAGCTGAGGATTCGAGGGTAGGAGTTAGACTGATATCAGTAGTGCCATCCGCTGGCGATATATTGGTTGGTTTATCGGGCGGCCCCGATGTTGCTGTGGTGAAAGAAGTCTCCACACTCCAGTTTGACCAGTCGCCATAGTTGTCCACATACCTCACACGCCAGTAGTAGGTAGTGCCATAACCCAGTCTTCCCAACGGTATCAGGATAGTCGTCAGATTAGTGTAATCTACACTGCTATCAAAGACAGGGCTGGAGTAATCACCCGGGACTATCGTTATCTGCCATTGCGAGGCCAAGTGGTCGTCACCCGGGTCTGGGTCGGAGAAGTCAGAGGCCGAAAGGGTCGGGGTTAAGCTCTTAACCGTGGCACCATTTAGCGGCGATATGTTGACTGGTGTGTCTGGTGCCGACCTAGGTGCCCCTGATGCCGCTGTGGTGAAAGAGGTCTCCGTGCTCCAGCCTGACCAGTTACCATAGCTATCCTGATGTCTCACTCTCCAGTAGTAAGTGCTATTGATGCTCAGGAATTCAGATGGTACGACAATCCACGTCAGGTTGATAGTATCTAAGCCGCTATCAAAGATCATCGCTGGCGCGGCGTAATCACCTGGAATAGTGGTAATCTGCCACCAGGAGGCGTAGTGGAAGTCACCTGCGTCCGGGTCAGAGAAGGCGGAGGATAACAGGGTAGGGGTCAGACTGATATCGATCGTGCCATCTGCTGGCCATATGTTGCTTGGTGTGTGAGGTGCCGCTGATGCCACTGTAGTGAAAGATGTCTCCGTGCTCCAGCCTGACCAGTTACCATAGCTGTCCTGATGCCTCACACGCCAGTAGTAGGCGGTGTTATAACTTAGCTTCCCTGCGGGTACGGTAATCGCAGTCATATTCAGGGTGTCAGTAAGGCTGTCGAAGACTGTGACGCTGTAATCTCCTAGGGATGTGGCTTCCCTTATCTGCCACTGCGAGGCTTTATGGCTGTCTCCCACATCAGGGTCGGAGAAGGCTGAGCTGGTCAGCGTGAGGGTGAGGCTAACGCCTGTCGCTCCATCCACCGGGGAGATGTTGCTCGGCGTGACCGGCACCTGCTTGGCTGTGGTGGTGAAAGAGGTCTCCGCGCTCCAATCCGACCAGTAACCATAGCTGTCCTGATGCCTCACTCTCCAGTAGTAGGTGGAATTGATGCTCAGGAGTCCTGATGGTACGGCAATTTGCGTCAGGTTGACGGTGTCTACGTTGCTGTCAAAGATCTTTGCCGGTGTAACGTAGTTTCCTGAAACAGTGGTGATCTGCCACTGCGAGGCGGCAGGATCTCCTGCATGAGAAGTAGAGAAAGTAGAGGATCGGAGGGTAGGGGTCACACTGATATCAGTCGTGCCATCTGCGGGCGATATATTGCTTGGTGTGTTGGGTGGCCCTAATGATATAGTGGTGAAGGAGGTCTCAGTAGACCAGCTTGACCAATTGTAATAGCTATCCTGGTGCCTTACTCTCCAGTAATAAATGGTGTCGGGGATCAGAAATCCTGAAGGTACGGCAATCCGGTCCAGGGGGGGCGATATCCACAACGCTGTTAAAGATCCTGGCCGGAGGAGTGTAGTCTCCCGAAACAGTGGTAATCTGCCACTGCGAGGCAGCATGGTATCCTGCATGAGAAGTAGCAAAAGCAGAGGATCGGAGGACGGGGGTCAGACTGACACCAGTCTCACCATTTACTGGCGATATGTTGCCTGGTGTGTTGGGTGGCCCTGATGTCGCTGTGGTGAAAGAGGTCTCCGTGCTCCAGCTTGACCACTCGCCATTGTTGTCCACATAGCTCACATGCCAGTGGTAAGTGGTGTTAAAGGTCAGGTTCCCAACCGGTACCAGGATGCTCGTCAGATTAGTGAAATCTTCGTGACTGTCAAAGATGGGGCTGGAGTAATCACCTGAGATAGTGGTGATCTGCCAGCGCGAGGCTTTGTGGGTGTTATCCGGGTCAGGATCGGAGAAGTCAGAGGCCGAAAGGGTCGGGGTTAAGCTCTTAACCGTGGCACCATGTCCTGGCGATATATTAACCGGCGTGTTGGGGGGGTGCGGCTACGACTGCCAGCGGGCTTAGCAGAGGCAATGCCAGCGCCGTCAATAAAAGCATAGTAATTGAGATCGCTAGCCATCTGCCAAGTCCCTTACACTTCTTCATTACTACGATTCAGGACTTATTGTCGCTTATCAGGCTGTCTAACAAGCCGGGGGATTGCCAATCTCTGGAGCTAGGCATTCCTAGCTCCAAGCCTGAGAAAAAGACTTATTGGACAGCCTGTTATACCACGATGAAAAGCAGTCTGTCAATGACCCGTTGAGATCGTTTATTGACATATTCGTGTCACCCCAATGCCTGCGCAGGCAAAGTTAGAAAGAGGCAACTTGAAGATACTAGCATTGTACCACTGTCTATCCATCAGTTCCAACCTCGATAACCAGGTAGCCGCTAGCCGCATGAAGAAACGAGCAAGAAATGGCTACCACCCAAAGTTGCGTCAGTTCAGTGACAGTGCCAAGCCGTGCTCAGTCTCGCTTCCTTTTGGTCACATAGAATGTCCCAGTGGCTTTGGCGACCAGGGCCTCACCACTCGTGACCTCCGATTCCAGGACAGCTAGTTTCTTGCTCTTGTGAAGGAGCTTTGATCGGCAGGAAAGGACACCGGATGTCACCGCTACCAGATAGTTTACCTTGATTTCCACAGTTGTCAACCACTCATCGTCCGCCAAATGGGCGCGGAGCGCGGCTCCCATGCCCACATCCACCATGGTACAGATAGCACCGCCGTGCATGCTTCCGTTGACATTCAGCAGCCTATCGCTGACTTCCAGAACGCACTCGCTGCACTCAGTATCGATCCTGGTAAGGCTTAAACCTACGAGCTTAGAAAACGGACTATAAACTACTGGCCTGGAGAATGCCTCTGGCATTTCGAATTTCGCCTTGCCCCAATATTCTTTTGTCGATTTTAGCAAAAATCCTGCCCTGCGTCTCTTTCCGGCTGGGATGCCGCAGTCTCGATGCAGGCAATGCCACGGAATACAGTGGGAAATACATAGGGTCGCCACACCGGACAGCCTTCGCCGAAAACAGAAAGGCCAGAATCTCGGTGTTATCGATGCCGAACACGCGATAGTCCTTGATGTCTGTTTGCCAACACATAAGCCACACTCAGGCCAGCAAACTTCTTCGCTCCAATTCGTCAGCCACATCCCGCAGGCCAAGCTCTTCGAGCTTCCACCGTGTTTGCCTGCCACTGGCAACATCCCATCCTCTAAGCTGATAGTACTCACTCTTCATCTTTTCAAACCCTTCCCTGTCCAGGACCATCCCCTTCCTGGAGGCGGGTTTGCCGTCTGGGCCAGGTACCAGCATTTCCGGATTGACATGATCAGCTTCCAGTGGCATATTGAAAATGTAATCTGGTAGACTGTCGCCCTGACGTCCACCATGCCCCTCCCGCTCCAAGACAGCCCTCTGCAGATTGAAAGCCTTTTCCCCTATCCGGTAGAACCCGTTCTCATCCGTCTCCTTGCCGGTGACCGCCGAAAGGAACTTACTCTCCAGAGAAGGATCGCCGACATGATCCTGGGTGTTCGGCGAGGTCATGACTGGCCACCCATAATCGCACAGGATGAGGCATTCCCCATCATATTCGCGATCCTGGATCATCTTGGCTGCCAGCGCCTTCCCTTCGTAGGAAAAGAAATCGGCCGCAGCCTCGCCCCCAAAAAACCTGGCGGCCACATCTTTGATAACCTGGCTAGAAACGTAGGCGTCCTTCATGCCGTAGGCCCAGCCGAGCCATTGAAGCACAGGAATGCACGTCTGGTGAAGCTGCTGGATGGGCATTCTCGGCTCTGTGGCATACAATAGCCCGTTGACGATGTACAGCCGAGCGCCATACCCATCGGACTGCTGCGCCTTGTGAAGCAGGTCACCGATTGTGTCCCCAGCCCCCCTCCCGACGGCCTCTGCCGCTTTCTGGATCCCCTCACCCAGCAGATCGCCAAAGCCTTCCCTATGGGCTATCTTATGAAGTAAGGTGGCGGCATATTCCAGGCTACCTAACTTGGAGAGCGCCAAACCTGTCTCCCGCTCAGTAATAATTCCAGCCACATAGCACCGCGAAAGCCATCTCATAATTACATCGACCGCCATGGTATCTATCCCATAGTTGTCACAGAGCTTGGCTACCCTAAAAGGCACGTCGCCTTCCTGTCCCCCTTCTTGTCCATGGTATCGTTGCGCCCAGCCCTGATAGAATAGAGCGGAGTGACAGCAAAACTTGCCCTCCGCCCCGTCATCCGCCTTCCAGGCTATCCTGATGCACGGGCCAGGACATCCCGGGCAGTAGTCCCGCCTCGCCTTGCCGGCCACAAGGGTGTGCCACTCTTCATGCTTATCTCCCCGCAGGTGGCGGTAGTAGCGCACCAGCTCGCCAAGCCTATCAGGTTGGGCAGCAGCCAGCTTCGTGCTTCCTTTGACTACAGCGACAGCCTTCAGTTTCTTGGCGCCCATAACGGCCCCGAAGCCGCTGCTCCCGCTCGAGTCCATATCGGCCAGTAGAGATGCCATAACAACCATGTTTTCCCCTGCCTGCCCACAGGCAACCACATTGACTGACCTTCCCAGTTCGGACTTGAGGATCTCCCGTGTCTCTGTGGCTCCTCTGCCCCATAGATGGCCTGCATCTCGTACCTGTGCCCCATTCTGGTCAATCACAAGATAGACCGGCCTGTCAGCTTTCCCATAGACAATGATGCCGTCGTATCCAGCAGACTTGAGAGTAAGACCCCAGGTTCCACCCAGATTGCTGTAGCAGAACTGCTCCGGATCGGTTGCCGGCGACTTACCGCATACCTGCCAGCGAGAGCTGGCGAACCCCGGAAAACCGGTAAGAGGCCCAGTAACAAACGTTAGGCGGTTCGCAGGGTCGAGAGCGGCAACGTGCGGTGGCACCTCATCCCAGTGGATTTTGGCGGCCATGCCCCGCCCTCCGACGAACTCCGCGTAATCACTGGTAGGGCCTGCGTGCACCCTCCCCGATGATAAGTCTACCCTTAGCAGCTTGCCAGCATAGCCGTGATCTCCAGACATCTTGCGCCTCCCGAATTTCAAGACATTCTAGAGGCAGGTTCAAACCGAAGTCAATACGGCGTTAGGGTTGACCCGCCACACCTATTGACTTTTGCCAATCGGCGCGCTACCCTTTGGTCAGAGATATTGAAAGGGATACGCCAGATGCATCGACTGGAAGCTGATCCAGGGCTGAAAGCCCAGCTTACGCAGCATCTTCAAAGGCAAAACTACGATGGAGAGTCCTCCTTGGCATCCGTGGGGCTCGTCGAGAAGCCGAACAGTTGGCTCAAGAAACAGATACTAAAGCTCATTATGTGATACTAAAGTCCATGATGTTGGTAGTGATGATAGAGTTATTACTGTCTCACCACAGATTATTTCTGAGGCACGGCAATTTGGGCAGCACTGGCGAACTAGAATCTCTCGATCAGGTAACGAATCCGAGGCCAAACCCATGATGACTAAAGACAAGCCCGCCCCACCAGAGAAGAACCCAACGAAAGCAGCAGAAAAGCCGGATGCGCTGACGGCCTCGACACCGCCCAAGAACCTGAAACAGGCTACTCAGCCTGAGGCATTGCAGCTAATCCCTGAAGTGATAGCCAGAAGGTATAACGCCATTCCCCTCTCGGTATCCGGTAACACCCTACAGGTGGCTATGGCAGACCCCACTGATATCTTTGCCCTGGAGGCTCTCTCCGCCGTAAGCCGGATGAGGATTAAACCTGTAGCTGCCAGCACCAAAGAGGTCCGAGAGGCAATTGACTTCAACTATAAAGCCTTTGGCGAGATTGAAAAGCAACTGGCTCTAATCTCTATCCCGGTTGAGACGACCGGTGAGAGGTTGGCTGCTATTGCTGACACCAATGCCCCGCTGGCTCAAGCTCTCAATATGATTATCGAAGAAGCAGTTAAAGCCCGCTCCTCTGACATCCATATTGAGCCAGAAGAGGATAGACTAAGAGTGCGCTATCGCATAGACGGAATCCTTCAAGACCTCATGTCTCTGCCGGCCAACATAAATATGGCCCTCGTTTCCCGAATCAAAATCTTAGCTGAGATGAATATTGCCGACCGCCATCGCCCCCAGGACGGCCAGTTCTCCTTTGACGTCATGGGACGAGAGATAGATGTTCGAGTAGCCACTGCACCCACGGTTACTGGTGAGATGGCAGTGCTCCGCCTTCTGGACAAGTCCATGGCCGCTCTGGGCCTGTCAGAGCTTGGCCTGCTGCCCGATTGTCTGGCAAAGTATCAAGCCATGCTCAAGGTCCCCTACGGCATGATTTTGACCAGCGGCCCTACCGGGTCCGGCAAGACTACCACCCTCTATGCCTCCATCAATTCCCTTGATTGTGTGGGAAGAAACATTATTACCATTGAGGACCCTGCGGAGTATCGCTTTAAGGACATCAATCAGATTCAAGTCAATCCCCAAGCTGGAATTACCTTCGCCACCGGCTTGAGATCCATCCTCCGCCTTGATCCCAACGTCATAATGGTCGGCGAGATACGTGACGGCGAGACCGCCGGCATAGCGGTTCAGGCAGCCTTAACCGGCCATCTGGTGCTATCTTCAGTGCACGCTAATGATGCTCCCAGCGTACTGCCCCGTCTTCTTGACCTCGGTGTCGAACCGTTTTTGGTCGGCACAGCGGTCATTGGCGTCTTGGCTCAGCGGATGGTCCGCCGTATATGCCCACATTGCGCCCGCCCCGTGGTTGCTCCACCAGAGGAGAGACTGGTCTATGAGCAAGAAATGACAGAGGAAAGAATGGAATTCCTCTACGGCACCGGGTGCAAGGTCTGCTCCTATACCGGTTATCTGGGGCGAACGGTTGTCTTCGAAATCCTGACCGTGACTGACAAGATAAGGAAACTGGTCATCAACCGTGCTAGCGGCAGCCAGATTCGGGCTCAGGCGATTGAAGACGGCATGATTAGCATGCTGAATGACGGCATGCGGAAAGTGAAGGCCGGCATCACCACCCCCTCCGAAGTGCTGCGCAGCGCCTATGCTCCAGACTAGCCCTGTCGAGGTTCAATGGGCTACCAGTACATAGCCTACACCGCAGACAGAAGAGTGGTCAAAGGCAAGCTTTCGGCTCCCACTGAGGAAGCTGCTGCTAATCTTCTTAGCTACGGCGGTTATCATGTGGTTAGCCTGAAAGTGATAGTTCCTTTTTTCAGCAATGAGAAACTGCTGGCTCGCTTCGCCAGGGTAAAGACCAAAGAGATAGTCTTGTTTTCGCGAGAGCTAGCCTTACTCCTTGAATCTGGCACTGATATAGTCAACGCCCTGGAGCTAATACAAAGCCAGATAGCCAATCGGGCTTTTAGGAAGACGATCGGCGCCGTAACCTCTGATATTCGCGCTGGTACCTCGCTGTCCACTGCTATGAGCAGACATCCTCGCACCTTCCCTGAAGTATACCATCGCACCATCGCGGCCGGCGAGCAAGCCGGCAATCTGGAAGTAGTGCTACGCCAAATGGCAGACCACCTGGAGAAGGCAACTGTCACCGAACAAAAGATCAGGCGTGCTATGGCTTACCCCGCTATGCTGGCCGTCGTCGCTGTCGGGGTGGTAGCCGTGCTGGTTAGCTATGTCTTGCCCAAATTCAAAGACCTCTACGAATCCTTTGACGCCAAATTGCCTCTGCAAACAAGGATCGTTATTACTGTGTCTAAGTGGGCTACCGACTGGGGGCTTTATGTCCTGCTGGGTATACTGGTTATGGCTGGCCTGGCTTACGCCTATACCAGAACGCCAGCCGGGAAATACCGCTGGCATAGATTGTTACTCACCCTACCTATAGTGGGGCGAATCAATCTGCTGACTGAGCTAAGCTGCTGTTGCCGCACCATGGCACTGCTTTTCAAGGTCGGCTTGCCCTTACCCGAAATCATGGCCCTGGCCATCCGCGGCACCAGCAACACGGTCATGGCAGAGGCTCTCACGGGGGTCCAGCGGGACTTGATCCAGGGTGAAGGCTTATCCAAACCTATGGGCAAGAGGCCGCTATTTTTGCCTTTAATGGTGCAGATGGTTGGGGTTGGTGAGGAAACTGGCAACCTCGACAACAGTCTTAATACCGTCGCCCAGAGCTACGAAATCGAGGCTGATGAAAGAACCACCGCCGCAATAGGGTTTATCCAGCCAGCTTTGATCATAGCCGTCGCTGTAGTAGTTGGTTTCATTGCCGTATCCATGATCTCTGCTATGTATTCCATCTATCACCAGGTCAGTGTATAGGAGCTAGATCTTCAACATTTCCCATGTCAGACGGCACTCACAGGCGAATCCCTGTGCCAAGACAGTAAGAGCCTTTTTCCCGCTTCAATCGGCGGTGCTCCAAAAGAAGCTGTTCAATCCTTTCCCTCTGCAAAAGATGATGGCGATTGTCACAAATTCTTCTCTTTTTTTCGGAAATACGAAGGCGTGATCCAAGGTAGCGTAACATATTGTGTGTAAAAAGAGGGGGGCGTATCCTTCTAGAGATATAGAGAAAAAGATATCTTAGAAAGGAGGACGCCCCATGGTACAGGTCAAAGAC
>Ga0194125_10004104_pt1 | contig 22982 bp, 25 predicted proteins | sample TA2KigC250mmetaG_FD_148626 | JGI IMG/M metagenome (GOLD analysis project Ga0194125, IMG submission 148626) | Freshwater microbial communities from Lake Tanganyika, Tanzania - TA2015034 Kigoma Deep Cast 250m | ecosystem: Environmental > Aquatic > Freshwater > Lake | place: Tanzania: Lake... | reverse complement strand
TCGACCCTTGAATTTGCCAAGCTCACGGGAGCGCGCATGATTGTGTTGGACCTGAACGAGCAGCGTCTGGATTTTTGCAAAACGAAAATGGGCGTGGACCACACGATTGTGGCCAAGGGTGACGGCTCAGAGTTGGAGGAACTTAAAAAAATCACGGATGGATCGCTCGCCAGCATTGTGATCGACGCGACCGGCAGCAACAAGTCGATGTCTAACGCGGTTAATTATGTTTCTCACACAGGGAAGCTGGTTTTTGTTGGCATCACGACGGCGGAGATTACTTTCAGCCATCCCATCATGCATCGTCGCGAAATGACCTTCCTCGCGTCGCGCAACGCCGTGCCCGCTGATTTCGCGCGCATCATCAAATTGATTGAAGACGGAAAAATCGACACGCGTCCTTGGATTACGCACAAAGCGAAGTTTGACGAAGTGATCGGCGAGTTCCCGCGCTGGCTTAAGCCGGAGTCAGGGGTAATCAAGGCCATCGTGGAAGTGCAATGATTCAGGCCAATGTCGAATGACGACAACGAAAGAATGACTGGATGACGAACGACTCACGCAGCGCGAAGTGGCGAAGCGGCAACCGACCGGTAAGGGGCGGTTCCCGCCGAACCCTTTTGATTTCTGGCAACCTCCCACGCGATATCAGAACTCGGCAGGAGCCTCGCCTCGCTGGTTTCGCTGCGGGCTTCACCTTGATCGAACTGCTGGTCGTCATCGCGATTATTGCCATACTGGCAGGACTTCTATTGCCCGCGCTGAGCAAGTCGAAGGCGAAGGCTCAAGGAATCATGTGCCTCAACAACACAAAGCAATTGACGCTGGCCTGGTCGCTGTATGCCGACGATCACGACGATTTTTTTGTCAACAATCATGGCCGCGACGAAGTGCGATCCGCACGCCAGAATTGGGCCAACAATGTGCAGGATTGGGAGGCCAGCGATGACAACACAAACTTGATTTTCCTCACGGAAGCCAAGCTTTCCTCGTACGCGAACAAGTCAGCGGCCGTCTTCAAGTGTCCGTCAGACAAATCGCTCGCCGCGAATGGACCACGCATCCGGAGCATGTCGATGAATGCGATGGTGGGTAACACGGGAATTCTGACGAACCGATTCAATCCCGAGTACAAGCAGTTCGTAAAGTCAGCGGAACTCGTGAATGCCTCCGGAACATTCCTGTTCATCGACGAACATCCGGACACGATCAATGACGGATTCTTCGTGAACAATCTGGACGAATACAAGTGGGGCAACTTGCCCGCGTCCTATCATAACGGTGCGGCCAGTCTCTCATTCACAGATGGACACACCGAAGTGCGCAAATGGGTTGTGGGCGGTGCAGGAGGCACCGTTCGTCCACCGCGAAAGGGCGGTGTGGGCGGGACCTTTGACGCGACACCGACGACAGATTTTCAATGGTTGAAAGAACGGACCAGTGTCAGGCGGTGACGTGGCATTGGTGAGGCAGCAGGGGAATGGGTTTGACTAGGTTGAATGAGCTAAATGGTTAAATCGTTAAATTAAATGGTTCCGATCGGATTGAGAATTGATTCGCATCAGCATTTCTGGCGGTACGAGCCTCGCGACTACCCGTGGATGACGGATCAAATGAGCCGCCTTCGACGAGACTATCTGCCGCCCGACCTAGCTTCGGAACTTGATCAAGCCAAGCTGGACGGTTCGATCGTCGTGCAAGCGCGGCAAACCCTGGAAGAGTCTCGATGGCTCCTGACGTTGGCGGACCAGTATTCTTTAATCAAAGGTGTCGTCGGCTGGGTGGACTTGCAGTCCGAACGGGTCTCGGATCAGCTGGCCGAACTGTCGAGGCACCCAAAGTTCGTTGGAGTCCGCCACGTCGTTCAGGATGAGCCGGACGACGAATTCATGTTGCGCCCTCAGTTTTTGCGCGGACTCGGTTGCCTCAAAGAGTTCGATCTCCCTTACGATCTGCTGGTCTATCCGAAACAACTGCCAGCGGCGATCAAAGTTGTCGAGCGATTTCCGAAGCAAAAATTTGTTCTCGATCACATGGGCAAGCCGCTTGTCAAGAGCGGGACGACTTCACCATGGGACGATCAGATTCGCCAACTCGGCCGGTGCGGCAATGTTTTCTGCAAGGTTTCAGGGCTGCCAACGGAGGCGAAATGGAGGGAGTGGCGACAGGAGGATTTCCGTCCCTATCTTGACGTTGTTTTCGACGCTTTTGGCGAGGATCGGTTGATGTTTGGCACGGACTGGCCGGTTTGTTTGCTGTCCGCAAGCTACGGCGAGGCCTTTGGAATTGTGAAGAGTTACTTCGACGCTTATCCAGCACGCATCCAGGAGAAAGCCTTTGGGATGAATGCGGCTCTCTTTTACGACATTGTGTATTGAAAGGTGACGCGTGTTTTAGAGCACGTCGGGTTTCGGCGGTGATCTATCGCTCCGTGAACAAGACTGCCATCCTCGTCGCGGAAAGCACCGCCGACGTTCGAATACTACCGTCTGCCTAGCTGCGCATCTCAGTTTCTTGCAATCCATGGTGGAATGAATCCCAACGGCAATGCCTAGTGAGCCTTGTCTGCAAGAAGAGATGCGGTCTTGTTCATGCGAAACCTCACATGGGCTTTCATTGGGTGGCGGAAAGGATAAAATTCCTGCAAAATGGATGCTGTCAGAATTGACAAGTGGCTTTGGGCGGTCCGCGTTTTTAAAACGAGAACTCTCGCGTCAGAGGCTTGCAAAGCAGGCCATGTCCAGATTCTTGGACAGGCGATTAAGCCGTCGCGAGAGATTCGAGCCAATGAGGTCATCGCAATAAAGATCGGAATCATGACCAAGACCCTGAAAGTCGTGGGAGTGATCGATAAGCGGGTGGGCGCTAAGCTGGTTCCGCAGCATGCCGAGGACCAAACACCGGCTTCCGAGTACGAGAAACTGAAGGAACAAAGCCAGCAACCTGTGTTCGTTCGACCTGCCGGGTTCGGCCGGCCAACCAAGAAAGAGCGAAGAGCCATTGGCCGGTTGTTTCCCGAATCTTAAGCCTTCACCATTGGAAGGTTCTCCGCCGCGCAACCACGGCCCGATAGGCGGCCAACGCCGCCACAAATCCGAGAGCGCAAAAATAGAAACCGTAGTTGTCGTGGATCGGAATGAACAAGCCTTCAATAAGCATATCTAGGATCCCTGCGCCGTGAAAAACCATATCCCAGCCGTTCACGAAGTATCCCTGTTTTTGCGCTCGCACCAAAGCCACGTTTAGCAGCGCCGCCATACACGCAGCGCTCACCGCGATCCAGTGCCTTTCCAGACTCAACCAGAGATGGAACGTGAGCAAGCAAGCGCCGATCAACAGAAAGCTAAATGACCACTTCATAATGCAGAGCCGAAGAATCGATTACTAGTGGTTCAATAAAACGTGCGTTTCAACGGAGACATATCTATGTTCGCCGCAGATTTATGGCAACGATCAAACCGTTTTGCGCTCTCAGGCCCAAACCCGAGTTGGCCGCTCGAATTTGCGAACTCCCCTATGATGTCATGTCTTCCGCTGAAGCTCGCGAAATCGCGGCGGGGAATTCCTTAAGCTTTCTTCACGTTAGTAAACCCGAAATCGATTTGCCGGCCGACATCGATGTTTATGCCCCCGACGTCTACGCCAAGGGGCGCGAGAATTTCGCGAAACTCCAGGCCGAATCGGCTTTGGCAGTGGACGCGCGCCCGTCGTTTTATCTGTACCGCCAAATCATGGGTCAACACAGCCAGACGGGCATTGTCGCCGTCGCGAGTTGTGAAGAGTACTTGAACAACATTATCAAAAAACATGAGCTGACGCGTCCGGACAAAGAAGATGATCGCGTTCGGCATATGGAATCGCTGGACGCTCAAACTGGGCCCGTGTTCCTGACGTATCGCGCGCAGCCGGAGCTGGACGAGTTGGTTCGAGCAAAATCGTCGAGCCACGCAGAAATTGATTTTACGGCGCCCGACGGAGTTAGGCACACGTCCTGGTCCATCACGAGTCCCGCTGATCTTCGCTTTATCGAGCAAGCATTTGCGCGCATCCCGGCGCTCTACATTGCGGATGGTCATCATCGAAGCGCCGCAGCCGCCCGTGTGTATCAGAGCCGACGAGGCGCTGGTTCGAGCGGCTTCTTCTTGAGCGTGATCTTCCCGCACAACCAAATGCAAATTCTGCCTTACAATCGCGTGCTAAAAGACCTCAACGGGCAAAGCGCGGCCCAGTTGCTCGAACGTCTGGAAGTCATTTTTGTTTTTCAAAAGCCGGGCTCACCCCAGCCGCGCAGAAAGCATGAATTGGGCTTTTACCTCGACCGGCAGTGGTACACGCTGAGTTTCCGGCCGAAGTTTGCCGCGACAACCGGCCCGATCGAAAGACTCGACGTGACGTTGCTGCAGAAATATGTGCTCGCGCCGCTCTTCGGCGTGGACGATCCGCGCACGAGCGAGCGCATCCAATTCGTCGGTGGGATTCGCGGCGCCGCCGAGCTGGAGAAGTTGGTGGAGAGCGGCGGTTGCGCGTGCGCCTTCTCCCTGTTTCCCACCAGCATCGACGACTTGATCACCATTGCTGATGCCGGCGGAATTATGCCTCCGAAAAGCACATGGTTCGAACCCAAGTTGCGTGACGCGATGTTTTGTCATTTGATTTAGAATAATCTTCTTTTCTATTGGTTGGATTTGCCTTTTAGTCCCGGCTGAACTTTTTCGAGCGGATTTGGATTTGGATTGAACTATGAAAATTGTGCTAGCCTATTCGGGTGGCCTTGACACGTCGGTTCTTCTTTCGTGGATCAAAGAAAAACACAACGCCGAGATGATCGCGTTCTGCGCGAATATCGGCCAGGAAGAGGAGCTCAAGGGACTCGACAAGAAAGCCATGAAGACGGGCGCCTCGAAAGTCTACATCGAGGACCTTCAGGAAGAATTCGCGCGCGACTTCATTTTTCCGATGATGCAGGCTGGCGCCGTTTATGAGAACCAGTATTTTCTTGGCACGAGCATCGCGCGGCCGCTGATCGCGAAAAGGATGGTTGGAATCGCGCGCGAGGAGAAGGCTGATTACATCGCGCACGGCGCAACCGGCAAAGGCAACGATCAAGTGCGCTTTGAATTGACGGCCGCCGCGCTCGCGCCCGAATTGCAAGTGATTGCCCCGTGGCGAGACGCCACATTTCGCGCGCAATTCCCGGGGCGGGCGGAGATGATTCAATATTGCGACGAGAAGAAGATTCCGGTGCAAGCTACGGCCAAGAAACCGTATTCGATGGACCGCAATCTCCTGCACATTTCATACGAGGCCGGAATTTTGGAAGACCCGTGGCTCGATGCTTCGGCGCAAGAACATAAGGACATGTACAAGCTGAGCGTTTCGCCTGAGGACGCCCCGGACAAAGCGGAGTATGTCACGCTCGATTTTGAGCGCGGCAACTGCGTCGGAGTGAACGGCAAGCGTCTGGACCCGCTCCCGGTGATGAAGTCGCTCAATCGGCTTGGGGGCAAACATGGCATCGGCCGCGTCGATCTCGTGGAAAATCGGTATGTAGGAATGAAATCGCGTGGTGTTTATGAAACGCCCGGTGGCAGCATTCTGCATTTCGCGCATCGGCAAATGGAAAGCATCACGATGGATCGCGAAGTCATGCACTTGCGAGACTCGCTCATTCCCAAATATGCCGAACTTGTTTACTACGGGTATTGGTTTTCGCCTGAGCGGATGGCCTTGCAAGCGTTGGTTACCGACAGCCAAAGAAATGTCACGGGCACGGTGCGCCTCAAGCTTTACAAGGGCAACATAATTACCGCTGGCCGAAAATCACCAGTCAGCCTGTACCGGCCAAACATCGCGACCATGGAAGCCGACCCGACCAAAGCTTACAATCAGGACGATGCCACTGGATTTATCCGGTTAAACGCACTTCGTCTCAAAGTGGCGGCGCAGGTGGATGAATCGATGAAGAAGAAGTAGCCGGTGCCATGAACTAAATGAGTTAAATCGTTACATGGGTTACATCGTTATAATGGGTGAGGTATGAATGAACCTGTCATTTTCCAGAAGCGACCGATTGTGCAAAAGGTCGAGCCTGGAACTTATTGGTGGTGCGCTTGCGGTCGTTCCGCAAGTCAGCCGTTTTGCGATGGTTCGCACAAAGGCACAGGGCTTGAACCGAAGGAGATCGAAATCACCGAGGCGAAAACCGTTGCGTGGTGCGCCTGCAAACATTCCAAGAACATGCCGTTCTGCGACGGCACCCACAGCTCGTTGCCGTAATTTTGACGGATTCGACAGTTTGACAGACCGGGAAAATCTCGGTAATACCAAAAGGTATGACCGAAACGAAACTTGTTAGTGTCAAAATTCCAGCACATGTTTTGCAGCGCATGCCGCCGGCCGGCAAAGGACGCAGCCGGTTCATTATTGATGCATTGGAAGAAAAGATTTCGCGGCGAAGTTCACCGGAATGGAAACCGAAGACTGAACGCGGACGGCGTTTAGCTGCCTTGCTCGAAAAGGGACGCCGGGAACGTGCGCCATTTCTAGACAAGGAGGGAATTGCCAGGGAACTGGCGGAACGACGAGGGCGGTGGCATTGAGGACATTTCTCGATTCGGGTGTGTTGTTGACAGCCTGGCGCGGCGAACTTTCGGTGCTGGCGGAGGTTGCTCTGGACATTATGGCCGATGGCCAACGGGCATTTTTTACTTCCGATAATGTGAAATTAGAATTGTTGCCGAAACCGACTTATGAGAAACGACGTGTAGAACTGCAATTCTACAATGAACATTTCCGGTCTACTGTCAGGAGTGAACCTTTCAGTCCAGAGCTTGGAAACGAGGCTCTCGCGCTGGCCCAAAAATATGGACTTTCAGCGGGGGACGCTCTGAACGTCGCGGCGGCTATTCGTCAAGGCGCCGAGGAGTTCATCACTAGCGAGCTGCCGGGAAAACCCATTTTCCGAGTGCCAGGCATAAAGATCATCTCGCTCGGTTCGTTGCCCGCGGGAAACGAACATCGCTGAAACGGACGATTTGCTTCACCGTTCTCGTGCCGAGTTAGAGCCGCGGCTTTTCTCGATGCCACCCTGTGCTTTGCTCGTAGGCGTGGGCAAGCTTGAGAATGGTTTCCTCGCCGAACGGTTTCCCGAGCAACTGGAGACCAATCGGAAGCTTTGGCGTCGAAGTGGTAAATCCGCACGGCAAACTAATGCCGCAGATCCCCGCCAGATTGCACGAGATCGTGAAAATGTCTGAAAGATACATTTGCAACGGATCGCCCGATTTTTCTCCGATCGTGAATGCGGCCGTGGGAGTCGTCGGTGTCACGATTGCGTCCACATGTTCGAAGGCTTTCAGAAAATCTTGCTGGATCAGGGTGCGGACCTTTTGGGCGCGCAGATAATAAGCATCGTGATAGCCGCTGCTCAGGACGTACGTTCCCAGAATGATGCGCCGTTTGACCTCGGCTCCGAATCCTGTCCCGCGTGTCTTGGCATAGAGTTCAATCGGGTCCGTCCCATCAACGCGCAAACCATACCTGATTCCATCGAAACGGGCGAGGTTCGCGCTAGCTTCAGCGGTTGCGACAATGTAGTAGGTCGCCACCGCGCAATCAGTATGTGGCAGCGAGATTTCCTGAATCTCAGCGCCAAGCTTTTGCAGTTGAGCGACGGCAATGCGAACCGCGTTATTCACATCCGGGTCTATTCCTCCCACCAAATACTCTTTGGGCAGGCCGAGTTTCAGGCCCTTAATCCCCTCTCCGATAATCGTGGCATAACGCGGGACGGGTTGAGGCACACTAGTTGAGTCCCGATTGTCCAGCCCGCTGATCACTTCCAACAACGTCGCTGTATCGCGAACGTCTTTCGTTAGCGGACCGATCTGATCGAGAGACGATGCAAAGGCAACCAATCCATAGCGCGAGACCCGGCCATAGGTCGGCTTGAAACCGACGCACCCGCAAAGAGCGGCTGGCTGTCGAATGGATCCCCCAGTGTCTGATCCGAGGCTTCCGATGCATTCATCAGCTGCCACGGCGGCCGCCGAACCGCCTGAAGAACCGCCCGGGATACGAGAGGTATCCCACGGATTCTTTGTCGGGCCGAACGCGGAATTTTCCGTGGAACTGCCCATGGCAAATTCATCCATGTTCAGGCGTCCAAAAACTATCGCACCGGCAGCCCTGAGCTTTTCAACCACCGTCGCGTCGTAGGGCGAAACATATTTCTGGAGGATTCTAGATGCGCAGGAGAGCGGTTGATCTTTGACGGCGATGACATCCTTGATCGCAATTGGAACACCCAAGAGCGGCTTTTGCGCGTGAGTGGTTCCTTCGGCCAATGCGCGATCGGCCGCGTCAGCCTGCTTGAAAGCGTCGGCAGGATCGGCGCTCAGGAAGGCGCCGACTCGGCCATCGACGCGAGCGATTTGGTCGAGGCACGATTGCACTGCTTCACGAGCGGATGCTTCGCGTTTCGCCAATTTAGCAGCGAGATTGGAGATCGTGAGTTGATTGAGCATGAGTGTGGAACCAAATTCAGGCGTTTCGTTTGTGAATGATCACGAAGCTTGCCTATTCCACAATCTTGGGAACCACGAACAATCCATTGGCTTTGGCAGGTGAATTGCCAAGCGCTTGGTCATTGGGGAGCGAAGGACGAACGTCATCCGGTCGCGTCACGTTGACGAGAGGAACGGCATGAGCAGTCGGCTCGACGTTGGTCACGTCCAACTGGTTCAGCTTTTCGATGTAACCGAGAATTTGACCAAGTTGAGCGCCCAGTTTCTGGGCTTCCTCGGGTTCGAGGGAAATACGCGCCAAATGAGCTACGTAATGAACATCAATATCAACAGCAGCCATGGCTGAATTGTGCGGGGCGAAGATCGAAAAGGCAAGGGAGACGTGGATCGTGGGATCGTGATGCGTGACCAGGTGCAGGCGTCATGTGTCACGCATCACGTATCACGTGTTACGCATCACGTTCTTCGTCAGTCCTCGTCGAACTTACGTTTGAGCAGCGCTTCTAACTCGACCAGTGCTTGGGCAGCGTCTTGGCCTTTGGCGTGGACGTGTAATTTGCTTCCGGGCCCGGCCGCGAGCATCATGATTCCCATGATGCTTTTCCCATTCACAGCCTCTCCATCCTTTTCGACAATAATCTCGCAGTCAAAACGATTGGCCGTTTTGACGAACATAGCTGCCGGGCGGGCGTGAACACCCAATTTGTTCGTTACCACGAACTCTTTGGTGATTTCCGCATGTTCTGTTATTTTCCGCACTGCACTCATTGCTGTAACCGTGTGAAATAATCAGGCAAACTCTGCGGTTTTGCCAACGAATTTTTGCCTTTTGGAGTCAGTTCGTCGGGTGTTGGGCTAAAGAGAGGTCGCCTTGGACATTTTCGCAATGAGCCGCTCATTCAACTCTTTGGCCGGATTGTAACCCGATGCCTTCAACTTCGTTTGAAAAGCCGCAACTTCGATCAACCTCGCTAGATCCCGGCCTGGCCGCACCGGAATTGTAATCTGGGGAACGGCCACTCCCAGAATCTTAACGTGGTCTTCGTCCATGCCTAACCGATCAACGTCGGGCACATCATCCCAAGCCTTCAAGGTGACTACGAGGTCCACCTTCTTTTCTCTTCGAATGCTTTTCACGCCGAACATCGCCGCCACATTTACGATGCCGATGCCTCGAACCTCCATGTGATTGCGGGTGATTTCAGCGCTTGTGCCGATGACTTCGCGACCATCAACCAGCGTCACTTTCGTAATATCATCGGAGACCAAGCTGTACCCTCGCTCGATCAAAGCCAGCACGCACTCGCTTTTGCCAATGCCGCTTTCGCCCCGGACGATCACGCCGACGCCAAGGATATCGACCATGCTTCCCATTTCCGTCCCGCGAGGGGCAAACATCATCTCCATCGCCAGGGTGGCGAGGTTGATGAATTTCATCGTGATCAACGGCGTGTTGAAGATTGGAATCTCCGCTTGTTCGGCAGCTTTGAGAAACAGTTTGTCCGGATGAAAGCCGCGGCAAAACACAAGGCAGGGAATTTTGTGGCTGAACAAGGTGTTATAACGATGGGCGCGTTCCTCGGGAGAAAGCGACTTGAGAAAGTGCGATTCCGCATTGCCAATCACTTGGACGCGCTTGCTGGCAAAATATTTCGTAAAGCCCGCCAAGGCTAACCCAGGGCGATTCACCGTAGGCTCGCGAATAATGCGCTTCAGCCCGCTGGCGCCGGCTACGAGGTGCAATTGCAATGAACTGGCGTGCTCGGTGTAAAATCGTTCGACGGTGACAACGTCGCGCTGCATGGCGGAGAGCGTGCTGCGAGAGGCGTGTTCCGTAAAGGAAAGATTTGCGGGCCGTCGTTGGATTTGTTCGGCAGTCGTCGAAGGGATCACGGTAGGCGAGGACGTTCTTTTCGGCGAATTGCGCTGGCCCTTGAACCAGGCTAAGCTGCCGCCATGACACAGGCGCGGCGCGATTTTGGGGAACGACACCGAGGATTGGTTTGGTCCGATCCGCAAGCCGATGATCCGGTTTTTATCCGCGCAGCCCTGTTGCGTGCCGAATTCCAGCGGTTGCTCGATATCGCACTCGAATTTGGTCCCCCACGCCTGCGGCAGGAGTGGAACGTTTTACTAGCCGAAGGTGCGCCAGAAACTGAACGCGCGCGGAGTTCAGTGGAACGTATCCTGAAAAACATCGACGAAGGCCTCGCCCTTGTTGCCGCCCGAAACTGAGACAGTCTGGAATATCTTGCGAGGCGGCGTTACGCTGGAAGTGGACAAACTTCGTGAGCACAACCAGCGCGCGGAAATTCTTATCGCCGATCTAACAAACGCGGTTGCCATGGTGTCGGCCGGGAAATTCGAAAAGATTGAAGCTCGGTCATTAGTGATCAAGGACGGATCAAGGATGACCGTTCAGCTTGGAACACTCGGCAACGGCGGTTTTGCAGATGTGTTTCGGTTGGGCAATGAGCCGAAGAAAGTCATTCATTTGGGTGTTTCGCCAGGCAACGGAGGCAAGATAGAACTTTGGAACGCGCACGAATCTTCAGGGAGACCTTTGTGGCGCACGATCCGATAGACCTCCTGGAGCGAATCACCGATGGCGACGATTTCGTCCCGATAACCAGCGATGCAGCGGCCTTGGATATTTCTGGCAGGCTTCATCGAGGTTGGCTTCCAGCCAGCGGTTGTACCGATCGAATCGCTGGAAAGCTTTCCGTCCGAAATTCAAACTGATATGTTGCGCGCATGAGCGAAGAGCGATTTGCCGAACGGAACGCGGAATTGCAACGGGCCGCCGATCGGTTGCGCGAAGCGGTCGCGCAACCCGAAAGCGGTTTGGTCCGCGATGCTGTTATTCAGCGGTTTGAGTTCACGTTCGAACTCGTCTGGAAATGCCTCAAGCTCTACCTCGAACGACAGGGACTGGAATGCGGTGGGCCTCGGTCAACTTTAAAAAAGGCCTTCGCGGAAGGATTAATCCGGTCTCATGAGGAAGCGGACGTCTGGCTGCAGTTGCTCGAAGACCGCAATCTCACTAGCCATGCCTACGATGAAGCCTTGGCCCAGCGCATTTATGAGAACATTGTCAAAGATTATGTCACGGTTCTTGGCGCCATGGCCGAAAGAATTAACCGCCTCGATTGGGACTGAGCATGAAAGAACTTGCGCTCCGCGAAAGAGATTTGGCGGTCCTGCGAAACGCCGTCCGGGAGTTTACGTTTGTCCACGAAGTGCGCGTCTTCGGTTCTCGCGCGGCTGGCTCAGCCCACCGCGCGTCCGACTTGGACTTAGCGATTTCCGCACCGGACGCGACGCCTGCGGAATGGGCCGAGCTTTGCGGAGCTTTGGAAAATGCTCCTTTGATTTATGAACTGGACATCGTCCGCCCGGAACGACTGACCGGGGAACGATTGAAGGAACGAATTGAGCGCGAAGGCGTTGTTATCTACCCTGAGGCCAGAGCGGCGTGAGGTTAGAATTGCGGCTATAGAATTTCCATTTGTGTCATGCCGGCGTGACTCGCCGTCTCAGGCAGAAATTTCTGGTCGCACGGCGCGATCTCAGCCGCTAAGGTGCCTCCATGAGTTACGTGACGCTCGAAGTCGAAATTGACCGCGGCCAGATTATTCCCAACCCGAAAAGCTTCCTGCCGCCGGGAGTGGTTTGCTGACAATTCTAGAGTCGCAGAAGCCGGTGGAAGCGCCGGCGACCGCTAGAGAAGCTTTCAAAAGACTGCAACGCGAAATGCAGCTTACTCGGGAACAGGCCGAACAATGGAAGGCTTCCATCGGCGCTGCACGCCGCTGAGTCAGCCTCATGATTCATCTGGATGCCAATTATCTCGTGGACGCGCTGGTTCCGGGTTCACCTGCCGCGCTTAAGATCGATGGTTGGATTTCCGCGACGGAACCTCTCGGAATGAGTGCCGTGGCCTGGGGAGAGTTCCTCCGCAGCCCCATCACGCCGGCTGCGGAATCTGCCGCGCGCGAGGTCGTTGCAACCCTCGATTCTTTGCTTCCAAGGATGCCGAACTGGCCGCCAAACTCTTTTAATCAAACAGGCCGGCGCTCGGGGAGCTTTCAGGACTGTTTGATTGGCCGGCGCCATTCGGTGCGGCGCGCCACTCGCCACTTTGAATGGAAATGCGGAGCAATCACGAACGCGAACAAGGCGCTTGTTGTGCTCCAGACGCCGTCGTTATTGCAGGCTTGAACTTCGAAGCGGTAAGAGCCGGGCGGCAAGTTGCGGTAAGATAAGAGGCATCGAATGAGCACGTCGCGGAACAAACCGTCGGCGGGCGTGATGCCGGACAGTTGCCCGTTCCGCCACCGATTCAATCCAGTCGGTCTCCAATCCAAGCCGTGCCGTCCTCCTCGATGTGCATCGGACCGGCTACGTTATCCAACCACAGCCGTGAACAGCGTTTTTCTTGTTGCTTTCGAGCAGCGTCAATTCGTTGTTGGAGGCTATCCAGATTCCGCCCCATCGGCGTCCACAGATTTCCTTTGGCTTGGAGCGCAAGCCAAGCTCGCGGGAATCGTAGGGTGTGTGAAGGCGCCGTTGTGGAAGCTGACAAACCGATCCTGGGATTATGACGGCGTTGCCACTTTCGCATTCGGTTTCAGCTGACCTACAAATTGAACTCCGGGCCCAGGTAGATTTCCCGCGCTTTCGGATCGTTCACCAGAAATTCCGCGCTCCCTTCGCAAACGACTTGGCCATGGTGAATCAGATACGCGCGATCCACGAGTTTCAATGTTTCACGGACGTTGTGGTCGGTGATCAGGATGCCCAGCCCGCGTTCTTTCAAACGCCGGACGATCTTTTGCACCTCATAGACGGCGATCGGATCGATGCCACTGAACGGTTCATCCAGTAACAGCAACTTGGGGCTGGTGACCAAAGCGCGAGTGATCTCGAGCCGGCGTTTCTCCCCGCCGCTCAGCGTATAAGCTTTGTTGTGAGCGAGCGAAGACAAGTCCAATTCATCCAGCAAATGCTTCAAGCGCACCCGCCGTTCTGTTCTGTCCAGCCGGCACGTTTCCAGGATCGCCAGGATATTCTGCTCGACTGTTAACTTGCGGAAAACGGACGGTTCTTGAGTGAGGTAACCTATCCCAAGACGCGCGCGTTGATGCATGGGCAGACGTGTAATGTCGTTCCCTTGAAAAGAGACCTGGCCTTCGTCCGGGCCGATCAAGCCGACGACCATGTTAAATGTCGTGGTTTTTCCGGCGCCATTTGGTCCAAGCAATCCGACCACTTCGCCGGCGGAGACATTAATGGAGACACCGTTCACCACGCGCCGCTGGCGATAGGCTTTTACAAGGTCTTCAGTAGTAATCAGACTCATGAGATCATTTCCGCGCTCCGCCGCGCGTGCACGGGCCAAATGCGTGTCAAAAAGAAATGGAGGCTCCTCATGAACCAGTGGGTAGGACAGTGCGTCTCGCCTGTCCAAACGGAGAGGTGCACCTGGACAGGCTGGACGCGCTGTCCTGCCAAGTTGGGCGCCTCGGATTGCATAGCGAGCTTAATTCATTTTCCCGGCGCTAACTGCAAGTGCGCGGATTCGACAGCATCGCGCTCGATTTCAACCTTATAATTTCCTTTCATGCCGAACGTGCCATTGGCGCGGTCGAGAATAAACCGTTCTGCGTTGTAACGCCGGCCGGGCATGGAAAGTTGCGGTTTGCCGGTCAGCTCCATCGTGCCTTTTGCCACCCAATAATCAACCTTCTCGCCAATGGCCCGAAGGTCTCCTTGCCGAACGGCAACATTTTCCTCCGCGATGATCTGGTCTAGTTTGCCATCAGGTTCGACGAAGAACGCGGCCAAAACGGTGCAGGTCACTTCCTGATCCCGCTGCTGGGGATGAATCAGGCGAACACGGTTCAGGAAGATGGCCGAACTGGCTTTGAACTGGAGTTCGTCCGAAAAGATTTCGATCTCCTGCGTCTGCACATTCGTCTGGCTGCCAGGTTTCAGCAACGAAAAATCCAACGAACGGACTACCGGACCAAGCAGCTTCATCGCGACATTCCCTTCCGCTCGAATCTTGTTTGTCTTGGGGATCATAATAAGCGTGTCCGCCTTGCCCTCGCCTTGTTCGATCTTCCATGTCGGGTTGCCCGTCATGGTGACTATATCTTCGGCGGTCCGGTACACGGCTCGTTCGCCGCGGGCGATGGTCTGGTCCCGCTTGAATTGCACGTTGGCGTCCGCAATCAGCTCCACCAGTTTGCCATCTGCTGCGTTAAAACGATTCGTGAGTGTTTGACAGAACAGCGACGCTCCTTGCGGGTCCGCGATTTGGACGTTGCCTCGGAAAACCGCCAGCTCCGCGTTGTACTCCAATGCATCGGCGGACACTGTCACTGGCCGAGCAGTTTCCGGTGGAGCATTGGTCGTTGCACGCGCGCCCAGCCAGTCGAGCGGTGCCATCTTATCGGGGAGCAGCTTCACTGAGACATTCCGTTCGACACGGAATGACCTTGTTTCATCGTTAAGGATGATGATATCGCCGGAACCTTCCTTCTCGGCGATCTTCCATTTCGGATTTCCAGAAAACGTCACCAATTTATCCTTGAGCAGGTAGACGGCTTTCTCGCCGGTGACACGCGTGTCGTCCTTGTCGAAAAGCACATCCCGCTCGGCTTCGATGCGTTCAGCTTTGCCGTCCGTCGGCGCAAAAAACACTTTCAGAATTCCGCAAGTCAACGTGCCTTGTTCGTCTTCGACCCGAACATTCTCCTGAAAGACAGCCAGATCGGAGCGGTAGTCGAACCGATGAGACTGAACTTCCAGAATCTCACTCGCTCCTGAGACTCGGTTCGTCTGGGTTGATCCATTCGTTGTGTTCGTGGACGGTTTGGGAACGTTTTGAGTCGCGGGAATATTCAATCGTGATGCAGCGGCTACGAGCCGCTTGCGAAGCACCGTTTGGACTTCGTTTGAAATAACCAAGCGCGAATCGTCCTGTTGCCAGCGAAAGCCTTGACCTTGAATCGAGAATCGTTCATCGACCGTGCGAACGACCAGCTCACCGGAAGAAAACGCAATTTTCGTCTTCGGATCAAAGATGCACTGTGGCGCTTCGATGATCATGTCCTTGGATTGATCGCGAAATGTTTCGACCGTCATGCCCTGGATTTCCAATTGGCCGTTCGCCAATCGCTTGCCGGATCTTCCTTTGAGGATGCTCCGGCGCTTGCCTTGATCATCGTTAGCTGGAGCGGTGAAGTCCTTGAATTGGCTGCCGAAGGGAGCTTGCGACTGGACGCGATACGAAAATCCGCCAAATGCCGCGAAGCAAAGGAAGACCGCCACCCAAACAGCAAGCCGAGTTGAAAGGCGTTGGTTCACACCGAGTATTCTTTGATTAATCGAGTCCATTTTTTTTGCGCTTTCAAGATAAGTTCGACCACTTCGCGCACTGCGCCGCCACCGCCAGACGCCATCGTGACGTAGTCGGCCGCGAGTTTTGCCTCGGCGATTCCATTGGCGACAGCAATCGCAACTCCAGCGCGCCTCATCACACCAAGGTCAACGACGTCGTCGCCAACGAAACAGACTTGTGCCCAAGTCAGCCCCGTTTTGGCCAGAATCTCTTCGGCAGCCACAACTTTGTTTCCATCGCGTTGATGGAGAAAATCAATTCTCAACTCGGCAGCCCTTTGCGTCGTGGCAAACGACGGCCGGTTGGAAATCCAGCCCACTTTAATGCCTTCCCTCTGCAAGAGACGCATGCCAAGCCCATCCTGAATGTGGAAACGCTTGGTTTCGCTGACATCGCCCAAGCCAATGGTTGCGTCTGTTAACACACCGTCCACGTCACAAAGCAGCAACTTAACTCGGGCAAGTTTAGAGCCAAGACTGGAATTTGGCGCGCCTTTCGCCACTGCGTTGGTGCGTCTTATCCGTCGCTTTCGCGTCCGATCTTTTAACATAGTTTGCTTGCTGACCTAATGTCACCGACACAGACAGGCGTCCCGCCGTCCGTATATAGCGTAGCGCAGACTCTCAGCCTGTTGTATCGCAGAATTGTATTAATTGTAGTCTCCGGATCGTCCGCCAATTCGAGCGTCCCGGAAGATGCGGACGGTATGCCGTCAAATCAGTGATACAGCCGACTGAAAGTCCGCGTTACGACGATGGCAGGCGCGCTAAACACGTACGCATTCTGCGAACTTTCCGCAAGTTCAGGCGTTGTGGAAGGTGCGGACGCGGCGCCGATTGCAAATCTGCGCTACAACGCCGCAACAAACACGTCTTAGGCGAGACGCCCGTCCTGGATCAGCTTCTGGTGGCGCGCAGAATAACGAGACGGCAAATCGCGAGAGGATACGACTCGGCCAAGACTTCCGTGGGGTTGCCCTCATTCACTTCGTAGCGCGCAAACCATGGTTTGTGTCGAACATGACTTTGGCCGATTTCGATCGTCAGCTCATATTCCGCTTCGATGGCTTGTTTTAGTTTGTCGGCTTCCGATGGATCGGTGGAGTAATTGGGAATGCTGTGCGACGGAGGATTTCCCAGAACATGATAATGAATATGTGCGTCCAGGTCACGTCCGGCCGCCAGCTGATACGGATTGAAAGACTCAATGAACGACACAAGCTCTAAAGGACTGTTTCAATCGGATTCTGCTCGTAATGACGCCATTCCAGCGATCGCGGTTTCGATAAAATGCGTCGGGTTAAGTACAGATATTGCGTTCTCTTCGTTCCATATAACGCGCCTGAGCGCGACTCTCTCCGAACCGCGGAGTCTGTGTTCGCCTACGCATGCGCGGCTTCCAACACTTCTTTGACTGCTTCGACACAACGACCGCAAATCGTTGACTGATCGGGATTGCGACCCACATCTGCTTCCCAGTGCCAGCAGCGCTCGCATTTCTGACCGTCGGCCTTGACGACCTGAAACAAGATGTCATTCGACCCGGAGTTGGCGATTTCAAGCTGAGAGACGTTCAGCAATTCGCGCAGGGCCTCGCGTTCCGCGGCAGCGACAGCGAGCATTTCCGATCGGCCAATCAGGCTGATTTTGGCTTCCAATGCCTTTCCAATCACTTTGGCTTGGCGCGCCTTTTCCAACTCCGGCAATGCCATTTGCCGAATAGCAAAAAGAGTCTTCCAGGTCTCTTGCTCGGCTGCGGATCTCGGAAAATTGACCGGCGACCAATCGGCCAAATGAACCGAATCCATGGCATCCCCCGGCACAAACTCCCAAGCCTCGTCCGCGGTAAAGGCGAGAATCGGGCCGAGCATGCTGCAAAGACCGACGATCATTCGGTAAAGCGCGGTTTGTGTCGATCGCCTGCGATGCGAATTCGCTGCGTCGGTGTAGAGCCGATCCTTCACGATGTCATGGTAAATTGCCGACAGTTCAACGGCGGCGAACTGGCTGAGCCTTTGATAGACTACATGAAACTCGGAGGCATCGTAAGCGGCGGCGGCGTCGGCTTCGAGTTTGGCAAACTCGCCCAGAATCCAGCGATCGAGGCCGGTGAGTTGCTCGTCTCGCACAGAGCGCTTATCCGGTTCGAAGTCGTACAGATTGGACAATTGATACCGAAGCGTATTTCGGATGAGCCGGTAAGTTTCACCGACTTTGCTGACGCGTTCTTCGCTTACGACGATGTCGTTGCGAAAATCCTGCGAAGCGACCCAGAGGCGGACAATGTCGGCCCCGTGCTTCTGGACGTAGGTTTCGGAGGTTTGTGGTTTTTCGTATCCACCTTGGCCTTGCTTGCTCTTGGAAATTTTTTCGCGGTCGGCGTCCACGAGAAAACCATGCGTCAGGACGGTTTTGAACGGAGCCGAGCCATTGCCAGCGAGTGACAACAACAGGGAGGATTGAAACCAGCCACGGTGCTGGTCACTGCCTTCAAGATACATGTCTGCCTGCCAGTCGCGTTCGGAGCGTTTGAGTTCCGCTCGCTGCATTAAAACAGAACGGGATGAGGAACCGGAATCGATCCAAACATCGAGTGTGTCGTTGGATTTGGCGACCGGTTCTGGGCCGTTCCAATTTGCGGGACGCACGATTGCCCAGAGTTCGCTGCAGGTCTTTTCAAACCATGCGTTCGAACCATGCGTGGCAACCAAGTCGGCCACCGCGCGAACAATCGCGGGATCGAGAATGGCTTTGCCCTGCGCGTCGTAAAACGCCGGGATCGGCACTCCCCACGTGCGTTGCCGGGAGATGCACCAATCGGGACGGCCTTTCACGGCCGCTTCAATCCGATTTTTCCCCCAATCTGGAATCCAATCGACTCGATCGATTTCTTGCAGCGCAGCCTCGCGGAAATTCTGATGATCGATCTTGATGAACCACTGATCCATCGCGCGAAAAATGACCGGCGTTTTGCTGCGCCAACAGTGCGGATAGCTGTGCAGATAATCTTCCTCGTGCAGCAGCACGTTGCGGGCGCGCAGAATTTGGAGAACAGCTTCGTTCGCCTCACTCTTTCCCTGCTTCTCGATAATCGCTTTGCCTAACAATTCCGCGGGCATTTGTTTTTCGAGCGGCAACTCATTCGAGTGCGTAAATCGGCCGTCGTCATCGACTGGCGAATAGATCGGCAGCCCTTGTTGCAAGCCGAGGCTGTAGTCCTCCAAACCGTGACCCGGAGCGATATGAACAAAACCGGTCCCAGTGCTGTTATCGACGAAGTGATCGCCGGCAAGAAGCCGTCCGCTGCGCGCGATAAACGGATGCTGAAATTCGATCTGGCCGAGGTCGTCGCGATCAAGGCTTCGCTGAATCTCGTAACCGGTCCAGCCAGACTTCTGCGCAACGGTCGGAAGCAGCAAGGTGGAGAGAATGTAGCTTTCTCCCTGCACATGCACGAGCGAGTAGGAAAATGTGGAGTTATATGCGACAGCGAGATTGGCGGGCAACGTCCAGGGCGTTGTGGTCCAGATCAGCACGAACGTATTCGGCTGCCCGACGACTGGGAACTTCACGTAAATGCTCTTGCTAACGTGATCCTTGTATTCGACTTCGGCTTCGGCAAGCGCGGTCCGGCAGGGAATGCTCCAGTACACCGGCTTTTTGCCACGGTAAACGAAACCTTTCTCGACGATGTCAGCGAACAAGCGCAATTCATTTGCTTCAAACGTTTTGTCGAGCGTCAAATACGGATTATCCCAGTCGCCCAACACGCCGAGCCGTTTGAATTGAGTCCGCTGAATGTCGATATATTTGCGAGCGTACTCATCGCAAGCTTTCCGAATCGTGACGGGATCGACATTGGTGTCGCCCCGCTTGCGCATCTCCTGGCTGACCTTGAATTCGATGGGCAAGCCGTGGCAATCCCAACCTGGAACGTAAGGCGCGCTTTTGCCCCGGAGGCTCTGATATTTGACAATGATGTCCTTCAGAACCTTATTTAGAGCATTGCCGATGTGGACATCGCCGTTGGCGAAGGGGGGGCCGTCGTGCAGGATAAATGTTTCGGCTGATGTCCGCCGGGCTTGGATGCGCTCGTACAAGTGGCTGGCCTGCCATTTGTCCAAGCGCTGGGGTTCGCGCGACACCAGATCGGCTTTCATGGGAAAGTCGGTCTTCGGCAGATTAAGTGTATTCTTGTAATCCATTCGATTTCGGTCAGGAACGCCCAAGCTAACAGCGGCTCTGGCACGTGTCAATGTGAGCAGCGGTGCGGTGGGGTGATGACGGTAATGTTCAGTTAATGACGAATGGCTAACGACCAATGACGAAAGAATGACGAAATTCCGAATGACGAACGAGGACGGCTGTCGAACGGCGTCGCGTGGTCTAATGGAGCTTCGTCATTTGTTCGTTCGTTAGTCATTCAGATTTCGTCATTCGTCATTTCACGGCCGTACGCGTGCTACGCATGCTTGACGCCTTACTGTTAGTTCGATAGGTTCCGGGTCCTAGTCGGCAAAGTTTTTTCACGATGCAAAATTTTCTGGTTCCGATGGTTGTAGAGCAGACGGGCCGCGGCGAACGCGGCTACGACATTTATTCCCGGTTGCTCGTAGATCGGATTGTCTTTCTGGGCACGCCCGTGGACGACATGGTGGCCAACGTCATCATTGCTCAACTGCTTTTTCTACAGATGGCCGACCCGAAAAAGGACATTCATCTGTACATTAATTCGCCCGGTGGAAGCGTGACGGCCGGCTTGGCTATTTATGACACAATGCAATTCCTGACCTGCGACGTGAACACGTACTGCATTGGCCAGGCGGCGAGCATGGGCGCAGTTTTGTTGTGCGGCGGAACGAAAGGCAAGCGTTATGCTCTGCCCAACTCGAATATTATGATCCACCAAGTTCTGGGTGGAGCTGAAGGTCCGGCGAGCGACGTCGAAATCCGCGTCAAGTACATGCTCCGCTTGAAGCAGCGGTTGAATGGCATCATTGCCAAGCATACCGGCCGGCCGATAGAACAAGTCGAAAAAGACTGTGACCGCGATAATTTTATGACCTCGGAAGAAGCCAAATCTTATGGCTTGGTTGATGAGGTCGTCCAATCAAGGAAAGAAATCCCCGGCTTGGCCGAAAAGACCGAGGGCGACAAGAAAGGCTAAATTATATGGCGCGTCCATCGCAACTGACGCTGTGCAGTTTTTGCGGCAAATCTCATGCAGAGGTAAAGAAACTCATCCAGGGTCCCGGCGTCTATATTTGCGATAGCTGCATTATCGTTTGCAAAAATGTTCTCGACAAGGAGCTCCGCGCGGAGAGCAAGAAGAACACGATCAAACTTAAAGTCCCGAAGCCCGCCGAGATCAAGCGCGAGCTCGATTTGCATTGCATTGGCCAGGACCACGCCAAGAAGACGCTGGCTGTCGCGGTCCACAATCATTACAAGCGAATTCAGCAAGGAGCAGTCGTCTCGAATCGCGAAGGCAATCAAGACCTCATGATGGATCGGGCGACCGATGTCGAAATCGAGAAAAGCAACATCCTGCTGGTTGGCCCGACGGGCTCCGGCAAGACGCTGCTCGCCCGCACGCTGGCTCGCATCCTCGAAGTCCCGTTTGCCATTGCCGATGCCACGACCTTAACGGAAGCAGGCTACGTCGGCGAAGATGTCGAGAACATTATTCTGCGTCTTCTCCAGAACGCTGATTACGACGTCAAGCGCGCCCAAATGGGCATCGTTTATATCGATGAAATCGACAAGATTGCGCGCAAGACCGAAAACGTGTCGATCACGCGCGATGTTTCAGGTGAGGGAGTGCAACAGGCGCTTCTGAAGATTCTGGAAGGCACGATTTGCAATGTCCCCCCACAGGGAGGACGCAAGCATCCTCAGCAGGAATATATCCGCGTCGATACGGGCAATATTCTGTTCATATGCGGCGGCGCGTTTGTCGGCCTGGAAAAGATTATTCAACGTCGCGTCGGCAATCGTGTGATGGGTTTCGGCGCGGTGGACCGCGGACACAAGCTGGCCACGCTCGATCGCAATGCCATCATGCATGATATCGAACCGGAAGACCTGTTGAGCTACGGCTTTATTCCGGAATTTATTGGCCGGCTGCCCATGGTGACGGTCCTGGATGAATTGACGGAGTCCCAACTCGTTTCCATTTTGACGGAACCGAAGAATGCCCTGACCAAGCAGTATGCAAAGCTGATGGCAATGGAATCCGTCCAATTGGAATTTCTGCCGGATGCTCTGGGAGAGCTGGCGGCCCAAGCTCTGAAGAAGGGAACCGGCGCGCGCGCGTTGCGCGGTCTTCTCGAAAAACTGATGCTCGACGTGATGTACGAAGTCCCGGGGAGCGACGATATCTTGTCGGTGAAAATCACTCGGCCGGTGGTGTTGGAAGAAGCCAAGCCAATCATCCGGCGCAAACAGGACCAAGCCGCGGCTTAGCGCTTTCGCGTCGGCAACGTGATGAACGGTTGTCGGCGCGAATTTTCTGTACACACTTCCATGGCCTCGCCATTCCAACCAAAAGAATTCGTCGCCCAGCACGTTGCCGGGATTCCGCGTTCAGGAATTCGTGAATTCTTTGACATCGTTCAGAGTCAATCGGACGTGATCTCGCTGGGCGTCGGCGAGCCGGACTTCGTAACACCCTGGCACATTCGCGAAGCGGCCATTTATGCGCTCGAACGGGGCAAAACCAGTTACACTTCGAATCTAGGGCTTCTAAAACTGCGTGAGGCCATCAGCAGGCATCTCAAGAAGAGCTTCGGCCTCGATTACGATCCAAGAAATCAGATTCTCATTGCCGTCGGCGTGAGCGAAGCGCTCGACATCGCCTTGCGGGCAGTCATCAACCCCGGGGATGAGGTACTTTACCATGAACCGTGCTATGTGAGTTACTCGCCGAGCGTCGCGCTCGCCCATGGCGTGGCTGTGCCTGTGGCTTGTCGCGCGGAAAACGGATTCGCTGTCACAGCCCAGGCCATCGCGAAAGCCATTACCCCGCGCAGCAAAGTCTTGTTGTTGAAT
>Ga0194125_10004102_pt1 | contig 22992 bp, 25 predicted proteins | sample TA2KigC250mmetaG_FD_148626 | JGI IMG/M metagenome (GOLD analysis project Ga0194125, IMG submission 148626) | Freshwater microbial communities from Lake Tanganyika, Tanzania - TA2015034 Kigoma Deep Cast 250m | ecosystem: Environmental > Aquatic > Freshwater > Lake | place: Tanzania: Lake... | reverse complement strand
ACACAGAAAGGCAGTTTCTCGGCCAGCTTACGGCAGAAGAAGGATTTGCCCGTTCCTGGTAAACCGCTGACAACCACGAACGCAGGGTTTATCACCGCTTCAGGAAGTGAGACCAAGCATTCTCTTAGCTTGGCTAAATCCTGACTAATCTGGCTTTGCTCCATGTGGCTTTATCAGTGGCGTCCCTGGAGGGATTCGAACCCACGACCCGCTGCTTAGAAGGCAGCCGCTCTGTCCACTGAGCTACAGGGACTTGAAGCTATATTTTAGTTATTTGCAGGTTGCACGTCTATTTTGGGCGTTAATTTGGCGTTATTTTCCCAGGCTCTTCATTTTGCCAGCAGGTAAGACTTCGTCCAGTAAAGCCATAGCATCGCTCTGCATGCCCTCTATTATATGTGAGTAAACGTCCATTGTAAAGGCTACCGAGCTATGTCCCAGGGCTTCACTGATAACCTTTGGCTTAGCTCCACGCAGGAGCATAAGGCTGGCAAACGTATGTCTCAAATCGTGGAAACGGACATTCTCTAGTCCAGCTCTTTTTGCGACCGAGGCGAAGTTGTGAGTTAGCACGCCGGGGTCAATGGGCTTGCCCTCAATACTGGCAAAAACCAAATCATCAAGATTAAGCTGCTTTCCTAATTGCCTGTACAATGCTTCTCTTTCTGCCCGGTATTCCCTCAAAAACGCAGCCAGCTTTGGCGTCATGCTTACTCTCCGTCGACTATGGTTTGTTTTAGGCTCTTCAAACCGACAAACACCTCGACGTTTATAAAGTACCCGGTTAACTGATATAGACATGGTGATATCTGGGTCGATATCACGCCATCTCAAGCCTAGTAATTCAGCCTGCCTAAGCCCCGAACTCACGGCGGTGTAGTATACAGGGTAGAATTGATTACTGGAAGCGTTCTCTAGCAGGACTTCAAGCTCACCGGGTGTTAGCGTGCGCATGGGCTTTTTACGTGGCGAAGGCGGGTCTACAAGCTCACAGGGATTACGTCCCAGATAACCTTGACGGACAGCATATTTAAGGGACTGTTTTAATATCCGGTGATGATAATGTACCGAGCGGGCTGATAACTTTTCGCACGCCTTGCCATAGTAAGCCTGTATTGCTTGGGGGTGAAGCTGCTTTAGCTGGACATGGCCCAGGGCAGGGGCCAAGTGGTGCACGACAATGCTCTGTATGGCATCAAATGTCCTGGCGCTGCAATTAGTCTTAACACAACCTTCCAGCCAGTTATTGAGGTGTTCAGTCAGTGTAAGCCGCCCAGGCGGCGTGTATATGCCCTTTTCCAAACTGATTAGTATCTCATTCAGCCTCTTTTGAGCATCGGATTTGCGCCCGCGAACTGTCTCAAAGCACCGGCGGTATTTGCCATCAGGTCCTCTGCCTGTGTAAACTTGAATTTGCCAAGCTTCACCTTTCCTGCGTATGTGTCCCCTCATGTCGCACCTCCTGTTTTTAATACATGGATATTCTTTCTATTTCTGCCGCTCCGACATATATTCAGTGATCAGGCGCTCAAACCCGTTGCTGCCAAGTCTGGTGTCAATAAAGTGGAGAAACCATTTCCAACCGGCGAGCTCCATGTCCTCGCCAGCATCTCTCGCCTTCCACAATATGGGTAGAAGCTCCTGGGCAAAAGTCACCTGCGCCTCTGCTCCCATAGCAGGCATCTCACGCTTCACATCCTTCACGAACTCGGCGCTTAGCGCCGCCCGGTCCAGATTCTTTTCCCACTTCTGCATAGCCCTGATGGTTGGAGGTTCAATATTGAATTTCTGCCTGATCCGCTCTTTAATTCTCTTCCACCCTTTCCCCTCAGCACGTTCATCAAGAACGAACAATTTAACATCAGTTTTAAATCGCTTCATTAGTTATCTCCTTTCGGCTGTTGACAGATATTCGCTTTTATGATACTCTTAATTCTGGTGACGTTAGATTTCTGCAAACTACACGAACATAGTATAGCACTTTGTTCACAATATGTCAATAGTTTGGGTATTAACATGGGAAAGATGTTCGGAGGTAAGAGGCGTAACAAAGGTGGCTAACATGGACCGGCGAACTAAGGAGCACGACGAAAGGTTATGCCTCAGCGTTACCGAAACAGCCAGGAAGCTGGGCATATCCCGAGGCCTCGCCTATGAGTTAGCTCGTTCCGGTCAACTTCCCGTCCTTCGTCTGGGAAAACGATGGCTTGTACCTAAAATAGCGCTTGACCGCATGCTGAGTCAACCGGAGCAGGAAAATCTACCCTCTGATGGCAGAGGGAAGGGAAGCTCCGGAGAGTGAGTGGTACCGACTGCAGTGGGCCCTTTAAGCTGAGTTCACTTGGCAATAATTCGGACAGAAGAACGGTGAGCGCAGGCAAGCTGCCCAACCTGGCGAAAGGATACCTCTTGAAAGCTGGGGCTTGCGATATCTTGGTCTCTTTGCCTCCCTGAATCGACAAGGGTGGCGTTTTCGGCCTCGGATAATGCTTCCCCCTACCCACACCAATTTTAACCGCCCAGTTTCGCATCTCAAAGCGTTGGTTATGTATGACAATCTGGTTACCCCTTAGCCGCTTCACCGCATCAACGCTCCACATGGCCACGAACTAAATGGGCTTGCCCTCGGTCAGTTTTCTGCTCATCCTCGACTTAAAGCCCAGAACCTGGACATAGTTTTCGCATCTAGTTGGAAGACTGGGTGAAAGGTATGAAAGTTTTCTAAGGGGGCAGAGATATCTTTTTTAGCTTTTTTGATTGCTTCTTCTGGGGCAGGGGATTACCTGTGAATCATAGTAGTTTTTCGTAGTGAACATTAAGTTAGGTTACTTACTCCCCGAAATAACCAAAAAGCTACTGCCGTCATCTACTAAAACTTTGCCTGCCGTTGCTCTATCTTAAGGCATCAAAGGCACCTCAAAACAAAAAACCTATCCCCACCCCCGAAACCCACTAATTTTAGTCCCTGATCCGGCTTTGTGTCTCGGGGTATCCAGCAAAGAATATCGCAGCTTAAAATCTGGCTATCCTCGGTCTATCCTCGGCTTAAAAGCAGCCTAAACGAGGATTAAGGGGGAGGGAAGTGGAATGTATATGTTCCACATATTTAATCAAAGGACATTTTATGAAACAATGAAGCTGAAACAAAGCTATCGTAAGGCTAACAGTTTTAGCACCTTAATAACCGAATAGTCCAAACAGGCAAAGCCAGAACGAGGCTAAAGCCTCGCTTAAGCCAGACGCTTGCCTTTAGAACAAAGGAAAGGAAGGTAAGTTATGGCATATCGTAAAAAGACACTGCGAAGGCTAACACCTGAAGCTAGAAAGCTAGCCAAGCTCATAGGCGAATTAGAGAGCGTCTCCAGAAGGCTCAAAAGCCTTGTGCCAGTAGTCGAGAGACTAGAGATAGACGTTAGAGCAGAGCTTAAGAGGCAAGCCTATTATAAAAGTAAGCTCCAGCCAGAAGCTTCAATCGAGCTGGAGCAATCTAACAAAGGCTGTGACCGATGTTAGACTGGCAACAGTATATCGAGATAGCCGATAAGTTTCAACACAAGGCAAGGCATGAGGATAGAGAGGACTTAAGACAGGACATCATCTTAAGGCTTGCCGAATTAGCCAGCAACAATGGACACAAGCCTTTGACCGAAGGTGCTATGGTTAGAGTAGCCAGCTACGTGGTAATGGAGTATTGGCACAAGCTCAAAAGACAGCCAACAATCTTAAGCCTAAACTACGAGCTAGATGATGGAGATGGAGACACAACCGAGCTTTGGCAGACCCTAGCCGATGATAAGGCTATTGACCTAGACGCTTGGCTAAACGCTAGAATCTGGCTGTTAGGCTGTCCACAAAGGCTAGTGCAGATAGCGGTCAAGCTCTACAGTGGCAAGGTCTTACAAGGCAAAGACTACGACTACATAGAGCGGTGGCGAAAAAAAGAGCTATCAAAGTATCAGCTAGCTTTGGCATGATGCGGAATTTTAAGCCCGTTTTGTCATTATATAGTAGAGCTAGGTTATAGCCAGCGGTTAGCGGTATAGCCAAGCTCAAATAAGAGGCTTGCTAGACACCGTGACTAGCAGTAAAGCCGAAAGACGGAGGTGAAACACGGAACAACTTAATATCGAAGGCAAGCGGTCTGGCGATGGCTTTGTCTGCCATAAGGAAAGGCTTGTAAGTGCTCTCTCCAGAGCAACTGCCGAAAGGGTGATGCTATTTGATAGCGAAACCAATATAGGCAGGAAAGGCTTTTTGAGCTACCTTAAAGCTCTGGCAGGCGGTAACGTGGTAAAAGTTACACCTGCGGGCGTTAGTGCTAGCGGTTTGCAGGCTAACGGTAAAGGCTTAAAGGTAGTCTGTGGCAACCATCAAAGCTATATATCAGACGGTGCTTGGCTTAAAGACAAGACACCGTTTTCTTTTTGCCAAGTCCGAGTTAGCCCAAACTACGCTGTTATGCCTAACCTCGGCGGTAACGAGCTAGCCGAAGCCTTGTCAAGGGTATTGTCTTTTGCTACTACCGATGATGCTAGACCAATTCTCCAATGCGTCAAGGTAGTCCAGAAAGACGACAAGCTAACCTTGATAGCTGCCGATGGCTTTACGCTTGGAGAGATTAGCCTTGACTTCGAGGCTGGAGAGGCTGAAGCCTTAATCAATCGAGACGATGTTAAGGCAATAATACCAGCCTTAAGGAAAGCCAAGAGAGTTAAGGTTAGTTTCGAGCAAAAGCCAGATAGCGATAATGGTGGCTTGTTAGCCAAAAAGCTAGTCGTTGATACCGAGCTAATCAAGTATAGCTTGCCCAGCCAAGAGGGTAGCTATCCTGATTATGGCAAGGTATTTCCGAGCGATTTTATCGCTAGTGCTAGCTTTGACACCAAAGAGGCAGTTAAGGCTTGTCAAAGCCTGTTGGCTATCTGGTTTGACGACAACACCAAAGGGCTTTATAGACCTTTAACCTTAACCGTAGCCGATAACAAGGTTACCATCGAGGCTAAAGAGGATAGAGGCTCAATGGCAATATCAGCCGAAACCAGTGGAGAGGCAAAGATAGCTGTAGCTGGAAACTACCTGATAAAAGCCTTAAGGGCTTGCGGTGGTATAGCTGAAATGAAGCTAGTAAGTCCACAATCGCCAATCACCTTAACCGTTGATGGTTACCGATGCTTGGTTATGCCGATGCGCTTTCCTGAAAGCAAGCCAGAAGCCCAAGCGGTAGCCACAGAGACGGAAGCGAAGGCAGAGGCAGAGACAAAGGCTGAAGCCAAGCCGAAGCGGAAAGGCAAAGGCAAGGCTAGACAGCCTGAAGTCGAGCCAGAAGAGGTAGCCGAACCTGAACCCGAAGAGGACAGAGAGCCTGTAGCTGTAGGTTAAACAAAGCCAACAAAGACACTTGCCAACAAAACGAGGAGAAAAAGGACTTCTCCGATTGGAGAGTCCTTTTTTTCTTTTTTCCCAGAGAGAGGGACTACGTTTCAGCAAATCTTAGAAGGTGCTTGAGGCCAGAGCGCCGAAGGGTAACTATTGCCGACATCAGGATTGAGTCTGACAAGGTGCTCCAGAAAATCCAGCAAAACTGAATAATCCAACCTAAAGGGAAGGTCGAGGGTAGGGGAACTCAAAAGTACCTACCCTCTCTTTTTGCCAAAAATCAGGAAGGAAAGGAGGTGATTAACATGCCCGAGGACACAATCTTTATCTTGACCAGAGAGGATGTTATCGGCTGCGCCAAGGAAATGGGCATATCCGAGGATGCGATAACCGATGATGTCCTCGAAGAGGTCAAGAAGGGCGTAGAGTGGGGATTAGAGTGTTGGGCAGACGTGGTTAAAGAGGCCATCGCTTGGGCGCTCAAGAGCTAGTTCTACACCGGTAATTCTATAGGGTAACTATGCCTTAGAAAGGAGTTGATTATGTCGCTTTCTTACCAAAGGAAAGACAGTGTGAATCATTTAGAGGGTCAAGAGCTAGCGGCAAATACACACATCGTCTACAAGCAACCGAATAGGCGAAAGTGCTACTGGAACATAGTTACAACGAGCAGCTGGGAATGTCTAAAGGGACATCTATACGCTCAATGTTCGCCTAGATGCGCTGACTATCTATCAGTGGCACAAGCTGCAAGAGCCATCAAAGAAAGGAAGGAAGCCCGGTGGAATATACACTTGGCCAAGTTGATAGCTCAGGAGCGAGCAGGCAAGGTCAATATCCACAGTGACGCGACATGAGGTCGACATGCCATAGGGTAACCATACCCAAAAATATCAAAAAGGAAAGGGGGTAAACCATGACCGCGGCCAGAGTAAGACGCAGAGACATCAGGCTAGCATCGGCTGAGGACAAAGAAGAAACTTACAAGCTCATTGATGGACTTGTAGAGCTGGGTGTTCCTGTCACAGTCAAAGAGCACCGCAGCGGATTTCCTGCGGTAACCGTTGACTGCGGTGAAGTCCATATCCTCACCGATATCCTGAGTCTCGAGCAGGGTCGGCGAAAAAGAAGAAAACAGGCTAAAAGGTCGATTTGATGGGGCAACCATGCCCGAATTTAAGAGAAAGGAGGCAAAAGTGAGCCAGCTTGGTCTATTTGAACGAGAGGAGCTCAAGCAGTGCCATGTAGAGACTAAAACCACGGTAAGGCTGGGCAAGAGGTCTGCTCAAGTGCCTTTAGCCAGAAAGAATAGGGAGGCTCTGGCCACACTGAAGGAAATCCTTAGCCGACTCGATGGCAAGGATATTCTGGTTAGCCAGCACTGCGACTTCTGGTGGTATCAAAGGCTGAGGTTAAACCGTTTGGAGGTACGGTGGGGGTCATACTTCGATAGCCCGGAGCGTCCCGCGGTGATAGTCCTTTCTGGAAACAGAAACGCCGAGATAAGGATACTCCACCCTGAACGGCTTTACCAGGTAAGGGAGCAGTTCTACGGCAAAGGCAGGCCCGACTATCTGCTCGATTTCTGGAACGGATTCTGGGGAAATCCCGTTAGTCAATACCAGCGGCATTATGACTGCCTGCATATAAAGGCAGTTAGCTAACAGCATAAGGTCGAAATGCCGATAGGGTTACTACGCCCAAAAATTAGATTGAAATGGAGGTGAAACCATGCCTATCAAATGGAGCGCCCTTCAGGTTAGCCAGGCTATGGACGAGGTCGAGCATCAGCTCAGTCTGGCAGAGGTGTTTGTTGATGAGGCCAAAGCGAAGGCCAGAGAAGCTAGAAAAATAGCTAGCTTGCCGGCCTATGTGGATGACCGCCTGGTTCGCTTAATCACCGAGATTGAGCGGATAGATCATTTGAAGGTGGCTATCAATTCTGTCCGCAGCGCTATTCCTGAAGGGGCAATAGAGGCAGAACGAAACCGTCAAAAACAAGGCGTTCAGCAGACAATTGGCTTCTAAAACCCTGAAGGTCGGTAGGGTAACTATGCCTAAAAATAGACAGAAAGGAGGTGAATACTTGGACAACCGAATAGATAAGCACGTGGACGACCTGGTGGGCATCTTTACGGATCCTATCCTTGTCTTTCCGGGAGGCTGGGGAGACACTCTTCCCGAATGGCTGAAGAATGCTATCACCCTGGAGAGGCTTGAGATGAATATGAGGGAGCTCCGTGGAGAGACTCCCACCGGGACGGATGCCGAAGTCTGCGCCTATCTCTACATTGCTACAAATACATATCAGCGGTGGGGTAAGAATGAGATGCCTCAGGAGATCGCCATTGAGTCTATCACAGATGACCAAATGCGGGACCTCAACGAGCTTAAGGCATGGCTCTATCGGCACAGGGCACAAGTCCGGATAGAAAGGCGCCGGGCAGCCAAGAGACAGGCTAAAGCAATGGAGACAGCCAGAGCCCCAGTCCAGTTAGGGCTTGGGGCTTAGACAAAGAGGACCGAGGGTTCGAACCCCCGGTCCTCTTTGTTTGCCTATTTCAGCCTTCACAGAACGCTAAAATTAGCCCTCAAAATCAAAAACCTATATCAACCCCCCCACCCACACCCCCCATTGCCCGGGCGGGGAAGCGTCACCTTTTGGCATTAGAGCGCGGCCTCCTGTCGACCTTGCGAGGTACTCCCTGCACAAACCAGGCTATAGTTTAGACACAAGCAAACGTTGCTCTAAAAGTTATATATATTGAACAAATTGGGCTACTATTTCTGTTAATACGTGAAAGACCTTCCTCGAGGAAGTGCTATTCTTTCCAATGGCAGTTGTATCAAGTAGTCCAGAATAATTGTCCCCGATTAATCTTAACTCGTTTCAAGGTTGAACTTTCCCCTCCCGCTCCTCCAAGATTATTCTGGTCGCAATTCTGGCAACCTCTCCAACGAGCGTTGAGCACTTATCTGGTATGCCAGCTTTCCGGGCCGCATCCATTTCAGCTGGGTCATAGAGGTTAAAGGATCTGCCCACCAACCTCTTGTGAATGTCAGCACACCGACAGGTACCGTATTTTTCAATGAATTCGTCGTGCAGTTTCTTAGATAATATGCAAGCCTTCAGTTGCTTTCTCACTTTGCTAAAGTCCTCCAATTCCCTGCCGAAGAAATAGCTTATCGCTATAACCCCACCGGAAAGAGCGCCGCAATGCCCGTCTCCAGTCAGCCCTACACCATCTCCCAAACCAGTTGCAGCCCTGAAGACATCCTTGTTCTCGACATTAAGCGCCTCAAAGATGCCAGCGATTGTACACTGCGCACAGTTACCACTTTCCAACTCGTGCTGCTTAGCATTACCAAATGCCCTATTTATGATATCGTCCACTGATTTCTCCGTATATTTACCTCATTTCAATATTCAGCTAAGGGATTCCAGCAAGCCGTCCTTTTACTTTGAGATAAGCTCCACCAAGACATACAATTATATAAACGGTCCGGTTCAGTTCCATACGAGGCATAGCCTCGCTGTCTGCTGCTACTTGAAGAACATGATTGCATGGCTTCTTGCTCTAGCCTTTTGATGAACATTAAATTAACTGTCACCGAATTCCTGTTTAAGGTCTTCAACAGTAAGTACTCTGCCGGTCAGCTTGGTCGGTTTTTGATATGCGACCAAGACAGCATATCTGCCCCACATTTTGGGCTGCTGCAGTTTGCCTCGGTCTAGTCCGGGGAACCCAAATCGAACGCCCTCAGTATCAGTAAAACTGGGACAGAGTGCGTTGACAGCAATATTGTAGGGTTTTAGCTCTTTAGCTAACCCTTGGGTAAACCGAGCAATGGCAGCCTTGGTCACGCCGTAGACTACGCTCCCCTCGACAGCTGTTGCCACGACAGAGGACATGTTGATAATATGACCGCTTCGCTGGGTCAGCATATGTGGCAAAACCGCTTTGGTGCAAAGAAAAGTTCCCCTCAGATTCACCGCTATAATGAGATCCCACCTCTTTATCGAAATTTCTATGACTGAATCGGGGCTACCAATGCCTGCGTTATTGACCAGAATATCAATTCGTCCAAACTCTGCCATTGTTCTTCTCACCATTTCTTTAACCTGTTGGTCATCGGTAATGTTCATTTTTATGGCAAGTGCCTGACCCCCTTCACGCTTTACCTGTTCTACTGTCTGGTAAATAGTTCCGGGTAGTTGTCGAGTTTCAACCTCTGTGCGCGCTGCCACGACTATCTTAGCACCTTCTTTAGCCATTTCTAAGGCAATACTTCTTCCGATGCCACGGCTCGAACCTGTGACAATCGCCACTTTATCCTTTAGTTTCAGTGTTTGCACTGCCTGGTCCACTAAAACTCCAACTAAGCTAATATTTACGCCTATAACCAAGCTATCTTGGCTTTCAGCCTCTGTAAAACAGAGCGTTCTTTTCTAGAAAAAGTCTATCAAATCGAACTCATTGCCGAACGCGCCAGAATAAAAGCAGCCCCAACTGTGTGGAAATATTAAATTTCGCAATAATGAATGGCGTTGCTGACAAGTAAATCCTGAGTTTTGAATAGAATACGTATAATATCACCGTGCCAGTATGTGAATACCACAGACACATCCCTGGCGCTCGAGGCCGGCCACTAAACCTCCTAACATTTGAGCCAATCCAATTTTGGCATTGGGAGTCTGTCTCTCACCAGCCTGCCCTCTTAAGTGCCAAACAATTTCACAAATATTGCGCACACCAGAGGCGCTCAAAGGGTGCCCCAGAGCAAGTAGCCCACCGCTAGGGTTTACTGGTATGCAACCGCCTACCCAGGTTGATTTCTCTCTGAGAAGGCGTGCCCCTTCGCCTATTGGGCATAGGCCCAGGTCTTCGTAGTGCAGCATCTCCTCGGGAGCAAAGGCATCATGAAGTTCAACGACGTCTATGTCTTCAGGACCGACTCCCGCCATTTCGTAAGCCAGCTTAGCTGTTTTGAAACCTACGGGGCAAATAGTGAAATCTTGCTGGATATATGCATAGTCCCCTGAAAGTAACGCTGATGCAATCACTTTTATAGGCTTTGCGGTATATCTCCTGGCTACAGCCGCCGAACACAGGATTGCTGCAGCTGCCCCATCGGTGTTAGGGCAACACTCAAGGAGAGTGATTGGGTCGCATATCATCCGGGAATTAAGAATTTCTTCTACGGTGAATTCTTTGCGATACTGGGCAAAGGGATTCAAGGAGCCGTGATGGTGGTTCTTGACAGATAGCTTGGCAAAATCTTCAATGGTTGTCCCATACTGCCACATCTGCCTACGAGCAATTAGGGCAAATGTAGCAGGCATGGTCATTCCCAATTGACCCTCTAAGTCTTCCTTAGCAGGCGGGATTAACTTGCCAGCTATAGGGCTGGTAGTCATTGATTCCACCCCAATGGCTATTCCAATGTCATAATGGTCATCAGCTATTTCCTTCCAAATGCCTCTAAAAGCTGTAGCCCCACCACAACAGGCATTTTCCACATTTATCATCTCTATACCTCTTATGCCCACTTCCTTTAATATGGTCTGCCCTGTAACCATAGCGTCATACAGTCGGGAGGTATAGGCAACTTGGATATCCCTGGGATTAAGACCAGCATCTTTTAGCGCTGCAGCAACAGCTTGTCGACCCAGTTCAACAACAGTCTTCTCGGGCAACTTGCCAAACATACTTTGGCCTACACCTATTACAGCAACCTCTCGCACAGCTTATCCTCCTCTTGAAAACTCAAAACTCGAAGTGTCACTCGGTTTGAACTTATAGCCAATAACTTCCTTATCACCCTCCTGCCATAGCTTTTCAATAACTACCTCCATATCCATGCCTATACTAAAGGGTTTGTCCTCCATCATCTTCAGTGGAGCAAATATTCTTACTCCCTCGGGCATATCCACATAACCTATTGCATAGGGAGGCTGAAAGTGACTCGCAGGCATTCGCCCAATAGTATAAGAATACAGCTTTCCCCTACGGCTCAATTTGGACTCCTGCATTTCTTCATTAAAGCAAGTTAAACAAAAAACAGCCTTAGGAAAATAGACTTGCCCGCAGGATTTGCACCTATTGGCTAATAGTATCCCCCCTTCTGGCCCTTCAATAAAGGAGTCTTCTCTGATGGGAATCCTCTCAGTCATTATATTTGCCATCCTTTCCAGCTATTTGCCTCTGAATACCGGTTTCCTCTTTTCTAGAAAGGCTGTCATACCCTCGTTCTTATCTTCAGAGTTGAGCAAGATAGCCACCTGTTTGGCCTCAAGCTCGATGGCTTGTGGAACAGACATCTGCATGCCCGTATTAACACATGATTTAATTGCTTTTAAAGCTAGCGGGGGAAGCTCAGACAAAGTTTTGGCCCATCTTCTGGCTTCTTCGATAAGCGATTCTGGTGACGTAACCCTATTAATCAGCCCAACACGATATGCCTCGTCAGCATCGATGATATGGCCGAAAAAGAGCATTTCCTTAGCCCTGGTTACGCCTATCAGCCGGGGTAATCTGGCCGTACCACCACCACCCGGTATAAGTCCTATCTTTATTTCGCCAAGTCCAAATCTAGCTGTGGTTGAGGCAATTCTCAGATCACATACCAGAGCTAACTCACATCCCCCACCAATTGCCACACCATTAATAGCTGCAATGACTGGCTTGTCCAAAGCTTCAATCTTAGTAAATAACGGGGTTGGCTCGCCTTTAGCTAATCTAGTTACTGAAGAACTTTTTCCAGGGGACATCATTTCTTTTATGTCAGCCCCAGCAGAGAATGCCTGACCAGCCCCTGTTATGATTATCACCCGAACCAAATCATCGGTGGCCACCTCATCGACTAACTGCTCCAACTCCTGCATTAATTTCAAACTGAGGGCGTTAAGTCTATCAGGACGATTAAGTGTGATCAAAGCTATGCCGCCTTCTTTTTCATAAACAATAGTCTGATCAGACATGCTCGGCTGCCTCCATTAGTCCTTGCTAGCATCTCGAAGACCTGACCATTCGCCGCAATGCGGGACACGCGGGTGCATAATCCTCAACACTACCATATGCTGTGATAATCCTTTCCATACGTCTATACTCCGATTAGTGTGTTCCCTCTTGTATAAAACTGTCTGCCTCAGTAGTTATATGGAAATAGCCTTACAGTATTCTTTACAATGTTCCATCTGTGTGTCAATCCTCTAGGCTCCCATATGAGGAACGAGATGATGACAACGCCGAAGATTATAAAAGGAAATGCAGTTACTACGTTTTCTCTCAAAGCTGGAATTAACTTACTTATTAAAGGTGTGAGCATGGGGATCAGTTCATTGAGACCCTGGATGAAGAAAGTTCCAAACCAACTTCCCACAACGGTCCCAGCCCCACCTACAACAACTATTCCCAGATACCAAATGGCGTTCCATAAGGTGAATTGTTCCAGTGAAGCCCATCTCATATAAGTCACCCATAAAACACCCGAGGCTCCAGCATAGCAGCCGCTAACAAAAAAGGCTAAAAGCTTATAGGCAAAAACGTTTATACCCAGAGTCTCAGCCGCAATGTCATTGTCCCTGATAGCTATGAAAGCTCTGCCTGCTTTGCAGCGTACTAAGTTTTTCATAGCGAAAGTCAGTAGAACAAGAACAGCAAAAACCAAGTAATAGTAACTAAACTCAGAACCAAACGAGAACCCGGCGATTATTGGAGGATTGACTAAATGTCCTCTGGTGCCGCCAGCATAGTGCAATAAAACAAACCAAATGATAAAGTGTGCTGCTAAAGTGGTAAAAGCTAAATAGTATCCCTTTATCCGTGCCACGGGCAGGGCGAAGATTAAAGCACCGAACCCTGCCGCGATGCTAGCCAATATTAGAGCTAGGACAAAATGGAGCCCTTGTCCCATAAGAATGGCACCCGTAAAGCCACCGAGAGCAGCGAATGCAGCATGACCCAACGAAAGTTGACCGCAGTACCCAGTAACCAAATTGACTCCCATCACTACAATAAGTATGATCATCGTCCTTATGAACATGTCGACCACATAGAGGGAAAACAATAAGGGCAAAACGCAGAAAAACACTAAACCTAGCCCAGCCATAACCCATTGAAACCTCGTGTGGATTACAGCGAGTTCCTGGTCATAGCTAACGTTAAATACGCCTGACGGTCTCTTTGTCATAGGTTCTCTCCATAGCTAAGTAGCAAGAAATTGTACCAATTACGAATACACATTAACTTAATCCTCTATACTCGCTCGATCCTCTCCCACCCAAACAGGCCATAAGGTCGAAAAAAGAGGACCCCCATAAGTATTACCCATGGTAAGACCACTTCCACCTCGCCACCAACCAGCGGATTAATATATCGGGTCCCAAGAACCTCTATTATTCCCATTGCAGGTCCCATGATCAGAACACCGGGTAAGGACTCCAATCCGCCAACAAGGACCACTGCCATTGATTTGAAGCCCAAGTCTACTAACGTGTAATGGATACCCATCACATTAGTTAATAAAACACCACCGACCATTGAGACTACACCAGCAATTCCCCAAACCAGAGCTAACACATTGTTAGTCTTTATACCAAGGCTTCTAGCAACAATGATATCCTCAGACACAGCTCTCATAGACAAACCCAAAGTTGTGTAGCGATAGAAATTTGCCAGAAGAGCGACTAAAATAAGTGACGCTATAATAAAAATAAGATGAATACTACTGATACCGAAACCGGCTATGGTAGCGCTTCTCAAGCCGGGTAATATTTCAGGAGCATACATTGTCTGATTACCCCATGCCAGAGCCATTATCCCACGCAACAAGCCACCAAGCGCCAAGGTCATTATGATTGTGGCTAAGATAGGCTGGCCAGCTAGCGGGCGCAAAAGAACACGTTCTATAAGTACTCCCAATAGCAATGCACAAACTAACACACACACGAGAGCCCAGTAGATTCCGAATCCCAGTTGGCTTGCGACACCATAAAACACATAGGCCCCCAAAATGGTTAATTCACCCGTAGCAAGGTTAAGGATACCAGAACTCTTGTAAATCATCACAAAGCCAATGGCGATGAGACCATACACAAAACCAGTTGCCATACCCAATACTAGAAGGCCCAAAAGCTGTTCCACCTGCCTGAAAACTCCTTATTTACTCACGTTAAACTTGCCAATTTGCCCAACCCACCGCTAACCAATTTCGGGTCTAGAGCCATCTCTTCCTTCTTTTGTAATGCTTCACGTCTCTATAGCTTTTTCTCAAGCCAAGTGCTGATAGTCCCAGGTAGAACTCCTTTATGTCGTCATTAGTCCTCAAACTCTCCGCTAAGCCATCCAAAACCACACGGCCGTTTTCGAGGACGTAACCATAACTCGCAACCTGCAGAGCTGCATAGGCATTCTGTTCCACTAGCAATATATCTATTTTCTCCTCTTCATGTATTTTTTTTATTATTTCAAAGGTCTTCTTTACGAGCAAAGGAGCCAATCCGATAGAAGGTTCGTCCATAAGCATCAATTTCGGAGAGGCCATTAACGCTCGTCCTATGACTAATTGTTGTTGCTCTCCTCCCGACAAATACCCCGCTTTTCTTCCCCGTAATTCCTTCAGACCAGGGAAGTAATGACTATAGACGAGATCAAGTCTTTCTTTCTTATTTACTTTGCTAGCAATCGCACCTGATTTCAGATTGTCTTCAACTGTCAGATGCCCGAAGATTCTTCGACCTTCTATGACTTGAAAAATCCCCATCCTTGTGATTTCTTCAGTTGAAAGGCGGTCTATGCGTTTCCCCTCAAACTCGATGAATCCTTCCGAGACATTGCCATCCTCGTAGTGCAGTAGCCCGGAAATAGCCTTCAAGATAGTTGTCTTACCTGCGCCGTTGGCTCCTAATACACAAATAATTTTTCCACTCGGAACTTCCAAGCTCACTCCTCTCACCACAAGGACGATACTATGAAACTGAACCTCCACATTGACAAGTTTCAGCATTCTGCTCCCTCAGTAAACGGTATTAATAAGTACCTTCGTAGGAAATGTCCTCACCCTCCCATCTTCGTAGGTGATGGTAGCTTCTACGTTTATACTGTCCTTCTCTTCATACATAGCGTCTATTATGTTCTTGTAACGTTCAGAAATCACCCCCCGTTTTAATTTCCGATTTCGGGTAAGCTCAGACTCGTCCGCTTCAAATTCCTTGTAAAAGCTGACAAACTTTTTTATTGCAGTTTCAGGATTTACCTCCTCATTCACTTGCTTTATCTGTCCTTTAAGAAGGTCTATAATAGCAGGTAATTGAGACAGCTCCGCATAACTGGTATACGCCACCCGGTGTAACTCAGCCCATTTACCAGTGTTTGCGTAATCTATAGCGATTATACAAGTAACATATTCCCGGGCTTCACCCCCAAAAACGACGGCATCTTTTATATAGGGGCTGAACCTAAGTCTAGTCTCACAAAACTGGGGACTGAATTTTGCACCTCCCCGCAGAGGTATTAGTTCACTAACTCTATCCCAAAAAACGACGTGACCATCTTCATCAATTGTCCCACCATCTCCACTATACAACCACCCACCCTTCGTTTCCAGCGGAGACAAATCTGTACCGTCCCAATAACCTACAGGCATCCCTTTGCTTCTGAAACAAAGTTCTCCTTCATCTACCCTTATCTCCATTCCCGGTAAAGGCGGCCCAATTGTGTTGCTCTTTGCTTCTTCAGGCCGAGCGGCAGTACATATCCCTACCTCTGAGATGCCATACATAACAACCAGAGGCAGCCCCAACGCCCTAAAGAAATCTATCATATCAGGAGCTATCAGCGACCCGGCCGTAAAACAAACAGTTGTGTTGTTAAGGCCAATGTGATCCCTAATGGTCTTGAGCACGGGATCTGCCAACAGGCGGGCTGTTCGCCACATGAATGGCATACGTACCCCGCGATAACGGTTCGCTGCCCGACCTATCTTTAACGCCTTATTACAGATAAATTGCTTCCACGCAGAAGCATCTGAAAGTTTAACCCTAATTTGTCTACCCAAATCTTCCCAGAGCCTAGGGGTATAGAAAATCATTCGAGGACCAATTTCACGAATATCTCTCTGAACCGTCTCTGGCTCTTCACAAAAGGAAGTAATAGAGGGGAAGTATAAACCAGCTGGTATGCCTATTAACTGCTCTGCCCATGCAGGCGAGGTATAAGAAACATACTCATAGTCCTTGCGTAAAGGATATATCTGCAATCCGTTTATTGAGAATTCGCAGAGGCCCCTATAACTTTGAACCAGCCCTTTGGGTAACCCGGTGCTGCCTGACGAGTAGATGAAGACTGCTGAATCCTTGGCCGTGCCTGAGTTTACCGAGTTCTCAAAACAACCAGGATGCTCAATTTCATATTTCTTACCCAAATCCTCTATCTTATCGAGGCTTGAAAGATAAGGTTCATTGTAAAACCACAACCCCTTCGGATCCCAATAAATACATTTTTCCAGCGTAGGGCATCTGTCCTTGATTCCGATTACCTTATCTATTTGTTCCTGATCCTCAGCAAAGAAAAACTTGGCTTTACAGTGATTAACGTGATAAACGATCTCGTCAGGAAGACTATCCACATAAAGACAGACTACGACGCCACCTATCCCTTGTGTGCCGTACTCAGTCCAAAACAGCTCTGGTTCGTTATTACCAATGATAACCACCCTCTCTCCTCTCTCTAAACCCAAGGACTTAAGCCCTAGACCAATGTACTTTGCGTGTTCATAAACCTGAGCCCAAGTCCACTGTTGCCAAACTCCGAGCTTCTTGTGTCGCATGGCAATCCTATTACCGCACTGCAATCTATTCCGAAGCAGCAACTTAGGCAATGTAACATTCTCCATGTTCACATCCATAGCTTCACCTCAAACCTTGATTCATCATTCTCGTTATGGAATGATAATCTCACCCCCGGCAGATCAGAAAGTACTCCTCTCGAGACTGGTCACCGACTCGTAACTGTAATGCCTAACAAACAACCCAAACCTCTTGTAAGTAATAACTTATCAAATACCCGGCAATACCGGATGCTTACCTAGTCATTAACTTTGCTTCCACTTCTATACTGTGGTTACTCGACCTGCATCTGTGTACCGAGATAGGCCCTCGCTACATTAGGATTGAGCCGAATTTCTTCAGGAGTACCTTCGGCGATCTTGCGGCCAAAGTCTAGCACGATTATCCTATCAGCAATGTCCATAACCAACCCCATGTCATGTTCCACTAGAATAATGGTAATGCCTTCTAATTCGTGAACATCTAATAGAAACCGAGCCATGTCCTGCTTTTCTTCAAGACTCATACCTGCCATAGGCTCATCAGTTAGTAAAACCCTCGGTTGCATGGCTAATGCCCTACCCAACTCCACTCTTTTTCTCAAGCCATAAGGAAGAACACCTACCATATCCTGCCTTATATTTTCTATCTCTAAAAAGTCGATGATCCTCTCTACTACCTGCAGTTCCTTTGCTTCTGTTCTTAATGCAGGGCCAAACCATAGCATCTGCGTCAAGAGGTTTTCCCGAATATGGAAATGTCTCCCACTTAAGATATTGTCACGAACCGACAACCCTGTGTACAACACAGGTGCTTGAAAGGTACGTGCAATCCCCATTTTGGCAATTGCATGCGGGACAAGTCTCACTAAGTTCTTGCCATTATATAAGATCCTACCTGATTGTGGCCTATAGAACCCGTTGATACAATTCAAGAGTGCTGTCTTGCCTGCACCATTTGGACCAATAATGGCTACAATTTCACCCTCATGTACACCAAAGCTAACTCCATCTATAGCGACTACCCCACCAAAACTAAGACAAACCCTTTCTGCCTGCAACGTTACATGACTTTCCTTTGCAGTCTCTGCCACAGAATCAGATCTCCTGTGCTTGTCTTTTCCTTGCTATCCCGGTTCCATAAAGTCACTTAATATCAAGACGAACATACTCAGGACGACCTTCTTCGCCACTAGCAAGAGACATCACAGCGTCCACATGTGCCTTGATATCCGGGGTTGCTGCTTTAATTGCATCCCATTGTTCCTTATTCAACATTGCTGGTTGGCGACCTGAAATCGCTTTCCAGAGCGGAGTGATATATGCTATGATTTCTCCTGCCGACTTAAACTCTGGTCTACCCATGATAAATGCAGCAAACCATCCGGCGTATACCACGGCATCAGCGTCTCTTATGATAACCTCACCATACCCGGGAACATAAAATGTTGGAACTTGGGACGCGCCAATGACCTCGTCCTGAAGGTACAGCGTGTAGGAAAGGTCGACTGAAACAAAATGCTCATTGGGGTTACTTACCTTGAACATCGGTAAAAGGTATACCACTTCGGTACCCGCAAAACCTATAGAACAGTCTGTCAAGTCGACGTTGATAGGTTTCAGCGAAGGAGACTCCTTTTCCTTCGTAATACCACAACCGATTACTAAAGAAACTAGCAAAATCAAAGCACATAAGCCGATACAAAATCTAGTCAACTTCATGTTATTCACCACCTTCCTCCTGTTAGATCAGGAACTCTCATCCAATCAGATATCTCTGTGTAGCCTTTTCCTGCTATCAGCTTAGCCCATTTTTCCCAATACGTTGTTGAAGGATAGTCCGGAGCACGCACGGTGACAGGGTATAACACCCCACCACAGTCAATATCTTTTAAATTGAACAGCGTATCCCTGAGCGCCTCCGAATTTAAACCGCCAAGACCTGTTTTTTCCAACGTTTGTTTTAGCCACGCCTCGACTACATACGCCTGACCAAAGCCAGTCATATACAACTGGGTTAGGTCTTTCGGTGATCTGCCCATCGCAGGTCCCACCTTCTCAACAGCTAACTTGACACCAGGTAGATTGGTCTCTGAACTAAGTGCAGCCACCAGTTCACAAAGAACTCCGTCTACCAGTTCACCTGGGAGGGTGGCTAATCTCTCATCGTGACCACACTGAACAACCATGACGGTGATCTTCCCTGGGCCTACACCGATTTCTTTGCCCATAGAACGCAGATTCCTAAGAGCAGTAGCCGTATGAGATGCTTGTGGGTGCAAAATGATGCAGTCAGCCTTCCAATCATTAATTAATCGCTGTAGTTGCACAGTCAAGTCTGTTGCCGTCGGCACGAACCACTCATTACCCACATATACTCCGCCTAACTTACTGACAGGTTCTTTCGGAGCTCCTTCGTCCAACGGCCTCCATGATGGTATGGCCAAAGCCAAGCAAGCGATTCGTGGAGGACGATCTCCCTTCCACTGTTTTATGAAGTATGAGGAGGCAAAAACATCCTCTTCGCTTGGAGTCGGTAGAGAAACTAAATAGTACCGAGGCTCCGGTTTATAGCCCGCCGGACTTCCACAGCCATAGAAATTGTAACACGGTATCCTATCGGCTGATAGAGAAGCAGCAATAGCCTCGCCTGGCGTACTACCGAACTCGGATATCAGTTTAACTCTTGCTGCTTTCAACCGTTTGTATATGGCTACACTCCTGGCTGCATCATACTGAGAATCCTCCCAAATAAGATCCATCGTCGCACGCTCAGTTTTTCTGGTTACGGGGTCTGTGTACTCGATACCACCTTCCATATTTATCCACTTGAGGTGATCCATAAAACCAGAGCAAGCCCCGAATCCAGCTGGCGAAATAGCGCCCGTATATGTCAGTATAAGGCCTACTTTTACACTCTGTTTGACCATAGTCGGAGTAGGTGCTGGTCCTGCGCAGCCCACAGAAACCATTATAAGTAGGACAACAAACAAAAATATCAATACTGTCATGCACTTGCGGGAATTTACCTTGAAGCTCATAACCCCTCCTTCCTTTTGTTTTAATTCATTTCCTGTGTTCTCATGCTAAACTAATTAGCTTTTTCGCTTCCATCTCACCATATGTCAAACCCCTTAACTTACATAGTCTCACCTCCTATCTGGTAGTAGGCTGTTTAATTTCTATTTTTAGCTTCAATTTCGACCAATTTTGGGAGCCCTTTACCTCCAACTTTTAGCCCATTTCCCGGTACTTCTAGCTTCAACATTGCTCAAAAAGCCCCAGAAAACCCCTTCCATTTTTAAACAGCCTCGGTAGTCTAACGAATCGTTTTCTATTCATATAAACACCAAACAATCTCTCCATAGGTGGATTCTAGCTATAAGACTTTAGCTACTAGCTCCATCAAGTCTTCAACCTTTATCTTATTTGTTTCAGTGGCAACTCGACCTAGTGTCTCTGTACATCGAGGGCAGGTAGTGATAAGAGTGTCAGCCACCTGCTTCGCCTCCTTCAGCCTTTTTACAGCATCCTGTTTTTCCTGATTAGGATAGGACATCCCAGTGACTCCAGCCCCACTCCCACAGCAGTCGGCGAAGAGGCCGTTATGCTCCATTTCGGTGAACTTTATTCCTGGAATAGCATTGATCACTGCTCTCGGCGCATCGTACCCCCGACAATGTCTACCTAAGAAGCAAGGATCGTGATACGTTATGGTCTCTTTGATTTTGTTCTTGAACTTGAGTTTACCCTCCTTGAGAAGCCCAGCCAGGGTCTGAGAAATGTGCTGAACGTCGAAGGCAAGCTTACCAACAATTTGGGGATAGTCCCGAGAGAGGGTTCGGTAGCCCTCGGCACAAGAGACCACTACTTTTTTGGCACCGGCTTTCTTAAGAGCTCCCACATTGTGTTTTGCCATATCTGCTAAGATATCGGGCTGACCGCTCCAACCTGCCAGCATACCACAGCACCATTCTTCGTCTGCCAAATAAGCGACATCAATGCCAGCAGTTTTGAGCACCTTTACTGTAGCCTTAGCTACCGCAGGCTGTCGAAAAGACGCGTAGCACCCAGCAAAATAGATCACCTCTCCAGTTTTGGAAAGATTGAGTCCCTCAGCCCATTTGGTGCGAGCCTCGGGTTTGGAACCCATGAAATTATGCTTGGTTCTGATATTCTCATTAGCTTTTTTGACTGGTGCTGGAGGTCCCACACCCCGACTTGCCATTTCCTCCTTCATAGCACGGAAGATATCCATGAACGGCCGGGTACACTGAGTGCTGCACCGATTGCATGACACGCACGAGTAGTAAAGCTGAATTAGGTCCTCAGTAACAGGAAAGTTCTTGTAGTAGACTTTATTCGCGATAAACATCAAAGCTTGAGGGCTATAGGTGAGAAAGCCAAACTTATCAAGGATAGGGCAAACCCAATAGGGGGTAGAGTCATCTGCATCTCGGAACGGTATATTTGGGCCTCTACCATAGCACTGTGAGCACGTGACGCAACGATAGAGTTCATCTTTTACTTTTTCCAATCCCATTTTTTGATCACCTCCATATGGACATTGGATTCATAATGTTGTCTGGATCCATCATTCGCTTTAGGCGCTTGATGAACTGGGCGGCAGGCCCCAGGTTATCGACCACTAGCTTAGGGAAAATATCGCCAATAAGATATTCAACGCAACCCAGTTTAGTAATTTCAATGTGAAATTCATTGTACCACTGCCTCAAGTTCTCGACCTCTACTGGGTCCTCCGGATAAGTATTTCCTAGTAAAGGGTAAGTATATAGTACATTCTGCTCGGTGTTAGAGAACCAACCCGGGATATATCGCGGGCTCCATAGTCCGTACTTATGGCACGTCCGTTCCCATATCTCGTAAATCTCAGGTAGGGCATGGGTGGGGTGGTAAAACATGGGGCCAAACTCCCTTCCTGTCCACACCGCTATTCCTCTCCATGCATGATAACGAGGTCCTCCCTTCGTAAACCTCCCCAGTTCCCCTAAATCCGTCCCTCCGTGTTTCTCACAGATCTGACGGAAGCGGTGCTCAGCAATATCGTACTCCTCCTTGCTGTGGCCATCCACAGAGATATTGTTAATGAATTCAATGTTCTCCGGGATATTTACCCTTCCCCTCTGCAAAGCAGAATAATAATTCCACCGGTTCAAGGTAGTGACATCACAAACATCATACCGCTGCATCCAGTAGATGGCTTCTACCATTTCTTCAATCTTGTCGCGGGGCCATCCGTATGAGATCTCATCGGTGACTTCCATGCGGTGGTCTACTCTTACCGCCACCTCAGTAAATACCCCCATAGCTCCACCAGAGTTGACGAATAGTCCCATGATATCAGGCCCCCCCATGTAGCGGTGGTAGTGACCGTATTTCGAGCGGTACGCATTGGACCCCAACATTAATATCTCTCCGTCAGGGAGCACCACCTCCAGCCCTACTAAATGCTCGCCGAAGCGACCCCAACGGGTGACCCGGACACCAGAAATATTGCAGGATACAGCAGCGCCAATTGTAACTCCAGAAGTGTATTGGGGTTGCTGAGGAAAGCGCAGATCTCTTTCGTCCAACTGGCGCATAATATTATAGACGCTTGCACCACCTTGAGCCACGACCACCATCTTGCGCTCATCTATTTCTAGGATCTTGTTCATTCGAGCCAAGTCGATCACAATACCTCCCTGTTGAGGAACCTGGGCGCCGTGATGAGAGGAGCCAGCAGCACGGGGAACCACCGGGGTTCGAGTACGGCTGGCGAGCTGCATG
>Ga0194125_10004101_pt1 | contig 22997 bp, 26 predicted proteins | sample TA2KigC250mmetaG_FD_148626 | JGI IMG/M metagenome (GOLD analysis project Ga0194125, IMG submission 148626) | Freshwater microbial communities from Lake Tanganyika, Tanzania - TA2015034 Kigoma Deep Cast 250m | ecosystem: Environmental > Aquatic > Freshwater > Lake | place: Tanzania: Lake... | reverse complement strand
TTCTTTTGATCAAACTTTTCTTTCCCCTCCTTGGAGGGGCAGGGGTGGGTAAAGAAAAGTTTGGAAGAAAAAGTTGACAAAAAGAAGGCGTTTCCAACTTAATAACCCTTCCAATTTCAAACTCTATCCGCTAATCGGCGCGAATTTACGCGAATATTTTTTCTTCGTGAATATTCGCGTGAATTAGCGGATAAAAAAGTGGAAGGTTTTATTTTCTGCAACAGCCTAATTGGAAGAGAAAAGTTTGGTTACGAACTCAAGCGGATTACGAATTGAATGTTCCTATTCGAAATCGAGATATTTCTTATGCGCTGAATCTTTTCACGATATATTTTAATGAATGTTGCCGTATTTTGGGGGTGAATTAGGATGGAGGTAAAAGAGCTGACAGAGAAACTTATCCAACAGGAGTTTGGTGAATGGCTGCTAAAAATCCGTTATTCTGGTCCTTTTGAAGGGGAAGATCTTGATGTAGACATATTCCTAAAGGAAGAACCCGCCGATTTTGAAGATAGGGATTATCGACTCTACCGATTTTTACGTGAGAAAGGTTTTGATGTGTTGATTGATTATAAGCTCCCAGATGATTCCGACGAGTTGCTGAAATAATTATAGAAAATCGAGGGCCGAAATGAACTACTTTTTTGATAGCAGCGCTTTGGTAAAACGATATGTATAGGAATAGTAGGGGCGTGCCTCCGTGTTAGCCTCAAAACAAAAATGAAAGGAAACAAAAAGAAAGGACATTATCAAGAACTAAAACAGGAAGTTATCAAACTCGCCGCGGAATTGATGTATTTCGACGGTGTAAAGGAATATTTGACCGCCAAGCGCATGGCGTCGAAACAACTCGGTATTGACATCTTTCCCTCCAACCCAGAAATTCGCGATGCAGTAGACCAATTGGCAAAATTGTACGAGCCAAATCGCGGCGAAAATCTTAATCAAATGCGTCGTGTAGCGTTAGAAATGATGGAACTTCTCGAAGCATTCCACCCGCGCCTGATTGGCAGCGTCCTGGAAGGCACTATCAAATCCACCAGTGATATCGACTTGCATGTGTTTACCGAAGAATACGAAGAAATCATGCGGGTGCTGGATGAACACGGATTAGAATATAATTTCGAGATGGTAACGACAAGAAAGAACAATGAAATTCGCGATTTTCCCCATATCTACGTGTATAAGGATGGGCATACAATTGAGTTAAGCATATATGAACCGAGCGAAATGCGTGTTCGACAAAGAAGTTCCATCACCGGAAAACCGATGGAGTATGCTACGATTGCAAAACTGCGAAAGATGGTACGTGAAGCGTGATGAGTGAAACGTGATGAGTGATTGAATACTTATTCACTTATCACTCATCACTTATCACTTGTAGATTGTTATCCATCCAAAGTTTACAGAATTGCCGTAAAACTACTTGAGGAGAATAACATGAAACATTGGTTAGCTAAACCTCATCAAACAGAGCCGCGGATTCTTGAGTGGAAAGAATCCTATCCTGAACTTGTGGAATTGGACAGTTTAACACAATATGTCGGCTTGAATGTATACTCAATCACCGTCACCAACAGAAGTATACCACCAGATAACAAACGCAGATTACTTGCAGCAGTTCCGCATGCCCATGAGCCTGCAGGTACTGTAGCATGTATGAATTTTATTCATCAAGTTTTAACGGGTCAGCATCTTGATGGAACATCATCAGACCTTTCTACGGAAGCTATCCTTTCCCGCTGTATTCTCAGTTTTATCCCCGATGCCAATCCAGACGGGCGTTCACGTGCGCCGGTAGATTATTGGGATGGGACAAAGTACAGCAATGATGAGTTTTGGACGTTCATGCGAGGACGCGACCCGGAGACGAAAAAGATGTGGAAACGCCTGGGACGATGGAGTATCCGTGAGGAAAACCCGGAAACTATCGGCATTGTCTATGAACAAATCAATGAACATGAATACGTTGAACCGAACCGGGATTTCAGTTCCAGCTATTTTCGTCTGATTAAACGCATCGGCGAAAAATACGGCTACGGTCGCTGGTTGGACGTACATCAGACGGAATTCCAAAATAGCGAGTATAATGCGATGGTGATTTTACCAATCGTCCAGAATGAATTGCCAGAGGAAATACAGCAGGCAAACGCCGCCTGGGCAGATGCTATTGTCCAGCGATGGCAAGAGGCGGGCGCAAATCCTATTCCGCAGAGTAAGCCTTTAGGATATACTGGTGAACAGGCGGAGTATTTTCGCCGAACCTGGCGAGAATTTATGCCCCAGATTCCTCATGTTACGCTCGAAGTCCAGAACAACAACACGCGCACACCACCTACAGAGCAAGCGCGGTTAGAGGAAATTGGCATTCGCGTCAGCATGGAACGGTTGCTTGAATAAACTAATGGGATGAAACGTGAAGCGTGAAACGTGAAACGCATCATGATTGTTGATTGATGATTGTTGATTGATGATTGAGTTGATTGATGATTGAAAAGATTCCAATTGACAATCAACACGTATCACGCATCACGTTTCACGCTTTACTTATTTCTCTTATTTCTTATGATGGAACTTTTCTTCCCACTTTTTTTCTTCCACTTATTTCTTTTGATCAAACTTTTCTTTCCCCTCCTTGGAGGGGCAGGGGTGGGTAAAGAAAAGTTTGGAAGAAAAAGTTGACAAAAAGAAATAATTGGAAGAGAAAAGTTTGGTTACGAAGTGAGGTATTATAAATGCAAGACGAAACAAATATGCAATACAATACGGATACGGAAGAATCAGATAGAGATGTCCTACAAGAACAGAAAGCGCGATTAGAGCAGGAAATAGATAAGTCGAAGAGAATAATGGTATTGCAGAAAAAAGAGATGCAATACGCGCGGGAAAAATACAAACAGGAGATGGAACTCCGCAAAAAAGAGATGAAAACGACGCACCAAAATTGGATTCGGCAACGACCGGACCGTTTGGTGAAACAATTAGACGAGCTGCAAGAACGTATTGAAGAGCAAAGTGGACAATGGAACGAATTTCGCGAGTATTTGGAACAATGGCAATCGCAAGTAACTGAACGAATGGAACAATTGCAGGAACAGACGAGAATTCAGCAAGAGCAGATGGAACAGATGTACGGAGAGATAGAACGACGAATGGAAGAACAACGCGAGTGGATACAACGTCAGTTTGAACAAATGCAAGGACAGACGCCGATAGCAACGGCCACGAAAGAAAAGCCACAGGAAGAAAGTGAAAGACCGCAGGAGGAGATAGTAGATGAAGCAGAGGAAGAAGAAAGGTAGGAAGGCGGGGAAAGGAAGGAAAGAGCCTGTCCTGAGCTTGCCGAAGGAATGGAAAGGAGGGAAATTCCTTCCCTTCCTTCCCTTCCTTCCATTCTGATTAGCCCTCTTCGCCATTCTGATCCTTTATCCAGTATAACTAGCAACTTGGGTTATATCTTTACCACAAAAGAGCGATAACTGAAAAAGTCGTATCATTAGGAGGATAATTATGCCAAACGTTTGTGAAGGTAATTTAATTGGAACGGGACTGAAAATTGGAATCGTCATCAGTCGCTTTAACAGTTTTATAACTTCAAAGCTGTTGGATGGAGCACTGGATGCTTTGAAGCGGCATGGAGTTGTAGATAATGATGTTGATGTTGCCTGGGTGCCTGGGTCCTATGAGATTCCGTTTATCGCTAAGAAACTCGCCGAAAGTCGAAAATATGACGCGATAATCTGTTTAGGGGCGGTAATCCGAGGAGCAACGCCGCATTTTGAATACGTCGCAAGTGAATCCGCAAAAGGAATTGCTCAAGTAGGTTTGCAGACAGGTGTGCCGACGATTTATGGCGTGATTACAACCGACACCATTGAACAAGCTATCGAACGCGCAGGCACTAAGGCGGGTAATAAAGGCGCAGATGCCGCTGTTTCTGCTATTGAGATGGTGAATCTGTGCAAAGCCATTGACAAAGTAAATGGCTGAACGAAGCGCACCGATTGATATGTGAAGAATTACTTTTTTTCCTCTTATTTCTTATGATGGAACTTTTCTTCCCACTTTTTTTCTTCCACTTATTTCTTTTGATCAAACTTTTCTTTCCCCTCCTTGGAGGGGCAGGGGTAGGTAAAGAAAAGTTTGGAAGAAAAAGTTGACAAAAAGAAATAATTGGAAGAGAAAAACTTTTCTTTCTTAAAGAAAAGTTTGGTTACTCCCTCACTTTATAGAAAAGGGAAAACGTGAAGATATGAAACGTATTGCGTGTTGCGTGTCCCGTTATTCACCACGCAATACGCAACACGCACCACGCAATAGCGTGCTTAACTGCAAAACTCGTATTAGTTATACTTCAAGACATGCTCATCATACTCAATTTCCAATTTTAGCTTATGCTTGGCTTCCTCTTGAGCAAAGGCCAATAAAGTCGCGGCCAGTTCCTCGTCATCGGTTGTTTCGGCGAGGTCGGTATACAGTTTGAATGCCGCTTTCTCATTTTTCATCGCTAAGATGAGTGCTCCCTGGTAATCAAGTTTCTTGGGGTCTGGCTCAACGTCCACCAGGTAGTCAGCAATCTTGAGGTCAATAATTTTCTGCTTCGCGGGCATCAACAGCTTGCCCTTCTTAATTCCGATTAACTTTGCCTTGTGGCCTACTTCCTCGCGAGCTAACTCCTCAAATACTTGACGCATATGCGGGTTTTCCGATTTGCCGGCCAAGTCAGTGTAGAATTGGAAGGCTTCTTCCTCATTTTTAACTGCAAAATCTAAAAGTTCATCAACGGAACCAAATTCTTTCATTACTTTCTCCTCCAATAAAATTGTATTTTTTCATTATCAGGAACCCGTTTTCTCCGAGAAAACGGGTTCCTGGCGAACCATATTGGTATCTATTTTTGTTCTCGCTTTAATTTTCCAGAATCTTTATTCAACATCAGATGCTGCATCTTCTGGAGATTATGTGTCAATTCCCACCAGCCTAATTTAAACGTGGCGTAATCGGGAGCGCCGGTCATTGCAGATGCGTAGCGAATTGAATTCGCGTAAAAAAGCCACTGTTTAATCCATTCCTGCTCAATAAGTTCATCAAAGGGATTACTATTGTCGGCGTAACCTTGTTTCCAGGCTTCACTGAGGAGATTCGTCGCCGCAAGCGTCATACCATCAGTCTCGTCTATGGTATTATCTATCTTCTCGAAGTGGCGATTGACCCAGGTTGTGCTATGGCATGCTTTACACAACTTCTTCACCTGAGATTCCCGTTTGGCTTGTTCTTCTGCATTGATGAGATACTCAGCGGCGGAATTTCCCGTGAAAGTAGTGGGTAGTGGCAAACCGTCCGCATTTTTGATATTGTATGTATCTCCTCGTTTCGGTTGTGGATGCGAGTAAATGAGGCCAAACAATCTGACCCAAAGTCTCGCATTGAAATCGTGAGTTCTTGGCAGAATCACTTCATCTTCTGGTGTTGTAACAAGACTGTTATGGCAACTTGCGCATGTCGGGGCTTTGAAATCTTTTCCGATTTTCCATGGCACGTTACTCCAATTCCAGTCATAGGCTTTAGAGAAAAAGATATTGCCATGTTTGCTCTCTTTATAAACATCCCAGGCGGGAACATCCGGCTGAAGATGGCATTGGGAGCAGGTGTAAGGCTTCCTGGCAATCTCGATTGAAAAGCTATGCCGTGGATGGCAGGCAGTACATGCACCTCTGCTGCCATCAGGATTAATCCTGCCAACTCCTTGATTCGGCCAGTTGGTCAGGGTTGGGACACTGATATCACCTAAGTCCGTAGCAATCTCTGTTGTTCCCGTCACCATAACCTCCGTTCCGTGACAGGCATAACAGGTTTCGTGTTTGGTCGCATCAGACGCCTGAAGTGGTATCACTTTCCCAGCTTCTGCCTTTTTGAGGCTTATAATTGTCTCCACCAGCGCGGAATATACAGGGTTTTCCCGCAGATTTGAAAGAGCATAAGCCTTTTTACTCTCAGAATATTCACGCGCCTCAACGGGATGACAAACTTTGCAATCATTGGGAGATACGATTGTATTAATCTGAAATCCCAGGTGCTCGAAGTTATCTTTATGCTGTTCAGCATTGAGAGCATGACACTCGTAACATCCAACCACAACATTTCGAAGGTTTGCTTCAACTGTTTCACTTGATATTCTTCGTTCCAAAGCGGAGTTTTTGAGCGCTGTTTCGGGAGTTATCATGGCATGCCGACTTGTCAGCCAATCCTCCACTACACCTGGCGTGTAAACACTGTGGCATTCAAAGCACTGCTCAGTCTCTTCGCTTAATGGTGGCTTTTGGGCTTCCTCATTAAATCCGGTCTCCACTATAGTCAACAAGAGGACAAACGCCAAACCACACCTCCAAAATGTAATCAACCATTTATTCATAGAAATCTCCATGCAAACGAATTCCAGCAAATCACGTGTTTATATGATATAACAAATTGTCTTAGTTGTCAATGAAAAAAGAGGGCAAAAGGGCAAAAGGGCAAGAGGGCAAGTCGGAGGATAGAGGGAAAGAAAGGAAACTTATTACCTTGAATTCTACATCAAGATATGTTAACATAAAGGCATCCACGAAGGAGGGAATATTATGTTATCTGTCAGAGGCATTTTTAACGGCAAAACGGTGGAATTATTGGAAGGTGTGCCGTATCAGGACAAAGTCGCGGTCATTGTGACTTTTCTGGAAGGCGAGCTAGTGACCGAACAAGATAGATTAAGTTGGCATGATTTTATTAAAGAAACCTATGGCTGTTTAGCAGATGACCCGATTGAACGTGGTCCTCAAGGGAAATATGAAATTCGAGAGGTAATTGAATGACCTATTTAATTGATACTAATGCTTGTATTAAATATCTGAATGGAAAATCTGAAAGAATTCGGCAAAATATAGAGTCAAAAAGCCCAGGGGATATTGTTTTATGTTCTGTTGTAAAGGCTGAATTGTTTTATGGTGCGATGAAAAGTGCAAACTTTTTAGTAAAAAAGTTTAATCAAAAAAAGCCTGCAAATCCTGAAAGAAACTTGAAGAGGTTCTCTCTTTTTTTCACGCGCTTTGTTTCCTTTCCTTTCGATGACAAAGCAGCGGAAGTATATGGTCGAATACGAGCCAACCTGGAGAAAGCAGGTACTCCGATTGGTCCAAATGACCTGCTGATTGCGGCTATTGCATTAGCGAATGAGCTAACGCTTGTAACACATAATACTCGTGAATTTGGTAGGATAGAGAAGTTAAAAATTGAAGATTGGGAAATTTAAGGACCTTCATGCAAAAAGAACAACACAAACCAACCCCAGGCGTAACTCTACGCGCTTTATTGATTGCCACTATCCTCATCCCGGTCAACTGTTACTGGGTCATTGAGATGGAAGTTATTAGATATTCCGGGCATCCAGTCACGATATCCCTTTTTTTCAACGTAATCTTCAGTGTTTTGGTTCTCACCGCCTTAAATTTCGGGATAAAGAAATTACTGCCGCATTTCGCCCTTACCCAAAGCGAGTTGTTAGTTGTGTATGTAATGGTCTCCTTAGCGTCGGGGATTGCTGGGCATGATATGCTGGAGATACTCGTGCCGATGCTGGGCCATCCCTTCCGTTTCGCTACGGCTGAAAATGAGTGGGCGGAAATATTTTATCCGTACCTGCCGCGTTGGCTGATGGTCAGCGCTGATAAAATTTTGCGCGGATACTACGAAGGTGAAATTAGCCTCTATACGCGCGAACAACTGTGGGGATGGACTTCGCCGGTGCTCTGGTGGACGGCGTTTATCTTCGCGCTTGTCTTTGGCATGTTGTGCATCAACGTCATTGTGCGCAAACGGTGGACAGAACAGGAGAAATTAAGCTACCCCATAATTCAACTGCCGTTAGAGATGACAAACACCGCCAATATGCAATTTTTCAAAAATAGGGTTCTGTGGATTGGGTTTGGTGTAGCCGCGGGTTTGACCCTACTCAACGGTATAAATTTTCTGTATCCCACGGTGCCCGAAATCAGAACCCGCGTGCGGAATTTAGGCTATTTCACGGAAAAACCGTGGAATGCGTTGGGCGGATTGCCCATTTCTTTTTATCCCTTCGCCATCGGTTTGGGATTTTTCGTCCCATTAGATTTGTCCTTTTCCTGTTGGTTTTTCTATTGGTATTGGAAAATTTTGCAGATGATAGGAAGTATACTGGGTTTGCGCAGTTTGCCTGGTTTTCCTTATATGAATGAACAGGCTTCAGGAGGGTACATTGCGCTTTGTTTGATTGCGTTGTGGGCGAGCCGCCGACATCTGGGCAAGGTGATGCGAAGGGTAATCGGCAGGCAAACTGATTTGGACGATGCCGATGAACCGATGCGATATCGGACGGCTGTCATTGGGCTTGTAGCGTCGATAGGGTTTATTCTTTTTTTCTGTTATCGAGGCGGCGCCTCAGTGCTTATCATTTTCGTCTTCTTCTTGCTCTACTATGCTATCTCCATTGCCGTAACCCGCATGCGCGCTGAATTAGGCACAATCGTCCATGATTTGCATTATTCAGGGCCCGACGAAATCCTCACGCGTGCGCTGGGCACGCGGCGCATTGAGCGCGGCACATTGGCGCTGTTTTCCCTCTTCTGGTTCATCAACCGCGCTTACCGTAGCCATCCTATGCCGCATCAACTTGAGGGTTTCAAACTCGCTGAACGCACCCGTACAAGCAATAAAGGTTTAATTTTCGCAATGATGGTTGCTACTGCGTTCGGTTCCTTAGCCGCTTTCTGGGCGTTAATTGACCGAGGCTATCGTTTGGGCATGGAACTCAAAGCACCCTGGCCGTCGTTGACAGCTTTCGGTATCGAACCGTGGCGGCGCATGGAAGCCTGGGTCAATGCGCCGACAGGGACCGATATGGTAGATACTGTCTCAATGGGGATTGGTGTGGTTATGACATTTATTCTGATGCTACTTAGGATGAAATTTGTCTGGTGGCCGCTTCACCCGGCAGGATTCGCTATCTCGACAAGTTGGGGTATGAATGTGACCTGGAGTTGCCTTTTCGTAAGTTGGTTGCTGAAATGGATTATCCTACGCTTCGGCGGCTTAGGCGCGCATCGCAAAGCAACGCCGTTCTTTTTAGGTTTGATTTTAGGTGAGTTTACAATGGGAAGTCTCTGGACGATTATTGGGATTGTATTGGGGATGCCAACTTATGGATTTTGGGTATAGCTTACAAAACTGGAATAACTTCAAAACCACGTTGCCTGCTGGTTTCTCGAAAATGGGTGTCAAATGCGAAGGCTTGATTGCATCCAGCCATATCCACAACTACAAGGCTGGCGCAATCGACGACGCCCCATGTTTTGTCTCAATAGCGCATGAATATATCCAAACTTGCCAGTTCAATCTCCTCAGTGATATGAACGAGGCGAACTGTTTCTGGGTCATTAAGTTGTTCCCAAAGTGAAATCATTTGTGTATAACCGATGCGAGATTTGACAATGGAAAGAGCCTCATAAGCAGTCCAGTTAGTTGTTATCAACGTTACTTCGTCAGCCAGAAGGTCATCATAAGTTGATTGAGCAATCGGATGATAATAATCGCCTCTATCCACTATAGCTATCTTCCGCGCTAATTCGTCCTGTGTCATATTCGTCATTTTTACTCACTACTATAAGTTAATGACGGCTAATAATAACATACCAGAAAAGTTCCATCATAAGAAACACTGAGGAAGTTCTATATACCCAACGGAGAAAATTAAAATTTTTGTTGCATCGGCAGGTCAATGAAGGTAAAATAGATTGAGAATTGACTGAGCACATATTAAAAGAGGAGAAGTAATTATGCCGACAATTGTTGATAGTAAACCATCGCCTGAATTTACGCCTATTAGTTTAGTTAGTGTCTATAACCGAAACGGAGCTAATTTCTCAGGAGATGAATTAGCTGATGAATCATTGGCTGGAAAGGAATTATCGCTGACGGGTGAAAACATCATTCGCGGTATTCCTTTTCATCTTGGGCATACTGAAGGAAACAACCTTCTTTTTCTCAAAGATGATGCAGTAACACTCAACTTCAATGCGCCCGTTAAATGCCGTTATTTAGTATTCATCCACACTGCTGTCACCAAAAGGGATGCGCCAGATGAAGATGGCATAACCCGCCCATCTCGAGGCCGTATAATCCTCGGTGATAAAGTTGCGGATTATCAGCTCATCTATGAGGATGGAAGTGAACAATCGGTTCCCATTCGCCGTCGGTTCGCGATTGGAGAATTACGCAAGGATTGGGGCGATGAATGTTTTGAGGCAGTGCCTTTGACGAAGCCACTCGCAATTCCCACTATTTCAGAACGGATGAGCGCGGGTGAACCACCAAATGGCTTCTTTGGAAATAGCCAGACGCGAGTGGGATTTGCGGGCTCCAGTGTGCCTGTGGGATATTGGGTTTATGCGCTGGAAAATCAGAAGCCAGACCAGGCGATAACGGGTATGCGATTTGTCCCGACCGATAGCGCATTGCTAATCCTTGGACTTACGGCTACTAATCTGGAAGAGAATCCGCTATGCTGGAGACGACGGCAGAAAGCTTTAATTACACTGCCGAAGGGAGTAAACATTGGCCGTCCTGATGCTTCTGGTCGCTATCCGGGTTTGGGAATCGACCTGGGACAGATTATATCCGTCGCGCCAAAATTGGACTACGACAACGCCCATTGGAACGGTGGATACAACAACAAGGCGCCGGCCCGCGCGGAGAATCAGTTTGTCGTAGAATATTGCGCTCATCCAGCGGCGAGGTTCACCGTTGCGTCGAAAGACAAGCTCTCTTTTGCTGTCGGAGATTGCCAGAAGATCGATGATAAGGAAACGCCTTTGCTGGCGCCGATAAATCCCGCCGAGCAGGATGTCATCATCAAAGTCGTTGAATCTAAAAGTGGAAAGAAAGTCGCTGTAAAACTTCATATCCACGGTGAAGCTGGCGAATATCTGCCGCCGATGGATAGACATCGCATTCCCAACCCGTACTGGTTTGAGGACTACAGCGCGGATTACATCGCCAATGGAGTGCATTTCTGCACGTATATAGATGGTGAGACGAAGGTGAAAGTGCCTTTGGGCGATGTGTACATCGAAATATCCAAAGGGTTTGAGATTAAACCGATTCGAGAAATTTATAATATCACACCCGAAACAACGGAAATTGTCATTGAGATTGAGCATGTCCTTCCATGGCGGGAGAAGGGATGGGTGTCGGCTGATACGCATGTTCACTTCCTTTCGCCCCAAACAGCCCTGTTAGAAGGCGCGGGCGAAGGCGTCAATGTGGTCAACCTGCTGGCAAGTCAGTGGGGAGAACTGTTCACCAACATTGGCGATTTTGATGGCAAAACTAACTTAGGCAGCAAGGAAGCGGGCGGCGATGGCGAATATTTAGTGCGGGTCGGTACGGAGAACCGTCAACACGTCCTCGGCCACATATCGCTCTGCGGTTACAACGGGCGAATTATTACTCCGCTGACAACTGGAGGACCAGATGAATCTGCTTTAGGCGATGCAGTGGAGGTCACATTATCACAATGGGCGAAACAGTGCAAGGAACAAGGCGGTGTCGTCGTTCTGCCCCATTTCCCAAATCCTCGTTGTGAAGGCGCAGCCGCCATCGTGCTGAATTACATCGACGCTGTTGAGATGACCTCTTGGGGGAACCTCTATGGTGGCATTGACCCATATTCGCTGTCGGACTGGTATCGATACCTCAACTGTGGCTACTTTGTAGCGGCTGTGGGCGGAACCGACAAAATGAGCGCTACGACAGCGGTAGGAACAGTTCGGACTTATGCGCTAATTGAGGACGGGGAGTTCACTTACGACGCCTGGAAAGAGGCGGTTCGCTCCGGGCGGACATTCGCCACTTATGGGCCACTAATGGAATTTTGTGTGGAAGGGCGTCCAATGGGAAGCCGCATCGAACTTTCCTCTACCGGAGGAACACTCAATGCAGAATGGCAGCTTGCCACAGTAACTGTGCCAATTAGTAAAGTTGAGCTTGTGGTCAACGGCGAGACACAAGACGTGGTCAGCGTGCCGCCTGACCAGCGGGAAGTTCAAGGGAGTTTTTCCGTCCGGGTCGATAAGAGCAGTTGGATTGCGTTGAGAGTGCGAGGCGCTTATTCTGACAAGCGTGAGATGATAGCAGCCCATAGCAGTCCGGTGATGGTCAAAGTTGACGGGACAGAGTTCTTTGCCGCCGCAGACGCCATGACAATTCTCGAACAAATCGAAGGCGCAATCGCGTTCATAGATACCGTAGCAACCAAAGCCGAGGCAAAGGCATATAAGGCTGTAAAGATGACTCTCACTTCGGCTCACAGGACGCTACATAATCGGATGCACAACGTGGGAGTCTTTCATAATCATTCCCCAATGGACGAGCATGAACATCCTCATCATAAACATTGACGGCAAGACGGCAAGAGGCTAAGTGTCTTTGCCCTCTTGCCACCTTGCCCATAAGACGAAGTCGTTGGTGAGCGAAGCGAACACTTTGCCATCCCCCCTTTGGCTTGGTATAACTATCCTTCCATTTTCAGACTCTCTCTTAGCGCCGCTTTTTCCGTCCCCTGCTTGTGCGGATGCTCTCCACTCTGGGCAATTTGAGCGTTAATGCCTACCCTCTCCGCTTCGCGAGTGGTGAAGGGAAAGATAGTTGCTCTGAGCGCGTCGTTAGGTGGCAATTGACTATCAAGTATCTTTCCCACGAAGTCAACGCGCTTGAAGAACCTGAGCCGCTTGAAATAGTCAGTGACGATGAAAAGATCAACCAGGTCCTCGTGTCCCTCCTTGGGAACGGCTTCCAGGTGGATGGGATACTTGTCAGGAATATGTTCCCGCAACGCTTGTCCAAGCACCCGCTTTACTTTCAGCGAAAAATCATTGTGTCGAGCCATTTTACAACCCTCCTACGTGTCTTCTAAGAACGTCTCTGCCTAATATTGCCCATAAGGTTTCCCCGAGTAGCGAATTTCCACGTCCCATGTAACATCAATACGTCTGAAACATGCCCATAATGATGGTTCACGTTGTAGCGCCTCTGCCAGCCCTGCGCTTCTAAGCAAAGCCTGAAGTTCGTGTGTGTGAAACGCAGGCGGCAGTACATTAACGCCCAAATACTCACAGACCGATGCTTTTAGCTTGCACTCAACGGCGCTGTGCCAACGCCCATGTTGAAGCAAAAACCGGGCGTCGTTCAGCATCCGCCGAGATGTCTGCTCATAGACCGTTCGTTTGGTTCGTTGTCTGTTCCTCTGTACCATCCTGCCACCTCTTCGGAACTTAGGGTAGGAGTGTCTACCTCAATCCAGTCATATCTCTGCATTAAACACTAACGTGGGGAGTTTGTATATGCGAAACCCAAATTTGCGCGACCCAAAACGCGCAAAAGGGTTAGTCCTCAACGGGAACAACAACGAAAACCGATGAAGTCGATCGTGAACCCTGGCACATGGTGGTTGCGGAGCGCGCAGCGAAGGAAGTAGAGGTCGTCGACGTACCACGAGTTACCGCGCACAACGCGGGAATTAACATTTGTGAAATTATCATTAACGGGATTACGTTCCGGACTTCTGCCGTAATAGTCTGACTCATAAGCGTCCAGACACCATTCCCAAACGTTTCCCGCCATATCATACAACCCATAACCATTCGGCGCGAACTTGCCAACGGGCGCGGTATAGGCATAGCCATCGTCATAGCCAGTGATAATTGACCAATCAGGAAACACTTTCTTCGCGCTTTCATCAGCAAAATTTCCAACTAACTCTCGCGGTGGGAACTCATCTCCCCAGGGAAACTTTTTGCCCACCAATCCACCCCGCGCCGCCTTTTCCCACTGCGCTTCGGTCGGCAGACTTGCGCCAACCCACTCCGCATAAGCCCTGGCATCCTCCCAACTGACGCAGACGACAGGCTGATTGGGATTATTGAAATTCGGGTCCCGCCACGGTTTGAATCCCCGTTGCCAATTCCCATTGACATAGCCATATCCCTCTGGTTCACGGTGACCAGTCGCTACCACGAATCTCAAGTATTGCGCATTGGTAACTTCATAGGCGTCGATGTAGTAGGCATCAAGATAAACAGTATGGACAGGTTTTTCGTTGCTACCACCATCATTACTGCCCATTTGGAACGTCCCGGCTGGAATATAGACCATTTTCATGTCGTCCTTTTGACGAATCTTCGTTAATTTTTTGGTTTCGACATTATCCTGGCTTGGTATATTCGAAACACCTATTGTTATAAGCGACAAGAACAAAGCCAGCATTTTGGCATATCGCATAGATATGACCTCCTTATGATTGAACATCATTTAGTTATGGCGAGAAACTGGGTTTCTCACCCACCCCTACCCCTCCGAAGGAGGGGAAACTCGGTTTCCTTTGCACGTTATTTTATCACATCTATCATTCTCATGGCAAGGAGATTTTCTTAATGCAATCTGGCTTCGCGTAGTTTACTTCGTAAACCACTTCACTTCGTTCACCGACGGCTTCGTGACTTTTCGTGGCTTTTCTTTACGATTAGATTGCGGCAATCACACCGTAATTGTCTCTTCAGGATAATCAACAAAGGGACCGATGTCGTAGCCTAACTCCCAGACACGGTAGCGCAAGCGAGTGTTCCGCGCCTCAAAATCGTCAGGTTCATAACGTAGTGTGATGATGACGTTGAACTCCTCACCCTCATAGGGACCTATGAACCTTATTCCATCAGCGCAGTCTTCCAACTCTTCTTTAACCATTTGAGCAACAGTTTCTTTTAAGTCCATTTAGTTCACCCCCAAGATTTGATAACATTCTTCAGCAAACAGCGTGAATAATGAGACAGCCCGGTTGACATTTTTCAACCGCACTGGTGTTGCTAACTCATAATCTGCTCTTCGACGCAAACCACGCAGTTCTTCCAACGCTGTCCAGGCATCTAAAGACATACGTCTGGTTGCTACGAACTGATGGTACAATTCGTCCAATACTCGCTGGTGTACATTTGCGCGCCATTGCTCCGGCTGCAAGCCAATTTCAATAAGCAGTCGTCTGCCAAGGTGATGAGTTGCGTAATACAGTCTTCCCATCAGTATCCGATACAACCATGTATGTGTAACACCCATGTGCAAAAACATTTGCGCAAATCTCAATGTCTCACGGGCAAATTCCACCTCTTGCATATACCCACCTCTCTCCTCTTCGCCAAAAACCCGTTTTCTTCAAGAAAATGGGTTTTTAAATATACGTGTGTGAGGAGAAACCGAGTTTCTCCGAGAAACTCGGTTTCTTTGGTTTCTGATTTTCTAAACCATATCATAAATCTTGTGGCATTGCAAATTTATCCTTCGGACGTTCCGCCCCTGGATAGCCATATTCCTTCCGCATTTCCAGCATCAGATTATAACTTTCGATTGGTACTCCGGCGAAGATGCAGTTACTGCTGGAAAAGATGTAACCGCCCGAATCAGCGCCGCCGTATTCGAGACAATATAAACTACTGCCGATAATCTCCTCCGGTGTACCCGATTGAACATACGAACAATCGACATTTCCAATAAGGCCAATCTGGTCGCCGTATAGGCGCTTTACTTCTGCGATGTCCACCCCCGCCATCGGGTCGAGTGAATGCAGCGCGTCTATGCCTGTCGAGACTAACTGGTCTAATATCGGCATAATATTGCCATCGGTGTGCTTTACAGCATAGCCTCCCGCTTCATGAATGCTCGCTACTATTTGGGTTAAATACGGCGTAACAAATTCGCGAAACATGCGCGGCGGCAAAAACGGCCCATCGTTAAAACAGTAATCAGCGCACATGAAGACTATTTCAGCGCCAGCTTCGATGAGTTGTCGCGCTACTTTTGCGTTATTTTCCACCGACCTTTCTGCATGTGCTTTCGCTTCTTCGGGTTTTTCGTAAAGCCAAACCACATGATTCGTCATATCGCCGCCGCCGGGGATTCCAAACGTCCCATCACAGAAAGCTGAAAGCATGTAGTTATCGCCAGCGATTTCCCCGATGTATTCAAAACTTTCGCACTGCGCATCTACCGGCAACCAGTGTGTGCCAGTGATAACAGACCAATCATAGGTTTTCGCCACATCAACCCAGAGTTCTGCATTGCGCTTTAGCATATCTTTGCGCTTTTGTCCTGTTACGCCTTCCAAATCTCCGCTACGTAGCGCTTTTCTGCCAAAAACGGATTCCGTAAGCTGATATTCCAATTCTACATGAGGAACTAAACCTTCAGGAATTTTAAGTTCCAATGCTGCAATAATTCTTTCTCTTGGTGTCATTGAATTCTCCTCTTTTGTTATAAAATAACCCAATTTCACAGATTACCCAACTCATTGATAATCCGCACATTCATTTCCAACTCCTCAATCGTTTTCATCCCCACGCAGGCGGAATGGACATACGGCAAATTGAAAAGGAAAGACAAATACGCTTCGACAGAGCCTATTCGTTGGTCTCTGTCTAAAGGTTTCATGGCATACACGCCTTTGCTGTTATCGTACAAAGCTTGCGCGGCGACTAACATATCGGCAATTTTACCGCCGCGTCGGATGTTTGCGCCGGTTTTGCTAATTACCGTCAAAACTGCATCAATTTCTGGAACAATTGCAAGAGCTTGAGTGACTTCCACGGTGTGAGTGGACACCCCAATCGCTCGTATCAATCCTTTGCTTTTGGCTTCCTGTAACATCATTACGACATCTTGCTTTTGCTGGAAATCGTCCATAGTGTCAACGGCGTGAAGATGGAAGATATCGATGTAGTCGGTATTTAGCTCTTCAAGGGATGAATTCAGGTCTTTTTGTGCTTTTTCGTAAGTTTTCGCATAAGTTTTTGACGCAACGATGATATCCGACCTATCCAGACCGCGCAACCCTTCCCGAACAGCGGGATGTGTCCCATAGCCGCCGTCCGTATCCCAAAAATTCACCCTTAGTTCATAGGCTCTTTTCAGTAATCTACCACCATAACCCGCTGAGATTCCCGTATCTGTGCCTACTGACAGTTTTGAAACAACAAACCCTGTTTTACCAAAGCTGACCTTTTGCATTTAGTTCCCTCCCTCACGACAAATATAAAAATTAGTATATCAAAGGCGAACCCAATGCGCAATACTTTTTTTGTTGACCGGAGATACAAAATGGTTTAAAATTTGTCATGTTTCAGAAGATAGTCCCCCTTACCACAACCCCCCTGCCCCCCTTTGGTAAGGGGGAAGGGGGTAGGGGGTTGTCCTCATTTCGGGCTGATGAATGATGAGTGATAAGTGATAAGTGGGTAATAGATTGATGATTGTTGATTGTTGATTGTCGATTGAAAAACTACCAATCAACAATCATCAATCGACAATCGACAATCTACTCATCACTCATCACTCATCACGTTTCACGCAACTAATTTTTGAGTAAATTTGAACCATGCCTAAAATTTTAGTTGTATTATTTCTTTGGAAGGAGTATTTCATGCGAGTTTTCACAATTATCAATGGTTACACAGGTGCGCTCTGTTTGCAAGAGTTGATTGACCAGGGACATGAGGTTGTAGGAGTTGTAACTGCGCCAAACTTCCAGTCTAATGTTCCACCTGAACAAACGGTAATTGGCGTAGCCATCAAGAAGTTACTACCGTTATACATGCCTACTTACGAGACAGTCGCAGAGCCTGCGCCAAAGTTTTTAGAACTGTTTAGAAATGCCAAACCGGATTTGATGGTGTCCATGCACTATCCGGCTATTTTCAAACAGGTGTTGTTGGACATCCCACCTCTGGGTTGCGTCAATATTCATCCATCGAAGGTGCCAGAAGGGCGGGGAATGACGCCCTCCTGGTGGTATCTGTATCTGGGAAGGAAGGCAGCCTGGACCGCGTTACATTACCTTGATGCGGGCGTCGATTCTGGCGATGTCATCGCCTTCGGCTCTACGACTATCACTGATGAAGATACAGGTGCAACAGTATCAAAACGGCTCTCGGAAGCCGCTTTTCAAATATTCCGCGATAACCTACCAGCGATTATGGCAGGCACTGCGCCACGTCAAAAACAAAATTTATCAAAAGGTAGCTATTTATGGTCAGGATGCAACTGGCATCTAATAAATTGGTCGCGGGGCGCGCGGGGCATTCGTGGGCAAATCCGCTGCTTTACTGATACTGCCAACAATGCCTATACGTTCGTTGGTGGTCGTAAACTCACTATCAACGATGCACAGATGGCCAACCTCGACCTGCCTGCGTCCCGAAAGCCTTCGGGACAAGATGCTGTGCCGGGCGAAGTGATTGCCATTACTGGCAAAGGGCCATTAGTGCAAACAGGCAAAGGTATGTTAATCCTTACCGATTTTGCTATTGAGGGTGAAAAAACTGATAGACTGGGAGCTTTGGTGGAGGGTAGTATGCCAGTGGTACTGGGCTAAGGTAATTCGACAAAGGCATTTCCCTTAGACTTTTCAGCTTCAGTGCCTTTCACAACTTATCCTACAACGGAATATACTTCCAACTTGTACCATCGGATTCAAAAACGCAGACGCCTTCAACATCAGTGCGAAAAACCCGATTTGAAGTAGCTTGTGTTAAAAAGGATAAGGCACATTGTTCGGGGTGTCCATAAGGATTCGGGCCAACTGTGATGACTGCGTACTGTGGATTGATGGCAGCGAGTACATCTTTGTAAGTGCCATAATTGCTTCCATGATGACTGACTTTTAGCAAGTCTGCCCGTATTTTCTCACGATGCTCCGCGAGAATATACGCCCAACTATCAAGTTGAGAGTCAGCACCCAACAAGACGTTTGTTGATGTCCGCTGTTTTTCATTCGTGATAGTCACTTTCAGTACAATAGACGCGTTGTTGGCGTCACAATGTGTTCCACTGAGCAAATTTGCCGGTGGTGCCAGTACCTGGACTCTATCTTTGCCTTCGGTGACTATCATTCCTGAACGTGGAGATTGGACACGAATATCAGGATTACGCTCTAAAGCTAACAGCAAGTTTCTATGAGTTGAGCTTTTTAGACGATAATCACTCATCCAAAATTGTCTAATGGAAATATTTTCGATGATTTGTTGCATACCGAGAATATGGTCAGTGTGGGGATGAGTTACTACTACTGTTTCCAGTTTTGTCACACCAAGATGTTGAGTTAAATAATCATAGGGCGTCACTTTATCAGAAACGACATTGCTATCGATTAAATAGGTTCGACCATTCTCGAATTGCATAATAATAATGGAATCACCGCGTCCTACATCTAAAATGTGAATTCTAAACATTGTTCTCCTTTAGCAACTCATCTAATTCCTCTGAATAGGTTCCATACATCAACCAATCCATGAGAGCCTTTACCTCGCGCCCCCGCTTCTCCGTCTCGTCGACTAATTTACGCGCGTGAATTATTTCTTTATCGTCAGATAGGTGCAACTCCAAAATATCCCCTTCTCTGGGTGGTTCAGGAATATATTTCGCAAGGGTTGTCAAAAGAACATCCATTTGTTCTATCGCATTCTCTTCGGATACTAAGCGAGCATAACCGTTGTTTATGGCATCTAAAAAAACTTTCGTTTTCATCGTCAATCACTTCTTTAGTTTGAGGTTTATTATTGTACATTTCTATTTTACCTTAAAAATCGGTAAAGGTCAATGAAAGATAACTACGACAATACCTTTGTAGTAATGACTTCAGTCATTGTTTTTCGGATAGGCGCTAAATACCTCCTTGACCAACTGAGGAATATCCATCGGATTTTCCGCCACTGCGGCGCCAGCGCGTTTGAAGGCATTGAGCTTGCTTTGGGCGTCACCCTTGCCGCCCTGGACGATAGCGCCGGCATGCCCCATCCGTTTGCCTGCGGGCGCATATCTTCCGGCGACGTAAGCGATGACTGGCTTGGACATCTTAGAATGAATAAATTCCGCCGCCGTCTCTTCTTGCGTTCCACCAACTTCGCCCACAATGACCACTACTTTTGTCTCATAATCTGCCTCGAATAAATCCAAAAATTCGACAAGGCCTGTACAAACAACGGGGTCGGCGCCCATTCCGACGGCGGTGCTTTGTCCGAGTCCAGCTTCGCAGAGAGCGCCGGCGACTTCATACGTCAACGTCCCACTGCGGGAAATTACACCTATAAAACCTGGGCAGAACATATTCACTGGCATTATGCCAATCTTTGTTTTGCCAGGTGAGATGATGCCTGGCGTTGTTGGCCCAATTACAGTTACGTTGTTAGATTTGGCATACGCTCGAATGCGCATGGTGTTGTGAACCGGGACGTGTTCTGTAATCAACACGACAACTTTTATCCCCGCGTCAATCGCTTCAAAGCACGAATCTTCCGCAAAACGCGCTGGCACGAAAAGAACGGAGGCATCAATGTGATGTTCGACTAACACCGCTTCAACGCTGTCATAGACTGGCACATCATGGACCTTTTGACCGGATTTCCCCGGAGTAACTCCCGCTACAATCTTTGTCCCTTGCTGTAGCATAAGCCCGGTTTGAATCACGCCAATCTTGCCAGTAATTCCCTGTACCAGAACATTGGTATTTTCATTTACCAGGATACTCATGAATTCCTCCTGAATTTTAATTTTCATGTCTGAGTAACTTTATGAGTGATAAATGATAGGTAAATTACTCATCACTCATCACTCATCACGCTTCCTATCACCCGAAATAACTCTTCCACAGCTTTCCCCGTCTGCGTCTGCTTCACAACTTTCACGCCTGCGCTTTCCAGGGTCGCCCAGGTCTCCTCTTGAAAATTTCCGTGAGCTTTGGCGATTATCGGGATAGTTACATTATCCTCGCGGATGACCTCAACGATGCCTTTGGCACCTTCGTGGATGGGGTTTATTCCACCATAGAGATTTATGAATACTGCTCTGACGCCCGGTTTCTTCAGGACGAGTCGCAATGCTTTGTTCATCAGTTCTTGAGTAATTCCACCGCCGGTTTCTAAGAAATTCGCCGGCTCGCCTTGTGATTTTATCATGTCGATTGACGCCATGCCGAGTCCCGCGCCGCTGCATATAAGTCCAATATCGCCATCGAGTCCCACGTAGGAAACGCCAATCTCTTTCGCTTCCTTTTCCAAATCATCCGGTATTCTCGATAACGCCTTCTTCTGAAATTCGGGATATTTGTACAACGCTGAATCGTCTATTTCCAGAACAGCGTCTGCGGCATAGATGGCACCATCGTTTGCTACAACTAACGGATTTATCTCTGCAATGAGCGCATCGTAATCTTCAAAAACTTTGTATAGCTTCAAGAGGATGTCAGCAACCTGAGATAATCCTTCACCAGAAAGTCCCAATCCTTTTGTTAGCTTACGGGTTTGGTAAGATTGCAATCCCAGAAAAACATTGGTGTGTACTGATGCTATCTTCTCGGGACTTTTAGCCGCCGTTTCCTCCACAGCCACACCGCCTTCCGAACTTACCATAATGACAGGACAACCCGCTATCCCATCAATAGTAATGCCTAAATAAAGTTCAGTCGCGATGTCTAATTTTTTTTCAATCAAGATTCCGTCCGGCTGATATCCTTTGATGGGTGTATTCAGGATTGCTTCTGCTTCACACTGGACATCCTCTGCGCTCTCCGCGAATTTAATCCCTCCAGCTAAACCTCGCCCTCCGACAAGCACCTGGGATTTGATTACTACCGGCAGTCCAATCTCTTTCGCCTTTTCAACCGCTTCCTCTGAAGTTTTAACTAAACCGCCTTTCGGCGTAGGAATGTCATAATCTGCAAATATATCTTTTGCCTCATATTCATGAAGTCTCATAATTTCTCTCCTAAAGAAATAGCAAGGTGGCAAGATGGCAATTATCCCTTTGCCTCCTTGCCCTTTAACCTTTTTGCCCCTTTATATTTACCATATCCTTCAGTCAGCGTCAAAAAAATTCGCGAATTTTTGATGTTGACGTAGATGATATACTATGATAAAATAAATTTCAACAAGACAAGGAGGTGATTTTCAATGTTTAGAGGATTTATTGGGTTCCTCCTCGTTTTCATAATGTTGTTGATACCAGCCACAATTCTTTTAGCAGGAACGCTGATAGAAGATTTCGATGATGGAGACGCGGAGGGGTGGGAGCGCTCGCCGCAGAATGAGAAGAGTAAAGTTTTCTGGGGCGTAAAAGATGGCGCAATGATGTTTGACACAAAAGGTTTAGCCTGGGATGTAGCAATCTCCCAAATGAATTTCGTCGGCACATCCAGAATCTCCAATGTCCGTGAATGGACTGACTATGATGTTGAAGTCGATATCAAACTCACCGAGGTCCAAAATTACCCCGGCGGTCCCCGTGGACGCGTCGACCTTGATACCGGCGGTCATTATGCTGTCTGGCTGTATCCGGCTTCAGGAGAAATAAAACTGTATAAAAATCCAGGCTGGGATATCAACACCGGACTTGCGACGGTAGGGTCTGGAAACTTTGCACCCAAAACCGGTGAATATCACAAGGTGACGTTAAGTATGAAGGGAGATTCCATCAAAGTTTACTATGATGGTAAACTCCTAATCGATGGTACGGATAAAGAACATAAAAAAGGCACCATCGCGGTGGAAAGCCAGGATAGGGTTGTGTACTTTGACAATATAACCGTCACCGGGCCACAAATCCCCAATTATAAAATGAGTCCCGTTGAACCAGCGGGGAAACTCACAACAGTTTGGGGGCAGATAAAGGCAAATTAGTGAATTGGATAATTAATACCTTTTATGAGCCACAGAATATCACAGAATAAACATGGAAAAATTTCTGTGTTCTTCTGTGGCTCATAATATTCTAATACACGTCGGCAGAAGTTCTTAACCCCCGTTCCTGCGCGTGCACGTTAACGGATAAAAAAGAAGCCACGAATAGACGCGAATATTCGCGCATAAAAAGAAAAAAACCTTCGCGTTTATTAGCGGAAA
>Ga0194125_10004098_pt1 | contig 23007 bp, 16 predicted proteins | sample TA2KigC250mmetaG_FD_148626 | JGI IMG/M metagenome (GOLD analysis project Ga0194125, IMG submission 148626) | Freshwater microbial communities from Lake Tanganyika, Tanzania - TA2015034 Kigoma Deep Cast 250m | ecosystem: Environmental > Aquatic > Freshwater > Lake | place: Tanzania: Lake... | reverse complement strand
TGCCCCCCCTACCTCTCGAGGAGGGGGCAGGACCTCAGGGGCTGCGGTCACTCCTCACATGATCTCATACAGTCGGCCGGCGACCTTGTAGCCCTCCTCGGCGGTGGGGGTGACGCGGACCGTGTTGCCCTGGGGGTGCGGCAGGGTGCCGCTGGGGTCAATGCCCATCAGCTCGTAGATGCTGCCGATGAGGTCGGGCGGGTAGACGGGCCGGTCCTTGACCTGCTCGCCCTTGGCATCGGATGAGCCGACCACGTGGCCGCCCTTGAAGCCGCCGCCGGCGACGAGCACGGAGAACACGGGGCCGAAGTGGTGGCGCCCGCCGTTCCACGTCCCGCCCCAGTCCACCTTCGGCGTCCTGCCGAACTCGCCGCAGGCCCAGACGATCGTGCTGTCGAGCAGCCCGCGCTCGCTGAGGTCGAGGAGGAGCGTGGACATCGCTCTATCGAACTCCGGGAGCTTGCGGCGCATGGCCTGGAAGTGCTCTTTGTGGGTGTCCCACCCGCCGTGGTTGATCGTGATGTAGGGGATTCCGCGCTCGACGAGTCGGCGGGCGGCGAGGCAGGACTGGCCGAATGTGGTGCGGCCGTAGAGGGTGCGCAGGTCGTCCGGCTCGTCCGAGAGGTCGAACACCTTTCCGGCCTCGCCGAGGATGAGGTCGTAGGCTTTTTCCTCGCTCTTCTTGAGCGCGGTGAGCTGCGGGTTGCCCTCCATCGCCTTACCGAGGGCATCGAGGTCGTGCAGGAGGTCGCGGCGCGACTTCTGGCGCTCGCGTGAGACGCCTGGGAGGGCGATGCCCTCGACGACGAAGACGGGCCTGGCCGGGTCGCCGCCGGTGGCGAAGGGCTTGTAGCGTGAGCCGAGGAAGCCGGCCTCGGAGAAGCGGCCCTGGGGCTGGGTGAGGACGATGTAGGGGGGGATGAGCCCATCGGACCCCGGGACGGAGCCCTTGAAAAGCGCGACGACGGCGCCGACGCTGGGGAAGACATCCTTGCCGCCCGGCTCGCGCCCGGTCTGGACCATGTAGGCAGCGGTCTCGTGACCGTTGTTGCCGTGGGTCATGCTGCGGATGAGCGAATACTTGTCCGCGTGCTGCGCCAACAGGGGCAGCAGCTCGCCGATGACGATCCCGTCCACATTCGTCCGCGCCACGCCAGTGAGCGGCCCGGTGTAGTCCGAGCCGGCGTCGGGCTTGGGGTCGAACGTGTCGGTGTGAGGCGGGCCGCCCCACATCCAGACCTGGATGACCGACTTGGCGGTCGCCTTTCGTGGCGCCGCGGGCGCCTGCGTGGGCGCTGCCGCAGCCATGCTGCCGCCAAGCAGTATGCCCGCCGCGCCGGCCACGCCGCCCCGCAAGGCGTCGCGCCGCGAAACCCGCCCGTCGCCCCAACCTTGCTCCGTGCCCATGTCGTCTCCTTTCCCCGTCGGTTGTCCGGCCGCGTCTCTAGTGTCGGTACAGGAACTCCGTGCTGTTGACCAACGCCCAGGCCAGGTCGAGCAGGGCATTGGGTCCTTTGGTCTCCTCGCCTTTGCTGTATGCCTCCACGGTCGCAAGCTCTTCGTCGGTGGGGAAGCGCGAGACGATGGTCAGGTAGAGCTCGGTCGCCGCGCTCCGCAGGTCGCGCCGCGTGTCCGAGAACAGGGGTCGGAGCTTGGCGCTCCGCTCGAGCTTCTGGTGGACGTGGCTGGAGTTGAGGAGGTGCAGGCGCTGCGGGGGCGTGGGGTCGTTGGTCCGCTCGGACTCGAGGCCCGTGTCGCGGGGGGGCCGGCCGAAGAGCTCGAGGAACGAGCTTGTGATGCTGCCGTCGGCCAGCGCGATCGAGCGGTTGTGCTCGGGGATGAAGGTGAAGGGCTCGGGGATGGCGCTCGAGTACTCCTCCGTCGTGCCCGTGATCTGGCACAAGGCGTCGGCCAGCACCTCGGCCTCGAGCCGCCGCACGGGGTGGCAGGCGAACTGGGCCAGGGCGTCGGGGTGAACGCTGCGGGGCACGGAGGAGAGCTGGTAGGTGGCCGAGGTGAGGATGAGCCGGAAGAGGTGCTTCAGGTCGTACTTTGCGGCGACGAGCTCCTTCTGAAGCACGTCGAGCAGTTCGGGGTTGGCAGGCGGGTTGTCGGGCCGGATGTCGTCAGGCTCGTGGATGATTCCGCGGCCGAGGAACCATGACCAGACGCGGTTGGCGATGTTGCGCGTGAACCACGGGTTCTGCGGGGTGATCAGCCAGTCGGCGAAGACCTCGCGCGGGTCCTTGTCGGGCGAGAGCTTTGCCGGCGCGCCGTCGGGGAAGGCCGCTGTCTTGAAGGCACCGGCCTCGGCGTCCTTGGCCGCCTTGACGGTGTCGAAGAAGACGATCTCCTCCTTCCATTCGAGGGTCTTCTTGTAGCCGACGCAGGAGAAGAAGGCGGCCATGCTGTCGAGGCGGGCCTTGTCCCACTTCTCGACGCGCTCGCCCAGGAAGAGGAGGGCGACGGCCTTGGCGAGGGCCTGCGGCTCCTTGGTCTGGACGGCGCGGTAGAAGTTCACCGGCCCCACGCGGAAGTTGCTGCCGCTGGACGTGAGGAGTTCGCGGGCGAACCGGTCGTAGGGCAGGCTGTCCTTGATGCTCGTGCGTATCCAGCGGTGGTAGGCCTGGACGGCGTTGGGCCAGAGGTTGATGGGGAACTCGGCCTTGACGCGCAGCAGATCCCCCCACTTCATTGCCCAGTAATCGGCGAACTCCTCGCGAGCGAGAAGCCGCTCCACCAGGGCGCGGCGCTTGTCCGCCGACTTGTCGCCCAGGAACCGCCGGACCTCTTGGGCCGTGGGGATCGTGCCGATGAGGTCGAGGTAGGCCCGTCGCAGGAACACGTGGTCGCTGCACGGGGCCGCCGGCTGGATCCCCAGCGCCTTCCAGCGGCGGAACACCGCGTCGTCTATCCGGCCCTGGGGAGCCAACTCGGCCCGGGAGTCGAAGACGCTCCCTTGTCCACTTCCCGGAGCAGCATAGGCTGGGATGGCGAGAAGGAGAAGTGCGGCGAACGCGAAATGCTTCACGGGCGTCCTCGGGACATACTCTCCCCGGGATACCCCAGCCCGACGCTGGCCGGCAGATGCGCCGGCGTATCAACCCTATATTTTACACTATTCCGCCGTGCTGTCCACCCCAATTGCAAAAATCTGCGGGCAGGTGGCCGGACGGGGTGAGTCGGGACCGGTGGCCGCCCCTCCCGAATGCCAAAAAGGGCTTGCTCATGAGGCCCCGAAAATGGTATAATCCAGCGCTGCCGGCGAGGTCGGGGTGCCTGCCTTCGGCTGCCTCTCCGCCCTCCTGGATGCGGCGGCGTAACTCTATGTGAGAGCGATAGTTAGGGCCTCCCCCTAGAGATAGACTCCTGCATGGACCAGCCCGGCGAGCGCATCCGCGACATCAATATCGAAGAGGACATGCGGGACGCTTATCTGCGCTACGCGATGAGCGTCATCATCGCCCGCGCGCTGCCCGACGTGCGCGACGGCCTCAAGCCCTCACAGCGTCGCATCCTCGTGGCCATGCACGACCTGAATCTCGGGCCGCGCGCGCAACACCGCAAGTGCGCCAAAATCTGCGGCGACACCTCCGGCAACTACCACCCCCACGGCCAAGAGGTCGTCTATCCCACTCTCGTCCGCATGGGTCAGGAGTTCACCTCCCGCTACCCGCTGGTGGACGCGCAGGGGAACTTCGGCTCGCTCGACGGCGATCCCCCCGCCGCCATGCGCTACACCGAGGCGCGCCTCAGCGGCTTGGCGATGGAGATGCTGGCCGACATCGAGTACAACACGGTGGACTACGTGCCGAACTACGACGAGACGCGCACGGAGCCGACCGTTCTGCCCGGCAAGTTCCCCAACCTGTTGTGCAACGGCGGCACCGGCATCGCCGTGGGCATGGCCACCAGCATCCCGCCACACAACCTGGGCGAGATCGTGGACGCCCTGGTCCTCCTGATTGACGACCCTGACGTGGCCATCGGCGAGCTGATCAGGCGCGTGCCCGGCCCTGACTTCCCGACCGGCGGCACCATCTGCGGTCGCGAGGGCATCCTCAGCGGCTACCGCACCGGCCGCGGCATCATCCAGGTCCGCGCCAAGGCATTCACCGAGATCATCAAGGGCGGGAAGAAGAACATCGTCGTCACCGAAATCCCCTACCAGGTCACGCGCCTCCAGATCAAGGAGAAGGTCTCCGAGGCCGTCAACGCCGGCGCCATCGAGGGCGTGGCCGACATGCGCGACGAGAGCGGCGCCGCCGGCCAGCGACTGGTCATCGAACTCAAACGCGACGCCGACGAGCAGGTGGTCCTCAACCAGCTCTACGAGCACACCCCGCTCCAGTCCTCCTTCTCCATCATCATGCTCGCGCTGGTGGACAACCGGCCCCGCACGCTCAACCTCAAACAGCTCCTCGAGTGCTTCATCGCCCACCGCATCGAGGTCACACGCCGCCGAACCCAGTTCCTCCTCGACCGCGCGCAGGCCCGCGCCCACATCATCGAGGGCCTCCGCATCGCCCTGGCCCACATAGACGAGATCATCGAGCTGATCAAGAAGGCGCCCGACGTCGAGACCGCCCACCGCCAACTCGTCCAGCGCTTCGACCTCTCGGACCGCCAGGCCCAGGCCATCCTCGACATGCGCCTCCAGCGCCTCACCGGCCTCGAACGCCACAAGCTCGAAGAAGAATACCGCCAGCTCCTCGAACAGATGGCCGAATACGAGAGCATCCTCGCCTCCGAACTCCTCGTCCGCAACATCATCAAGGAGGAGCTGCTCGACCTCAAGAAGCGCTACGGCGACGAGCGCCACACCCAGATAAGCGGCGAAGCCGTCGCCTTCGACCGCGAAGACCTCATCGCCGAGGAAATGGTCGCCGTCACCCTCAGCCACGAGGGCTACATCAAGCGCCTCCCCCTCACCACCTACCGCAGCCAGGGCCGCGGCGGAAAGGGCATCAAGGGCGCCGAGACGAAAGAAGGCGACTTCCTCGAACACCTCTTCATCGCCTCCACCCACGACTACCTGCTCTTCTTCACCAACCGCGGCAAGGTCTACTGGCAGAAGGTCTACGACCTGCCCTCGCTCGGCCGCACCTCAAAGGGCCGAGCCATCGCCAACGTGCTCTCCCTGGAGGCCGACGAGACGGTGGCCTCCTGCCTCGCCGTCCGCGAGTTCGACAGCCGCTTCGTCGTCTTCGCCACGGAGAGGGGCACGGTGAAGAAGACCCCGCTCGAGGCCTTCAGCCGCCCGCTCTCGCGCGGCATCATCGCCATCGGCCTCGACCCCGGCGACCGCCTCATCCGCGCCTGCCTCGCCAGCGCCGACCAGCACGTCCTCCTGGCCACCCGCAACGGCATGGCCATCCGCTTCCCCGAGGCCGATCTTCGCCAGTTGAGCCGCGGCGCAGCGGGCGTCAAGGGCGTCACCCTCCGCAAGGGCGACAGGGTGGTCGGCATGGCCGTCCTCGACGGCGATGGCACGCTCCTCACCGTCTGCGAAAACGGCTACGGCAAGCGCACACCCTTCTCCGAATACCGCGTCCAGAGCCGCGGCGGAATCGGCGTCATCAACATCAAGACCTCCGAGCGCAACGGCAAAGTCGTCGGACTCCTCACCGTCACCGACGACGACGAGGTGATGATGATCACCGCCCAGGGCAAGGTCATACGCACCGCCGTCCGCCAAATGCGCGCCATCGGACGCGCCACTCAGGGCGTCCGTGTCATCAACTGCGACGAGGGCGACCGCCTCGTCGCCATCGGCCGCGTCGTCGAAAAAGAAGAGGACGACGGGGCCGCCGTCGGCCCCGCACCGGCCCCAACAACTACCGCCGCCGACGACCTCGTGAACGACGAAGAGGAGACCGCCATCGAGAACATCGAGGCGGAAGAGCCCGAGGACTCTGAGGAGGGCTAACCGATGGCCAACGGGTTGAGCCCACAGGCCCGCCAGCGGCTGCTCGAGATCGCCCGCGCGAGCGTCGAGGCCGCAGTCCGCCGCAAGCCCGCGCCCCCCGCGCACAGCGACGACCCCGAGCTCCAGGCCCAGCGCGGCTGCTTCGTCACCCTCACCACGCGGGGGCGCCTCCGCGGCTGCCTCGGCTGCTTCACCACCACCCGGCCCCTCTGGAAGGCCGTCGCCGAAATGGCACGCGCCTCGGCCACCGAGGACATGCGCTTCTTCGGCAACCAGCTCGCCCCCAGGGACCTCCCCGACCTCCGAATCGAGATTTCCGTCCTGTCGCCGATGACGAAGATCGCCAATCCCCTCGACATCGAGCTCGGCGTCCACGGCATCTACGTCGTCGGCAGGGACGGCGCCGGCACCTACCTGCCCCAGGTAGCCACCGAGCACCACATGTCGAAGGAGGAGTTCCTCTCCTCCTGCTGCGCCCACAAGGCCGGCCTCCCCGCCGACGCCTGGCGCACCGGCGAAGCCGAGGTCCTCACCTACACCGCCGAGGTCTTCGGCGAGGGAGGACCGAACACGGACTGACACGGACGCACACGGACAGGCCCCGGCAACTTGCCCCCTGTCCGTGTTCGTCCGTGTTCGTCCGTGTCACGCCGCGGGCGGCGGCCAGCGCGGGCACAGGGCTTCCCCCCTCGCCTAGCCACCCTAGCTTCCCGGCTCCGCGGGTGGTCGGCGCCCGCCCCCTACAGGCTGTGCGCCCACGAGGGCCGGCCACAAAATGTCCGACTCGACCGACCCAACCGACTCGGCAGCTTTTCTGGGGAGGGGCGAGCAGGGGCAGACCTGTCTTACCGTTTCCCTGCCGTCTTACTCTTTCCCAGCCGCCTTACCAATCTCCTCCCCGCTCAGGGCGCGGGTCCAAGTCTTCACCTCCTCAATCGCGCCGACGAAGTAGCCGGGGATGCCGGCGTCCTTGCTGTGGCCCGCGAGACCGAGCCGCCCGCCGGGCCGAGGCCAGGCTTCACAAGAAACCGCAAGAGTTCTTGACAAACGGAAAGGAGACGCCTATCATCCACCCGGCCGGTGAAACGCACGCGCGCAGTCCTGAGCCCATGGAAGGGTGCAGTGCAACCCGCTGGGGAGCGCCGGCCGGGGTGTGGCTGAAGGGCGGGAGCACGGGTGACCATTCGGGACTGCCTCCACCCCGTCTTGAGCCCTTCGCCCCATCCCCTGATGCCGCTGAAAACTGCGACTGGCAGGGTCTCTTGTCCACGAGTGCCGTTTGTTCAGTTCGCGGTGAAGGAGTGCAAGACGAAGGAGAGGATCCCTCATGAGAACACTCGTGTTCGCTCTGGCGCTCGTCGCGCTCGCGCTCTCGGCCTACTGGCTTGCGCTCACGCTCACACGGCAAGGCGGGGAGTCGGACGCGCGACTGGCGCTCGACAAGGCCCGGGAGCGATTGGGCTCCCGCGTGAGCGCGGTTACTGAACCGCTCGACTCTCTACCCTCCCAGCTAGTGTCGGTCGCCTCGCTGCCAAGGGCCAGCGGGACAGTGGAGCAGATCGCAAGGCGGTTCGAGGCAATCGAGAAAGAGGTGCGCCGAGCGGATTCCGCGCTCCGTGCCGCCGCCGGCGCGGCGGCACCCGACCACCGCCGCACATGACCGGACGCGCTCGTGGCGGGCGTTGAACCAGTTGACGTAGGGCGCTCCGAGCCAGTGCCCGGTGCGCGAAGGGTTGGCAAGCGAGAGGAGGCTGCGATGCGAAACGGTCCGCTTCGGTCGACCGCGAGTGTTGCGGCGATGGCGTTGGCCTGCGCTGCCACGGGCGCGGCGGAGGGCCGGCCGTTCGAGGGGCTGCGCGCGCTGGTCGTCGAGCCGGAGAACTACTGGGGCTGGGACGCCGCGGTCTTCGGGGCGCTCCAGGAGCGCGGCTTCGAGGTCACGTATGCGTCCATCCTCGGGGCCGATACCCCCTTCCTGTCGCAGTTCGACCTCATCGCGACGAACATCAAGCGGAGCTTCGTGCGCGTCCGCGCGGCGAAGCTGAAGGAGTTCGTCGCGGCGGGCGGGGCGCTCTACGGCACCTGGGGCGGGCCGATGGGCAACGGCGAGCTGCTCCGCGACGTGTGCCGCGTGGCCTCGACCCGCAGCGTGCGCATCGCCGGGATGAGCCTGCTGCCCGACACGCCGCTCTCCACGGGCATCGCCGACCTCGAGGTTGCCTTCGCCACCCTGATCGGCCACACGGCGAGCAAGGCCTGGGAGATCGTGGTGGTGACGCCGCTCGAAGGCGGCATCCCTGTGGCGAAGGACGCGGCGGGCAATGTGCTGGGCGTCCTCGCCCAGCACGGCAAGGGGCGGACCGCCATCCTCGGCTTCGGGCCGGAGAAGGAGAAGCAATTCGTCCGCCGCGAACTCGGCCCCGCCATGATGGACAATCTTCTCGCCTGGCTCCTCGAGGAGCGGCTGAAGCAGGGGCCAAGGCGCTGGTCGGGCGCGGTCGAGGTTGCTCTGCCCGTGCGTGCCGAGGTGCTGGAAGTGCGGCTCAATGGCAAGCCGGCTGCCAAGCCCGAGGCGGCAGAAGTCGGCTCGCTCAAGAAGATCAAGGTGGACGTGAGCGGCATCCGCGACGGCGAGGAGGCCACAGTCAAGGTGAGCTACAAGCCGCTGGCGGCGGGGCGGAACGTGGAGACCCTCATCCACTTGCCCTGGGCCTCGCTGCCGCGGGGCGGGCCGCCCGCCAAGCTCGCCGAGTGGCTCAAGAGCGTCAACGCCACGATAGTCCAGCCCCTTCTCCGCGAGCCGAACGGCCACGCGTACTACAAGGGCATGCCCGAGGACACGCCCGACCCCGTGTCGGTGACGCAGTATCAGGGGAACTTCCTGGGCGACTTCATCGAGGAGTGCCACAAGCGGGGCATCAAGGTCATCGGAGGCGTCTACTTCGAGAGCCGCACGACCCTCAAACGCCACCCCGACGCCGCCTTGGCCGACAGGGAGGGCAAGAGGAGCACGACCCATGCCTGCTTCAACAACCCCGACGGCCAGGATTACAACCTGGCGACGATCAAGCACCTGCTCGACAACTACAAGCTCGACGGGCTGATCCTCGACGACAACTACGAACTCCAGAACTACGTTTGCGACTGCCCGGTCTGCGAGAAGGGTCTTAAGGACTACTGTGTCCGTCGGGGCATCACCTCGGTGGAAGCAGTGCGGCCAGGGTGGGGGGCTGCCCAGCACTGGCTGGCGTATCGGCAGGAGGCCAGTCGCGCGCTGGCCGCGAAGGTGGCCGAGATAGCCCACGCCCACAAGATACCCGCTGGCGGGTGGGTTGGGGCCAGCAAAGGCTCGGCACATCTCGGCGAAGTCTTTGACTTGCTCGGCGGCATGGTCTACACCGAGCCGCCGAGGTCGGCACGCCTCATGCTCTCGTTGCTCGGAAAGTGCCGCTTCTTCACGCTCCTCTGGGCGCCGGGCGAGCGGCCCGAGCGAATGGAGGAGGAGTTCCGCCAGGCCATCCACGCAGGAAGCGCCATTGCCGGCTTCTGGGTCTTTCCCCCCGGCCACGAGGGTGCGGGGGCGATGAAGATGCTCCCCGGCAGCCACGAGGCGATTGGCCGGGCCTTCGCCAAGGCCGAAGAAGAATGGCTCCGCTTCTACCGCGACAATCTGCTCACCGGCGCCCCGCGCTTCGTAGTCCTCGACGGGAAGGTCGGCAGGCAAGAAATGCAGCTCCGCGTGAAGAACACCGGCAGAAAGGCAGCGGAGCGAATCCAAGGCCAAGTCAACCTGGAAGCGGTGCTCAGAGCCCAACCATAGTGTGCCGGGGGGGGTCCGAGAGGAGAGGCAATGGAGCGTGGCGCGGTCCTCAGGCGACGAATCCGGGTGCTCGTCGCGCTTGTCATCGCCGGCCTGCTGCTGAGCGGCGTGACGGCCTTCCCCCTCGAATGGGAGCTAGGAGTCCTCACGCGGCTCCTCGGGGTGCCGACGGACGCATGCCCCGACAACTACTCAGGCATCGTCGGGTGGGTCGCTGAAGTTCGCGAGGGGCTTCAGGACACGTATCACCGCTACCCGTGGATGGCGTACGGTACGGACTGGTTGGCGTTCGCCCACATCATCCTGGCCATCCTCTTCGTCGGGCCGTGGGTTGACCCCGTTCGCAACCTCTGGGTGATCCACTTCGGCCTCATCGCATCGGCTCTGGTGATCCCCCTAGCGATGGTGTGCGGCCCGATCCGCGGCATCCCGCTCTATTGGCGGCTCATTGACTGTTCCTTCGGCGTACTGGCCTTTGTCCCACTATGGCTCGCTCGGAAGTTCACCCTCGAGCTTTCGCGCCTCGGGGAGGGCCACGAGAAGGGATGGAGCAAGAGATGAGCATTGGAGGCAACGTGGCAGCATGGTTCTCGTGCGTTCTCGCCAGCGCCGCGGCCGCGACGTTCGCCGCCGGGGCCGAAACCCCAAAGGAGCGACCCGTGAAGATGCCTGAGAAGGACGACGGGTATCGGGGAATCTGGTACTATAACCAGCCATCGAAGGATGAATACGTCTACAAATACAGCGGCGGACTGGGGACGTATCCCGCCAACCACATCCCCTTCTGCATCTACGCCCCCGCCGCGAACAAGACGTTTTTCGTCTACGGCGGCACATCGAAGGGCAAGCGCAACCTGCTCGAAATGGTGAGCTTCTACGACCACGCGACGGGCACTGTGCCCCGGCCCCGCATCCTCCACGACAAGCAGACCGAGGATGCGCACGACAACCCCGTGCTCTCGATTGACGGCGAGGGACACCTGTGGGTCTTCTGCTCGTCCCACGGCACCTCCCGCCCCTCCTTCATCTACCGCAGCGTGAAGCCCTACGACATCGAGGCGTTCGAGCTGACGCTCAAGACCAACTTCTCGTATCCCCAGCCCTGGTGGATCGAGGGGAAGGGCTTCCTCTTCCTCCACACGCTCTACCGCAAGGGCCGCATGCTCCACTGGTCTACCAGCCCCGACGGGCGGACGTGGAGCGAGCCGCAGCGCCTGGCCGGCATCGCAGAGGGCCACTACCAGGTGAGCTGGCCCCACAAGGGCAAAGTCGGCACCGCCTTCATGTACCACCCCCTCAAGCTCGGCCTCAACTGGCGGACGAATCTCTACTACGTCGAGACCGACGACATGGGCAAGAGCTGGAAGACCATCGAGGGCAAGGCCATCACGCCTCCGCTGACCGAGGTGAAGAACGATGCCCTCATCCGCGACTACGAGGCCGAGAAGCTGCTCGTCTACATCCACAGCCTGAGCTTCGATGCGGAGGGCCGCCCGATCATCCTCTACATCACGAGCAAGGGCTACCAGAGCGGCCCAGCCAACGACCCCCGCACCTGGACCATCGCCCACTGGACGGGCAAGGAGTGGGCCTTCCGCCCCGTCACCACGTCGGGGAGCAACTACGACTGCGGCTGCCTGCACGCCGAGGCCGACGGCACGTGGCGCGTCATCGGCCCCACCGAGCCCGGCCCGCAGCCCTACAACCCCGGCGGCGAGATGGCCATGTGGGCAAGCAGGGACCAGGGCAAGACCTGGGAGATGGCGCGGCAGATGACGAAGGGCAGCCCCTACAACCACACCTACAGCCGCCGGCCGCTCAACGCCCACCCGGACTTCTATGCTTTCTGGGCCGACGGCCACGCCCGCAAGCCGTCCGACAGCCGCCTCTACTTCTGCGACAAGGCGGGCACCGTCCGCCGCCTGCCGCCCCTGATGAAGGGGGAAAGCGAACCCGTCGGGGCCTCCAGCGGGGGTATGTAGTTTCTGCTGCGGAAGGCCAGGACTGCCTGAAGGCAGGACTCCAAACAAGGAGTGAAGGCGTTTGGAGTCCTGGCTTCAGCCAGTCTTCGCCTTCCACAACGGAGGCTGTTTGGCGGGCCTCATCCCCACATGCGAATGGGCAGGTGGGCGTTGGGGCGCTTGCGCTCGGGCGGGAGCGTGACCTTGAAGAGGCCGACCGGCCTCGGGCCGCAGCAGTGGCCGAAGAACAGGTCGCCATTGTGGTCCACCGCCCCACGCGACACGTATTGCGCGAAGCCCTCGGGCCGCTCCAGCACCGCCACCTCCTCGCGCTCGAGCGCGGCGGGATTCAGCCGCCAGACGACCCCCTCCTGGTCCTTGTGCCCCTCGGGCAGGGGGTTGTGAACGGGGTCGCGCCAGCGGGCGGCGACGTAGTAGAGCATGCCGTCAGCGGCGAAGGTGAGGCCGCCGCAGTGGTCGAGGCCGGTGCTGTAGGGGATCGTCGTGTCGCGCTTCTGCGTGGCGGGGCCGAGGTCCTCCACCCGGCCCCACTCGCCCTCGTCGGGCCAGATGCGCATCAGCCAGGGGTTGGCGATCCAGGTGACGGCGTAGACGGCCTTGCCGTCGGGCGAGGGGCAGGCGTCGTAGAACACGCTATGCCAGCCCGTCTGGAACTCGGGGTTGTGCGGCAACACGTAGGGGCTGGTCTCCATCCTGTCCTTCTCGGGGTCGTAGCGGATGAGGCGGCCGTAGTCGGAGGTCGTCCACACGCGATGCTTGCTGTCCAGGAACAGGGCTTGGGCGTTGACGGAGCCGATGCGTCCCAGGTCGCGCCGCTCGCGCTTCGCAATGTCATAGACGAAAAGGTGGTCGCGGGGGTAGCTCAGGGCGTAGAGGAGGCCCCGCTCCTCGTCGTGGGCGAGGCAGCGGCAGCCCTCTTTGGGGATCAGCGTGTCCCACCAGAGCACCTGGTCGCTCTTCGTGTCGAAGGCCAGGAGCGCGGCGCCGCGGAAGCACCTCTCCGGGTCGTTCCACGACATCCAGGGCGAGTAGGCCGGCCGGTCAATCGGCGGGCCGGACAGGTGGCTCGCCATGAACATCACGCCGTCGTGCATCGAGGGCGCGAAGCTGTAGTGTATCTTGCACTGCGTCGCACGCCCGCTGTCGTAGGGGTCGTCCACCATCGCGTCCATGTCGAACAGCGCGTCAATCGAGTCCGTCGCCTCGTTATAGCGCACGGGCTTCACGATGCCGCCTGGGACCCCCTCGCAGCAGGCGGCGGCGTAGATGCGTCCCTCCGGGCCGACGGAGAGCGACCAGCAGGAATCGGACGTGGGGTGGCAGGAGAAGGGATACCATCTCGCGGGATAGCCCATCGGCTCTTCCTTCGTGGCAGCAAGGCGGGGGACTTCGGCCGCACGCGCGACGGCGCGGTACTCTACCGAAAACGTGGCGCGACTGCAACAGCCGCGCGGGCGCGGCGGAAGAGGTCCCTCAACTCGGCCGGGACCCAGGGCTTGGCCTCGAGCCTTGCGAAGCCGCGCGCCTGGCGCTCGGCCGGCAGGTGGGTGATCCTCTCGCCGCATCCGACGAGCGCCTGGGCAATCGCTGCGTAGTACAGGGCCGTGGCCGCGGCACGTTGCGCCGCGTCCTCCCCTCCTTCGGCCAGCTCCTTCCAGTGGTTCTTCGCGCGCTCGAGGGCCGCCAGCGGCGGCGAAGGGGCGCAGAGGGGCGCGCCCAGCTCCGCGTCGGCCAACATCTCCCGCAGCGCCGCGGCGATGCCAGCCGCCTCCGCCTTCTCCCCCTCGTCCCTCGGCTCCCGGCCGATTGCCAGCAGGCGGCCCAGTTGCCGCGAGGTCAAGCCGTAGGTGGACCGGTGCGCCATCGGCAGATGTCCTTTCCGCTCTCAGATACGCGGTTCCGCCCCCGGTCCTGCGCGGGCCAGGGAGAGCGAGCGAATCAGGTCGCCAATCACGTCGTCCGGGTCCTCGTCTGGGCCGATGGACTGGCCGACTCGCCGCCTGAGGAGCGCCTGGAACCGCCGCTTGGCCGTGACGAGCATGTTCGAGGCCTTCGCCTCGGCCTCGATGCCCAGGCGCCGGCACAGGGCCGGAAGCGGCACGGGCGCCGCCTCCTCGAACACCGGCAGCAGCACGCGGCCATGGAACACCTCCCAGTGGGCCGCCTTGCCGCTCGCCAGGCACTCGGCCCTCAGCTCCGCCAGCACGTCGTCGAGCAGCGCGGACGCCCAGGCGTAGTCGAACGCCGCGTCGGGGCTTGCATCGTGCACGGAGTCGGCCAGCTCGAAGCCGTCGAGCCCCTCGAGGCTCACGAGCGCCCCCGCAGGCGCCCGCTTCTTGGCCCTCTCCGCTCGCCGCGCGCTCGCCACGTACCGGTCGAGAGCGGTCAGCAGAAAGGCCCGGAAGCGCCCCTTGCCAGGGTCCGCCGCGCGCACCAGCTCCCCGCCGACCAACACGTCCGCCACGAAGCCTTGCGTCAGGTCCTTCGCCGCCTCGTTGTCGTAGCCCTTACGCCGGAGGTAGCAGTACACGGGCTTCCAATACTCGCCCACCAGCGCCGCCAGTGCCCCCTGCTTGCGCGCCCCATCGGCCCCCTGAGCCCTCACGATGAGCGACCAGTGGGTCTGCTCGAACCCCCTGCCCGCCCCGCCCATGCTCGTCTCGCCGCCGCGCCCCGGCATAGGCCGCTCCTACTCAATCGCCAATGGCAGCAGTGTACACGCCGCAGCGTCCCAGTCAACACTTTCCTGCGTATCCCGCGCAGGACCCGGCCCCGCCCTGCGTATGGGGTAACGAGGGGCAATGGAACGCGGCAGCCCGCAAGCCCCCCGCGTGAGCGTCGCAGCGGAGGAGAAAGGAGGCGGGTGGGGAATGAGAGACGGCGTGGCAGACTGTTGTTCCTCTGTGGTCTCAGGCACGAAAGGAGAACCATCCGTGAACTGGCTTCTCAAGGTCGGCGTCGTGGCGTCTGCCCTGGCCCTCGCGGGCCTGTGCGAGCTGGCGCCGCAAGCGGACGGTGGGATCGCCGGCGACCTCACGGGCATGAGGATCGTGGCGCACCAGTTCGCCGCGCACCTGACCGGCCCAAACAAGCACTCGTCCATCAACGACCCCTCGAAGGCCCGGTTCCTGATCCTCAAAGTCACCGCCAAGGCCCCGCTCGGCGGCACCCGCGTCTGGGCTCAGGACTTCGTCCTCGTCTACCACCACACGGACGGCTCGGAGGACCGGTCCCGCTGCCACGGGATCGCCGAGGTGGACTACAAGTCCGTGCCCGAGGGCGACATCCGCTTCTTCCGGAACGGCGACGTCGGCTCGGTCACTTGCGAGGGGCAGGACGCGCGGTTCGCCCTCGCCTTCTACGTCGAGCCGGACGTCCGAACCGTTCAGCTCCACCCCATCGGCGGCCAGCCATTGGTCTACGACATCGGCCACAGCCGGCCCTACAGCGTGGCCATCGTCACCAACTGCGCGCCCGAGAGGCTTCCCAAGGCCAAGGCCGCCGCACAGCAGGCAGGACTCCAGGTCGTCCAGGTCTCATCCGGTCTGAGGCACGACGAAACCGGGGTAACCATCATGTACCACGAGGCCGCCGAGTCGCAAGCCAGGGAGCTGTCCATGCGCCTGATGAGGGACCTCAACGTGAGCCCAACGGTCAAGAAGATGGACAGGGACCTGATGTGCGACGCCGACATCCTGGTGTGGCTGGGCAAGAGCACACGTGGCCTTGGAGAACAGGTTGGCCTGGGGAAGCCCTAGCTCCCGCGAACGCCGCGGAGCCAACGAGCTCCAGAGGGGGCGACGGAAGGCGGCCGGCAGGCGATGAAGCGCCGCCGGCCGCCGCACTTCGGCCCAGGCCCAACGCTCTCCCCCGCAGGCCCGCACGCCCTACTTCGTTCCTGTTGCGGAAGACACGCCCAAGCACGGCTTGGGCGTGGCACCCCCTTGCTTTCGAGGGGGAACCGCGGGTGCCACGCCCAGACTTGTTTGAGCGTGCCCCCGTAACCGCTTTCCGCAGCAGAGACTACTTCTGGCCTGCCTCGGCCTTGAGGCGGCGGAGGCAGATGTTGCGGAGCGCGACCCTGTCAGAGTGGGTCAACAGCCCGAAGGGCTTGAGCTGCCGTGGCCTGTAAAGCAGCGGTTGGATGCCCAGCCCGCCGCGCCGCTCGTCTACCACCTTCTCAGTGTCAATCCAAGCCCGGATTGCGGATTCCGTAACGCACAACCGAACCTGATACCATTGGCCGTCATTGAACGTCATGAACTTGGTCCACCGCGGACCGCCGAAGTGGCGGCTCTCGATTCCGTAGAGGGCGACAGCGTTCTCGTCTAGCCCACCACCGATAACCAGGTCCGACCAGTCGGACTCGACTGGGAACACCACGTCGGCAGCACACGCGCAGTTCGGATCCCTTGATCTCTTGATCCGCATGATATCGAAGACGACCTCGTAGCCCACCGTCGGCCAGGATAGCGTCGAGAAGAAGCCGGCTGCGGCCGCGTGAGGCCCGCCCGAAAGGACAATGCTGCCATCCTGGACAGCGACCGTGCCCGCTTTGCCAGGCGTGCCGAAGCTCTCGACAACCTTCCATCCAGACAGGGTCTTGCCATCGAAGAGGTCGTCCCACGGCCCCCAGCGGGCGTCGTCGCCGGGCGGCGGCCCAGCTTCGGGCTGGGCTTTGGGTGTCGGGCTGGCCTTGAGGGCGGCGAGGAGATCGTTGGCGCTCTGGAAGCGGCCGCCAGGGCTCTTGCGCAGGAGGCGATGCACGATGTGGCACAGCTCGGGCGGGGTGCCAGGGCGGCCTGGGCCAGCGGCTCGGGGTCCACCTGGAGGTGTTTGTAGATGAGCGCGGCGGAGGTCTCGGCCTCGAAGGGCGGCTTGCCGGCCAGCAGATGGTAGAAGGTGGCGCCGAGCGAGTAGAGGTCCGAGCGCGCGTCGGCAGGCTGGCCTTTGCAGACCTCGGGCGGCATGTGGAGGGGCGTGCCGAGCGAGGCGCCCGTGGCCGTGACGCTGTGGTCCACGCCCTGGCGTTTGGCGAGGCCGAAGTCGGCCACTTTCGCCGTCCCATCTGCCGTGAGGAGGATGTTGCCCGGCTTGATGTCGCGGTGCACGATTGCCTTGGCATGGGCCTCGGCGAGGGCCGGCGGGGTGCTTGGCCAACGCCGGTCCTTTCCTACCGGATGGTAGGAACTCGGGGTCACTGCCACCGGCGGACGGCATTGTAGCGGGGCCAGGACGGGGAGTGAAGGCCGACAGCGATGGCGAAAAAGGGACCCTCCGGGTGGCAAAAAAGGGCACCTTTGGGGCCGCGCGGGGCTGCCATCCTGGCAGGCCTCACGAGATCGTGACCTTTAGGATGTCGCCGCGCTGGATGACGATTGGGCGGTCGAGGAGGATGGCGTAGGCCCCGTCGTCGGTGCGCTCGATGGTCGCGCCGCGGGTCGGGCCGCCGAGGTTCACCGCCACCCTCGCGCCCCGCTTGGCCACCAGGGGCGTCACGATGCGCCGAAGCGGCAGCGAACCGTAGTCCACCCGGATCACCAGGTCGCGCTCGCGCCCGCGCGCCTTCTGGGCAAGGAGGCCCCAGCCCGAGGCGACGCTGAAGAAGCTGCGGAAGTCGGTCTCTGAGACTCGCGGCTCGAAGCCGATGGTCTGTGTGGCGGCGCAGTAGCGGAAGCCGCTCAGGGCGGTGAGGAGGGCATAGCTGGCCATCGAACGCGCGTAGTGGTGCCCGCACTCTATCTCGTTCCACGGGTTGCGCTTATCGCCACGATAGCGGTCCCGCACGCCCTTGACGACGGCCAGCCCCTGCTCGACCATCCCCTCGTAGAGCAGGTGGCTGGCGACCTGGTACTCAATGCCGCACCAGACCTCGTCGCAGAACCAGAAGGCGTAGCCCGGCCGCCCGCCCTTCGGCCACGTGCCGATGAGGAGGCCCGCTTCGTCGTTCACGGCGTAGATGCGGAGGGTGCAGGGGTGGTCGTCGAGCGTCCGCCGCCAGTTGTAGCGGAAGACGGATTCGAGGGCGGCCCGGACATGCTCCTTGTCGTAAATATAACCCAGCCCTAGCATTACGGCGTACCACTGGCCGATGAGTTGGTCGGCCAGACAGCCCTTGCCATACTGCCATTTCGGCCAGTCGGGGAACTTATCGTCCTTACCGCGGTCGTTCACCGTGCGGTACGGCTCGGGCCAGGCGTCGTTGGCCTTCGGATTCACCTTCTGCTCGAAGTACTCGCCATTGAAGAGGTTGCGGTCAGTCCAGACCGAGCCTTTCTCGAAGAGCTTGCGGTAGATGGCGGCGGCCTCGGTGTCGCCGGCGAGGCGGGCCATCTCCTCACCGGCTCGGAGCGCGCCCAGGTAGAGGCTGCCCGTCATGGTGTTCGGGCCCCACCACTCCATGTCATAAGTGTTATGCTGCACTCCCTCCATCACTCCATCTCGATCAGCATCCCAGTATTTCCACGCAAACTCAAGCGCTTTCTTCACTTGTGGCCACACGCGTCGGAGCCAAGCGTCGTCGCCGCTCAGGAGCCACTCGCGGTACGCCTGCATCACAAGGCCCATCTGGCCGTCGGCGCAGGGCACGAAGCCCGCCTGCGCCCGTGTGCCCAGTGGCAGGGGCATGCGGAACTGGATGTAGCCGTCGTCGGACATGGACCAGTTGAGGTGGGCCTCCATCATCGAGCGCTGGAGGTTGGGGAACAGGTAAGTGAGGGCCTGGGCGTAGTTCCACACGTGGGTGCACGACCCTTCGCAGCAGCCCCCCGAGTTGTTGCAACCCTCGAAGCCATAGAAGGTTCCGTCCTCGAGCCGGATGCAGGTGGTGGTGCGCAGGACGGAAATCTGCGAGCTGACGGCATCGAGCACGTAGGTCGGCAGGGTCGAGGCGAACAGCGTGTCGTGGAACCGCCGCGTCTCCTCGTAGAGGCGGTCGTAGTTGCACACGAGGTACTCCGCCACGTCCCAGGCGTCCTTCCACTGGGTCGCGTAGTAGTTCCGCCAGGTGGTGGCGCGCTCTAAACCGTTGTCCCCCTTGCGCTTCTGCCAGTGCTCAAAGACGGGGAAGTGCCAGATGATGAAGAACGGGATGACGATTTCGGAGACCGGTTTGATGACCGCGTGGGCGGCGACCGTGCCTGTGGGCGAGGTGCCCTCGCCGCGGGGCGGGAACTCGTCCGAGAGGGCGATGGCCTCCCAGAACTTGGCCAGGCCCCCCTTCTGCTGGGGCCACACCGCAGCGTCTTCCCACATCGTCACCAGGGCCATCGAGCCGAACTGAGGCGAGGCCGCATCGTGCTTGCTCGTCGTGAGATACAGCCCGGTGAAGCCCGGCCCGTGGCGGGCCTGGTTCACCCGCCCCTCGGGGTCGGGATGGCCCACGATATTTGTCAAGTTCCCGTAGAGGGAGATCGAGATGTCCTGCCGCGATGTGTTCCGCACGTGGTAGAGGAGAATGGCGACGGGAATCCCGCTGTCCCTGTCGTTGAGCGGGATAAGGGGATTGAAGGCCTCGAGGGTCACGCGCACCGGCAGGTCAGGGTCGCGGAGCTGCACGATGGCGGTCGGATACTCACCCTTGAAGGAGACCTGGCTGAAGTGGGGCAGCCCCTCGCCCGCGTTGCGCTGCATCGAGTGGCCGCCGCCGATGTAGTCGCCGCTCGGCGGCCCCTGCACCACCCGCGTCACCGGCTCCTTCCCCTCCTCGCGCACCTTGATCGTGAAGAAGCAGTCGGGCGGCGAGAAGCCCTTGGCCGGGCGGTTCTGAATCTCCCAGTCGCGGAACTGGCCCCAGCCCCCGAGACTGATCGTCCCCGTGCCGATCCCGCCGAGGGGGAAGGCGATCTGGTCGAGATTGCGGCCGCGATACGTCAGTTGCGGCCCGCGCTTGAACAGCTCCTTCGCCGAGTAAGGCAACTTGTCTTTGCCCACGTACTGTACCCCTTCCAAGTGGCATCCGCCGCGTGGCCCTCAGCCGCGCGCGATTGAGGCATTATAGCGCGACGGCCATTCCAATCCAAGAGATTTGATCTGCCCGTGGCCGCAATGCGGCCTCGACTGGCCCCGCGCTAGATGATCAACTCTCTCCCCTATGGACTTGATCCTCTAGCGCGGGAGTCCCGGGCCTTCGCCCATCCGTGGTTGCAGTCCCTCCCCCGACTCGGCATGATGAGGGCGACACCCGCATGGAGGGCACGGAGAGGAGAGGGCGGGAAGAGAGCCAATCCGGCTTCGAGCCCCCGTTCCCCCTTGTTGCATGCATGCCATCGGCGTGATCTGTGAATGGTGCCTCTCCGTGTTCTCCGTGTCTCCGTGGTGGACCATTTGGAGGTCTGGCCAATGATGAAGGCGCTACTGGCGATCGGCGCTGCGGGGGCGCTCGTCCTCGCGGGCTGCGGAGGCGGTGGGGAGGAGGCGAAGGGGCAGGCGGGCGAGGAGGCGGCGCTCAGGGCCGCGCTCGTCGAATACCTGCGCGTGGGCTCGATGGACATGAAGCCCGAGAAGTTCGAGTCTATCGAGGTAATGGGGGACAAGGCGACGGCCAAGGTGCGCATGGCCCCGAAGGACGACACGTATAGGCTGAAGCCGACGTGGGTGGTGACGTTCGGGAAGACGGGGAAGGGGTGGCAGGTGGCGGAGGTGAAGAGGTAGGGGGCCCAAGGACCCTCACCCCGACCCTCTCCCCGGGGGAGAGGGGGGAAGGGTCTCTCCTGGACGAAGATACGGCCTGAAGGGCGCACTACGAACCCGCGATGCGGCTATCCGCTCCCCTCCGGCTGCGGCGGCGCAGGAGGGCGAGGCCGCCGAGGGCCAGGAGGGTCACGGTGGCCGGCTCGGGGATGCGGCCCGTGCCCTGCTGGAAGGCGAGGTCGTAGCCCATGCCGGTGTCGGCGCCCGCGCTATCGTTGATGTAGTTTTGCACCGTGGCGGTGTTGCGGTCCCAGAGGGAGAACTTCTCGCCATCGCCGGACATGTAGAGGGCGCCGGTGGTGAAGTCGAAGGCCACGCCGTCGGGGTTCGGGCCGAGCGGTCCGCCGGGGTTCCAGGGGCTGCCCAGGTCAACCAAGCTCCAGGGCGATGCGTTCCCGCCGAAGAACTCCCAGGGGTAGTTGTCGTTGACGCCGTTCATCACCAGGTTGCCTGGGATTTGGAAGAGGGAGCGGCGGTTGCTGCCTGGGACGATGCCGATGCCGACGAGGTAGCCGGTGAGGGGGTCGAAGGCGAGGTCGGAGCGCGGGTCCAGGGCCCTATCGCGCTCCACCGCAAGGGGGCAAGTCCCCTCTGCGCGCATGCTAACACGGGGCATGTATGGGATCAAGAGATTTGTGGGGCGGTCGGTTCGCCTGCGGCTACTCCGTGCGTCTCGCGCCGCAGCCGCGGAAAGCCGCGTCCGCGAGCAGCGCGACGCCGAAGCAGGTGGCGTTGCCGACGACGCACCAGAGAAGGCCCGTGAGGCCCGAGCCCATGGCGAGGAAAAGAGCCATGTAGCTGACCAGAAACCCTATGACGGCCGCGGCCCTGTGGACCCGCCACGGGAGGAAGGCCAGGGCCATCAGGCCCAGCACGCCGTTGGTGGCCGTGCCCATGATCTTCATCCACAGGTCCTGGGCGCGGGTGATCTCCATGAAGGAGATGGCCATCAGGGTGGCAAGGACGCCCCAGGCCCAGGTGAGGCCCTTGGCGACGGCGAGGTAGTGGGTGTCCTCGCGCTCGACGCGGCTGAAACGGCGATAGAAGTCCTCTATGCACACGGTGGAGGAGGAGTTCATCAGGGCGTCAATGCTCGACATTGCGGCGGCGAAGATGGCGGCAATGACGATGCCCGCGACCCCGGCCGGCAGGCGGCTCGCCACGAAGTAGGGGTAGATCGCGTCCGCCCGCCCGTTCGCCACAAGGGCCGGCACCGTGGCGTCGGGCACCGTGGTGTAGTAGGCGAACAGGGCGGAGCCGATGAAGTAGAAGCCGAAGCCTAGGGGAATGTAGAGGAGAATGGCGATCCACACGCTCGCGTTGGCCTTGCGGGTCGAGGCGGTGGTCATGTAGCGTTGGGTCATGTCCTGCTGCGTGCCGTAGATGCGGACGGTCTGGAAGATGGTTTCGAGGACAAGCCAGAGCGCGACGGCCTGGGTGAGGCTGGCGCTGGGGAAGTCGGGCTCGGCCAGGCGGAACTTGTGGAAGGCGGCCGTCACGCGGCCGAACTCGGCCAGACCCGTGTCGCCCAGGATGAAGACGACGCTGAGCACGGCGCCCACGACGATGAAGAATGCCTGGGCGACATCGGTCCAGACTACCGCCTCGATGCCGCCGATCGCCGTGTAGGCGGTCACTACGGCGCCCATCACCACGATGGTCGCCAGCAGGTCGGCCCCCGTGACGATGCTGAACGCGAGCGCGGGCAGGTAGAGCACCAGCCCCATCCGCGCGACCGAGAAGATGATGAACGACAGCGAGGCCAGAAGCCGGGCCGAGACGTGGATGCGCTGCTCGAGGTACTGGTAGACGCTGATGACCCCCGCCTCGCGGTAGCGCGGCAGGACGAAGCGCGTGATGACGAACGCCGTGAGGACCAGGAACGGGAGCTGGATGGCCCAGGTCCAGTCCTTGTTGCTGAACGCGGAGGCCGACAGGCCCATCATCGTGAACGAGGAGAGGTAGGTGGTCATGATGGAGATGCCGACGACGATGTGATTGAGCTTGCCGTCGCCGATGAAGAAGCCGCGCGTGCCCGAGATGCGGCGCGAGGCCCACCAGCCGACCACCAGCATCCCCGCCAGATAGAGCCCCACCATCGCGTAGTTGGCCGCGCCGAAGCTGGGGGCGGGGAAGCTGATCCTCGTGACCGTCCAGGCGCCCTTCTTCAGCTCGAACTCGACTCCCCACTCCCCCTCCGCGAGGCGCTCCCCCCTGCCGACGGCGACGAGCGCGCGCGCCGTGGCCCGCTCGCCCTTGGGTTCGAGCTCCTTGAAGCGCCTCACCTTCACCTCCAACGGCGCAGGCGGGCGAAGCAGCTCCTGCACCTCGTCGAGGCGAACCGGCGAGGGACCGCTCTGGGTCGCGGCCAAGGCGGCGATCGCGGCCTCGACCTGCTGCCAGAGCTCCCCCAGCCGCCTCACGGCGTTCCCCGCCTCGATCACCTGCGTGGCCAATGCCGGCCCGACACCATCGTCCAGGAGCTGCTGGCGGAGCTCCGATTCACGCTCCGGCGGAATCCCCTTCGTCGGCAGTTGCTCCAGCAGCGGATACCTGCCTGACCCGCCCTGTGTGGCCTCCGCCGG
>Ga0194125_10004095_pt1 | contig 23010 bp, 16 predicted proteins | sample TA2KigC250mmetaG_FD_148626 | JGI IMG/M metagenome (GOLD analysis project Ga0194125, IMG submission 148626) | Freshwater microbial communities from Lake Tanganyika, Tanzania - TA2015034 Kigoma Deep Cast 250m | ecosystem: Environmental > Aquatic > Freshwater > Lake | place: Tanzania: Lake... | reverse complement strand
GATAAGCCGGAGGATATGGAGGAGGTCCTGGAGTCTTTGAAGGATTCGCCGATATCGGATTGAGATCGGCTTGCATTAAATCTGGCGGCTCTGCATTGAACTTTTCATTCCGAAGGCGGGATGCGCATATATCCAGCTATGCCAATCTTGAGAGCGCCACCGCTGCATTGAACTTTTCATTCTGAAGGCGGGATGCGCTTATATCCAGCTATGCCAATCTTGAGAGCGCCACCGCTGCATTGAACTTTTCAGTCCGAAGGCGGGATGCGCTTCGCTTTCCCGCCCTACATTAAACAATCATTGTAGGATTTCAGCCCGTCCGGTGAGCTTGGCCGTCTCGGTTTCTTTGATGACGGCCTCATCCCCGTGAAGCAGGCGTTCGATGACGGGCATCAGATGCACGGCGGTGGCGATATTGGGGCTCAGGACATAGTCGGCCCCGGCCTGGTATAACTCCAGGGCTTTGGCGTTGCTCTGCGCCGTGACGATGATTTTGGCATGGGGGCAGACGGACTTAATCAGGTTGATGAGTCTCATGTTATCGGTCCCCACCAGGATATCATCGGTGATGGTGGAAATGGCGATTTTGACGGTCTCCAGACCGGCATGATGCAGGGTTTGGGCATTGCTGATATCGCCGTAGACCACCTTGACCCCGTGGTCCAGCAGACCCCGATAAACCACCGGATTAAAATCCACCACCACGAGTTTGCTTTTCAATTCCGGTCTGGTCTCCTCAATTTCCGCCAGGAGGCTGGAGGCGACCCGGAAGAAGCCCAGCAGAGCGATATCCTTGGGTTCGTGATCCTGGGATTCCTGCACCTGTCCGGCGATGGGTTGGAAGCCCAGGCGCTGCGCAACCTTACCGAGGGCACCCTGGAGGCTGTGGCTGTATTTGATCATATAGGTAGAGGTAACGGAGGTGATGACAAAGACCAGGATAATCAGGGTCATGATGTCGGGCCCGATGTGGCCGTATTCTGGTTTGCGGCCGATAACCGCAATGACCAGGGCGAATTCGCTGATCTGAGAGAGATTGATGGTGGTGAGCAGGCTCACCCGGTTGCCGTTTTTGAGCCAGTAGAGCACCGGAAAAATGGAAAGGAAGCGGGAGGCCACCAGGAAGAGGGCCAGAATAAGGGCGATGATCAGGAGCCCCGGATTATTCAGGGGATTGGGGATCAGCATACCCAGGGCCACAAAGAACAGGGTGACGAAGAAATCCCGGATATTGATGATCTTCCCCATGATGTCCTGATTGTAGGGGAAGGTGGAAACCGCCACCCCGGCAATGAGGGCGCCCATCTCCATGGAGAGCCCCAGGTAGTCGGCCAGACCGGTGATGAGAAAGCACCACCCGAGGGAGGCCACCAGGATGAGCTCCGGTAGTTTGGCGATCTTTTGGAAGATGAAGCCCAGGGCATACTTGCTGGCCAGGAGGCTGAGGCCCACCAGAAAACCGCCTTTGGCGAAGGACCACAGGATGGTCAAAATCTGGGGTTCGGCCAGGTTGGGTTGCAGGCCCAGGATAATAATGGCCCAGAGGTCTTGAAAGATCAGAACCCCCAAGGTCAATCGTCCGGCCAGGGTGTCCAGTTCGAATTTTTCGTACAGCAGTTTGACCACGATGGTGGTGCTGCTGATGGCCAGACAGGCGGCCAGGTAGAGCAGGTCGTAGCGGCCCCCGATGACCTTGACGCCCAAAATGGTATATTCACAGGGGCAGGTGTCGTGGAAAGTAAATCCCAGCAGATAAACAAAAGCCAGCCCCATGGAAAAACAGAGGATGAATTGCGATACCCCGGTAATAATCAGGGACTTACCCGATTCTTTGATCTTTTTGAGGTTCAGTTCCAGACCGATCATAAATAGCAGCAGGATAAGACCGATCTCCGAAATGGTATGGATATCGGCTTTGTCCTCCACCCAGCCGAAGCCCATCTGTGGCCCGATGATGACCCCGGCGGCAAGATATGCCAGGATAAGAGGTTGCCTGATCATGACCGAGAGATAGGCCAGGATCGTGGCGGCTAAAATGCTGACGCCGATGCCCGAGAGCAAGGCATGATCCCCGGCGGCCTCAGCGGCCCGGAGCAGCGAGGGCTGGACCAGGAGGAACATTGCGGTCAGCAAGGGAGCAAAAACAAAAATTTTTCGTGATGATCCGGATAGCGACATGGTTTTCCTGGAAATATCGGTTTTTGGTTTTCAGTTAGCGTTTGATGGTAAAGAGAAGAAATAGATTGCGACAGCCTTCCTAAGTTGTTGGGCAGACTGAACTTGTTAGGAGACTGCCTATTACGTCAATAAGTTATCGGTTCATTGCGCCACTTTCTCAAACCCCTACAAGTCAAAGGATCAGGGAAAGAGAGTCATCAGTGGGGTCCCCAAAAAAACTATCCCGGCTTGGCAGCGTCATTACTGTCCGATTTTCTTATGATGGGGCCAAACTCTGGCAGAGGCGGGGGATGAGCCCGTCAAAACCGCCGTTGGACATGACCAGGACCACATCGCCGGGCCGCACCTGGGCCAGGAGGTGAGCCAGGAGGGCGTCGGTATCGGAAAAATGCCAGGCGGTCCGGCCGGCCCGGTTCAGATCAGCCGCGAGCTCGGCTGAGGAAAAACGGTCGCCTTCCGGGGCCTTCCAGATATCGGGGGGTTCGCGCACCAGGATCAGGTCGGCGCCGGCCAGGGCCGGGACGTAATCGGCTTGAAAGATGCGGCGCCGGCTGGTATTGGTGCGGGGCTCGAAGGCCGCCAGGAGCCGCCGGCCGGGGAAACGGCCCCGGGCCGCCAGCAGGGTTTCCGCCACCGCGGTGGGATGGTGGGCGAAATCATCCACCACGGTGATACCCCCAAAATCCCCCACCACCTCCAGGCGCCGCTTCACCCCGGCAAAATCGGGGAGGGCCTCCTTGAGCTGCTGCCGGTCCAGGCCCAGGTCGGTGAGGGCGGCCAATACCGCCAGGGTATTGAGGACATTATGCCGGCCGGCCAGGGGAACGTAAAATGTGTCCCAGAAAAGACCCTGGCGCCACACCTCGAAACTCATGCCCTCGCCCCGGGGCTGCAGGTTGCGGGCCTGCCACTGAGAATCTGAATTGAGACCATAAAAACCCACCGGGGCGGCAGCCTGGGCCGCCACCTGGCGCACCCGGAGCTCATCCCCAAAGGCCAGCAGGGCCCCGGTGGCGGGCAGTTGGCTCACAAAGGCGGTGAAGGCCCGGACCACGTGGGGCAGATCTTCATAGATATCGGCGTGATCGAACTCCACCGAGGTGAGAATGGCCAACCGGGGGTGAAACAGCAGGAACTTGGGCCGTTTGTCGAAAAAAGCGGTGTCGTATTCATCCCCTTCCAGGACCACGTAAGGCCCCTGCCCCAGGCGGTAGTTGGACTGGAAGTTCCTGACGATGCCGCCGATCATGAAACCGGGGTCCAGACCGGCGGCAAACAGCAGCCAGGCCAGGAGGGAAGAGGTCGTGGTCTTGCCGTGGGTGCCGCTCACCACCAGGGCCTGGCGCTCCCCCACCAGGAAGCGGTTCAGGGCCTCGGGCAGGGAGAGATGGGGCAGGCCTAGCCGGAGGATTTCCCGGGCCTCGGGATTCTCCGCCCGGATGACGTTGCCGATGACGGCCAGGTCCGGCCTTTTTTCCAGGTGTTCCGGGCGATAGCCGTCATACACCTCGATGCCGAGCTTTTCCAGGAACGTACTCATGGGCGGATAGGTGTGCTCATCGGAGCCGGTGACCAGATGGCCCTGTTCTTTCAGGATGCCGGCCAGGGCCGCCATGCCGGTGCCGCAGATGCCCAAAAGATGGATGTGATGGGGGGAATTCGCGTTCACTTCAGAATCCTTCCTGGGGTCACAAAAGATCGCAACCATCTAACGACAAGCGATAAAAACATTGATATCTTAATATGTTAAGCTGAGTAGCCCCGGTGTCCTTTTTGCCCCTAAGGTGACAATGCCTGCCGGATGACAGCTTCACCCCCGATGGAAGTGGGAGAAACCCAGCGCCCGGGACACGGCTTCGTACAACCGGGGTCGGAAGGGCTTTATCTTATCATTGTTCCGGCCCAGGTGCACCCTGTTGGTCAGCAATACTACAATCTGCCCCAGCTGCAAGTCAATCCAAAAGGAGACCCCGGTGAAACCCAGGTGGCCGACGCTGCGGGGTGAAAAGCAGCGGCCGCAGCTGGCCCCAAAAGCCGCCGGGACATCGAACCCGAGGGCCCGGTCAGCTCCCGGCGGCGTCGTCAGGAAAGTGCGCACCAGGGTCGGATCAAAAAAACCACTTCCAGTCCCCTGGAAAGCTTTATAGACCTCGGCGGCTAAGCGAAATACCTCCCGGCCGGTGCCGAAGAGCCCGGCGTGACCGGCAACGCCGCCGGCTGCCCAGGCATTCTCGTCGTGGACCTCTCCCGCTCCCGGGCGCTGGGGAATCAAGCCGGGTTCGGTGGCGGGGTAGGGCAGCTCCTCCCCCCCGGGCTGCCTCCGGGGAGTAAATCCCAGACGTAAGAGTCCCAAGGGGCGATAGATCTGACGCCGGCAAAAGTCGTCCAGGTTTTCCCCGGCAACGGTCTCCACCACGGCCTTCAGGAGCATGAAGCCTAAATCGCTGTAAAGGGTGGCCTCGCCGGGGGGGTGCTCCAGGGGTTCGGCTGCGGCCAGCCGCTCCAGTGCCCCGGGCCGCTGCTCCGGCGGGAGGGCCAGGACCGCTTCATAAAACGGCCTCCAGGCCGGCAGGCCGGACCGGTGGGCCAACAACTGCGTGAGGGGGAGACCCTGCTTGTCGGGCGGGAGCCACTCCACGGGCAGGAGTTCCCCCAGGCGGGTTTGCAGGGAAAGACGTCCATGCTGCACCAGGAGCAGCAGGGCCAGGGTGGTGGCCAGGGGCTTAGTAAGCGAGGCCAGATCAAACACCGCCTCCGGGGTTGCTGCCGGGGCGTCCGGGCCGGTGTGCAACCGGCCCACGGCCCTCTCATAGGCCAGGTTCCCTCCTCGGCCGGCCAGCACCTCTGCCGCCGTGTATACCCCGGAGGCCACTCCCTCCTCCAGGATCTCAGCTACCTGCAGCCACTTAGAGGTCATTTTGCTCCGGAGAAATACTTCTCCCAGCGACCAGCTGGCGGCCTGACGTTTTCTTATTGCAACAGTGCATCAGGCAATGCCGCCCCCAGTCATTTTTTTTTGAAACCCTGACGGTTGAACCATAAGCAATGAGCAACTGCATAATTATCAGAAATTGCACCTCGGGTAAAGCCCTTGCTCAGGAAAACTATCAGCCTGATTCATCTTCAAATCCATTTGAGAAGCCGATCTCCGGCTTAGTGCGGTTGGCCGTGGGCAGCAGGCATTCTCTAAGTACTTCACTTGAGAGAGGAGGAGAGGGGTATTGTCGAAAGAGCTTGAGATTATTGGCACTTATGTATACAATAGCAACGTCCGACTCCAAACTTACCTTTTTTTTGATAATTCCTCTCAGTCCGGTTGGTTCCCTGACCATGGAGACTTGCTTATGATGGAAGGATATCTTTATCCGGTTCTGATGCTGCTGGTGATTGCGGTCGTTTATCACCGCAGCGGCAAAACCCCCACCATGGCCCTGATCCTGGGCCTGCTCCTGGGCAGCACCCTGTTCATGCCGCCTTGGGCCTGGGCCGCGGGAGACGACGGCCATTCCTTGTTGACCAGCATCGCCATCAGCATCCTGGTGGCCACCGTCCTGGGTTTCCTCACCACTCTGATCAAGCAGCCGCTGATCCTGGCCTATATCGCCGCAGGGGTTCTGGTGGGCCCGCAGATGGGCTTCGGCTGGGTCCAGAGCGAACAGGACATCAATCAGATCGCCGAGATCGGCCTTATCCTTCTGCTCTTCATGATCGGCCTGGAGCTGGACCTCAAAAAGCTCCGCAAATCCGGCAAATCCATGGTCGTCACCGGGATTATGCAGTTTATTCTGTGCACCGCCCTGGGACTGGGATTTTTCCTTCTGCTGGGGATTACCCTCAGCAGTTATACCAGCCGTGAATATCACGTTCTGGGCTTTACCATCGTCGGGGGCCGCTACGATCTGCTCTATCTGGCGGTCAGTATCGCCATCAGCAGCACCACCGTGGTGGTCAAGCTGCTCTATGAAAAATTCGAGCTGGATACCCTGGCCGGCCGCATCGCCATAGGGGTGTTGATCGTGGAGGATATCTGGGCCATCGTCATCATCGCCCTGCAGCCCAACCTGGCGGACCCTCAGGTCTTGAGTATTATCATCTCCCTGGCCAAATGCGTCTTTTTGGTCATCGTCAGCCTGCTCCTGAGCAAATATGGTCTGGCCTTTATCTTCCGGCAGATTGCCAAACTGCCGGAACTGATTCTGTTGGCCTCCCTGGGCTGGTGCTTTTTCATTGCCGGGTTGGCCAACTATTTGGGGCTGTCCATGGAAATGGGGGCCCTGATCGCCGGGGTGGCCATCTCCACTTATCCCTATAATGTTGATATAATGAGTAAAATAATCAACATCCGGGATTTCTTCCTGGTTCTGTTCTTTGTGTCTTTGGGCATGATCATTCCCAACCCCCTGAATAACTTGGGTTTGGTGGTTATTGCGGCCCTGGCCGCGCTGTTTTTAATCTGCAGCCGTTTTATGGTTACCTTTCCCACCCTCTATGCCCTGAAGAACGGCCACCGGGTCAGTCTGCTGGCTACCATAAATTTATCTAATGCCAGCGAATTTGCCCTGGTCATCGCCGCCATCGGCATGAAGCCGGAGTATAACCACATCGGCAAAGACATTCAGTACATCATAATCTTCATGTTTATGCTCACCTCCATTTCTGCTACTTATATGATTAAATACAGCCATAATCTTCAGAATTTTTTGAGCCGGGGGCTCACCCTTCTGGGTATTAAAGATCTGGGGGCCGCACCTGTGGAGGAGGCCGTCGAAGATCATAAGGACCTGGCTATCCTGGGGTTTTTCCGGACAGCCAGCGCCTTTGTGGCGGAGGTGGAAAAACTGCCCCAGGACTTAAAAGACAAAATCGTGGTGGTGGATTTCAATCCCAGGGTATATAGCAGACTGCAGGAAAAAGGCATCAAGGTATATTACGGCGATATCAGCAATACCGAGACCCTGCATCATGCCGGCATTGAGGGAGCCAAGGTAGTGCTTTCCACCATCCCGGATGAAATCCTGGTGGGCACCGACAATGCCAAACTTATCGTCCAGATGAAACACCTCTGCCCTGAGGCCAGGATCATTGCTAGTGCCGAAAGTCCCTCCAAGGCTCTGCAGTTATACGAGGCCGGGGCGGATTATGTCTACTGCCCCAACCAGCTGGCCGCCGAGCACCTGGTTCCCATTGTGGAGCGCTTCCTGCGCGGGCTGCCGGGCATGTTGCGGGAGGAGCATATTGAGCGCCTCAAGGAACGCCGGGAAATTTTGGACTAAAGGGAGATTGTGCTACGGCTGGCGTTGCCCCCGGCAAGGTTTTTACCTTCCTGGGAGATGATTGTGCCTTTTCCCAGGAGCAAGCCATCGAGGCGGAGGCGGACCTGAGAAATCACCTGGCCCTGTTTTTTTGCATCATATGAGGAAATCCACCCCCGCCGGGGCGGGGTCAACCCGTCCCTGCGGATCATTGTGCTTTAACGGGTCGGCACCATGAGATTTTAATTGTGATAAATGCTCCAGGTAGCGCGATATAATTTTGAACAGATTCAAATGAGATGATATATTATAGCAGCATTTTTCTCGAAACCGGAGAAAAGGTGAGGCCGGGGACAGAACTTGATCCCGGGCGGGGAATAACCGGACAGGAAAGGTAGACCAGAAATTGTGGCACATGATAAGGTTCAGATAGGCATTGTCCTGGGGAGCGCTTCGGATTGGCCGGAGGTGGAGCCCGCGGTCCAGTTGCTGCATGAGTGGGGCATACGTTTCGAGGTGGTGGTGGCTTCGGCCCACCGGTCGCCCCACCGGGCCCATGCCTATGCCAGCGAGGCGGAAGAGCGGGGACTGCAGGTGATCATCGCCGTGGCCGGAGCCGCGGCCCATCTGGCCGGGGTGCTGGCCTCGGTAACCATCCTGCCGGTGATCGGCGTGCCCATCGCCTCCTCGCCGTTGCAGGGGATGGATAGTTTATTGGCCACGGCCCAGATGCCGGCCGGGATCCCGGTGGCCACCATGGCCCTGGGTTCGGCGGGGGCCAGGAATGCGGCTATTCTGGCCGTCCAAGTCCTGGCGCGGCAGGATGCCCGGCTCCGGGAGCTTTTGCACAGCTTTAAGCAGGATTTAGCCCGCCAGGTGGAAAAATCCTCCCGGCAACTAGAGGAAAAAATCGCCCGACTTAACCAGACGGCCTGAGGGCCGGGTTTCCCCCGACTCCAGGCTTTATCCGGCCCCTTATGCACGAACAAGTCAAGTTGCCCAACGGCATGGTGGATCTGGCCATCGACCTGACGGCCTTGAGGCATAATTTTCTCCAGTTGCGGCAGTTCTGCGGCCCCGGAGTGAAGATTATGGCCGTCATCAAGGCCGACGCCTACGGACACGGCCTCCTGCCGGCGGGCCGGACCCTGAGCGCTGCGGGGGCCGATTGTTTCGGGGTGGCCTATCTTTCCGAGGGTTTGAGCCTGCGCCGGGCCGGGATTTCCGTCCCGATTCTGCTGCTTATGGGGATCCTGCCCGAAGAGGCCGCTGCAGCCGTGGCCGCGGACCTGGACGTGGCCCTGTTCCGTCCCGATATCGCCCAGGTGCTGGCCGCCCAGGCCCGGCTCTTGAATAAAAAGGCCAGGGTGCACGTCAAGATCGACACCGGCATGGGGCGTTTAGGGCTGCTTCCGGCCCAGGTCTGGCCCTTCCTGGAGCAGTTGGCCGGGCTGCCGGAACTGGAACTGGCCGGGCTGATCTCTCATTTTGCCGCGGCCGACTGGGCTGATCAATCCTATACCCAGCAACAGCTCGAAGGCTTCCAGGAACTGGTGCGCCAGGTCCGGGCCCGGGGGTGGGGTGCCCCGGCCAGCCATATCGCCAACAGTGCCGCGATTTTAGACGTGCACCATTCCCACCTGGATATGGTGCGGGCCGGCATCATGCTCTACGGATCGCCCCCCTCATTGGAGACGCCGCCGCCGGTGGAACTGCGGCCGGTCATGAGCCTGCGCACCCAGGTTATTCAGGTCAAAGACGTGCCGGCCGGGGCCAGCATCAGCTACAGCCGCACCTATATCACGCCCGGGCCCGTCCGCCTGGCGGTGCTGCCGGTGGGTTACTGCAACGGCTACAACCGGTTGCTCTCCAACCAGGGCTGGGTCTTGATAAAAGGCCAGCCAGCCCCCATCCGGGGCCGGGTGTGCATGAATCTGATGATGGTGGAGGTGACCGATATACCGGGAGTGCGGGAGGGGGATGTGGTTACCCTTTTAGGGGAAGATGGGGACCGGCGTCTGACTGCAGATGACCTGGCGGCCTGGGCCGGCACCATCAGCTACGAAGTCCACTGCTTGCTGGGGAACAGCAACTTTCGCAGATACATCGAGTGACTTGCTGGGATTAGTCCTTTCGGGAGGGAATGGGGTTTCCCCTTTGCCGCAATTTGTTTCTTAGGGTAAGCATGGTAGTTTGAAGGCGGGATGCGCACACCTTCCTTTTTGGGAGGAAGGTCCTCTATACCTGGGAAGCAGAAAATAGTTCAAAGGCGGGATGCGCTACGCTTTCCCGCCCTACACGGTGGATTTTTCGGAGCAGAATTAAAAAACTATTTTGGTGAAATAATTATGAATAAAGACGATATAGATCTTCGGCAGGAGCCCCTGATCTGTTTGATCTGCGCCTGGCGGGAGGATTGCCTGAAGAAGTATTCTTTCACCGGGGGGCAGTGTCTGGAATTCTCCCGGGATGTAACCGTGAAATTGCCGGGCGAGCCCGAAAAGCCGAAACCTGATTCTTAAAGGACCGGCAACTTATGGAAGTTATTGAAAAACGGTCGGCCATACGCCATCGCCTGGATCTCCCCCTGGAATCGCTGGAGGGGCGGCTTCGACCCGGGGGCCTGCTGGTGGACCTGAGCGCCCTGGGGGCCCAGGTGATCAGCCCGCTCCATACGGTCCCGGGGAAGTATCTGCCGTTAACTTTCCGGTGGCCGGGGGAAGCGGTCGAAACCACTCTGGTAGGTATGGTGGTCTGGGTCCAGGACCTGCCCGGGCAGCCGCCCCGCTTCTGTCTGGGCTTAAGTTTTTCGAAGCCCCATTGGGAGCTGGAAGCCAAAATTCGCTCATACATCTCAGGACTGGAGGCGAAATAATCTTGACAAGATTTTTTATTTAATAATACATTGTCTCACATGCAGGCAGTGCCAGGGAGAGGCACTCCTGTCCTCTTGATTGCCTTGCACCCCAGCCGGATAACCTCAAGTGGCCGGGAGGCGCAACGCACCGACATCTCCCGAGATTTTCAAGCCTCCATCCCTTAAGAAAATCGGAAAGAATCTGATCTCATTATGAGTATGAAAAAACGCGTGGCCGAGGTTGTTGCCCAGGCCCTGGAAACCCTCAAAACCAACGGTAGCCTGGAGCTTTCCGGGATGCCGCTTTTTCAAGTGGATATACCTAAGACCCCGGAGCATGGGGATTTCGCCACCAACGCGGCCCTGGTGCTGGCCAAGCCGGCCCGGCGTCCGCCCCGGCAGGTGGCCGAGCTCATCCGGGAGGCCATAAATCCCCCCCCGGGCATGTTGGCCCGGGTGGACATCGCCGGACCCGGTTTTATTAATTTTTTCCTGCAGGAAAGCTATTGGCTGCAGGTCCTGGCCGATATTGCCGCGGCTGCCGGCCGCTATGGCCACAGCAGCCTGGGCGCCGGTAAAAGGGTCCAGGTGGAGTTCGTCAGCGCCAATCCCACCGGCCCCCTGCACGTGGGCCATGGACGGGGCGCGGCCCTGGGCGACGCCCTGGCCAACATTCTGACCTGCACCGGCCACCAGGTGGAGCGGGAATATTATATCAACGATGTGGGCTCCCAGATGCGCACCCTGGGCCTGTCTTTGTTCCTGCGCGCTCAGGAAGTGCAAGGAGAACAGGTGAGCTTCCCGGAAACCTGCTATCAGGGTGATTACATCAAAGAATTAGCCCAGGAATACCTCGCCGGGCAGGGTCCCGTACCCGCAGGTGAACCCGACGCCCCCACCCTGGACGCCTGCGGGCGCTACGCCGGGGAGGCCATCCTCAGGGAAATCCGCCAGGACCTGGAAGACTTCGGGGTCCGCTTCGATACCTGGTATTCGGAAACCCGGCTATTTGAAAACAAGATCGTGGACCGGGCCTTTGCCGCCCTCCAAGAGCGGGGTTACCTCTACGAGGCCGAGGGCGCCCTGTGGTTTAAGGCTACTGCTTTCGGCGACGAAAAGGACCGGGTGGTGCGCCGGCAGAACGGCGCCACCACCTATTTTGCCTCGGACATCGCCTACCATTGGGAAAAATTTCAGCGGGGCTATGATCAGGTTATCGACATCTGGGGCGCGGATCACCACGGTTATGTTCCCCGCCTGCAGGCCATCGTCCCGGCTCTGGGTATTAAAGACCAAAAGCTCACCGTCCTGCTGGTGCAGCTGGTGAGCCTGCTCCGGGAAGGGCAGCCCGTGGCCATGACCACCCGGGGCGGGACCTTCGTGACCCTGCGCCAGGTGATGGACGAGGTGGGCAAAGACGTGGCCCGCTTTATCTTTCTCAGCCGCCGGGCCGACGCCCACCTGGAGTTTGACCTGGAGTTGGCCAAGAGACAGACCAGCGAAAACCCGGTGTACTATGTCCAATACGCCCACGCCCGGCTGGCCAGCGTGTTTCGCCTGGCCGGGGAGAAAGGCATCGCCTGGCAGACTGCCCCACCGGAGGTTCTTACCCGGTTGAATCTTCCCGAGGAGCTCACGGTGTTAAAACTGCTGGCCGGTTATCCGGATATCGTAGAGGCCGCAGCCACGCACCTGGAGCCGCACCGGATTACTTATTGCCTCACCGAACTGGCCGGGGAACTGCACAGTTATTATTATAAACACCGTTTCATTTCGGATGATCAGGAGTTAACCCAGGCCCGGCTTCTGCTGGTGCAGGGCGTCAAAGCCGTCCTGGACCACGGCCTGGGATTGCTGGGGGTGGAGGCGCCGGAAGCCATGTAGCCGGCGGCAAGAAGTAGAGCAGGGGGGTAATCCGTTTTGTTCGGAAATTTTTCTGGCAGGTATTAGCACCGGAAAGGGGGGAAGCCGTGTCGCAGCAGGAGCCAAAGGCCCGGGCCAAAAAGCAGGTGACCTTTACTATGGGGGCCGCCAGGCTGCTCGGGTACGGACTGGTCATGATGGCCATGATGGTATGGGTGTTCACCTTGGGCGTTCTGGTGGGACGGGGAGATATTCACCGTCTTTTCCAGCGCTACGGTTTCAATAAAACTGACCTGGCGGCCCGTCTCGGCATGGACACGGAGAAACAGGTTGCCGCCGTCCTCCCGGGTGCGGCCGGACCTAATCAAGAGGAGGGCATAAAACCCCCTCCGGAAGCGGAAAAAACCAAAGAAATACAAGCCGCCGCAGCCCCTCCCACTCCTGCACCTGCGGCCCAGGCTGCCGATGCCAGCGCCTCGCCGTCCTCCCCGGCTGCGGCGAAGAAAACTGCTGCCGAGAAAAAAGCGGATGCCAGGAAGCCCAAGGGACTGGTGCCCCCAAAAATTGAGAAAGATCCTGGCTTAGCCGCCAAATTAAGTTTCCAGAACAGTCTGGACACACCCACCCGCAAACCACCTCGAGCTGCTGCCAAGCAGGAAGCCACGGTGCGGATTGCCTCGGCCACGCCCGCCATGCCCCGGCTTCAGGGTGACGCTGGGCAGGCCGCCACCAGAGATAATAAGGCCGGAGACGCTACAACTACCATGCCCCGGCTTGCGGGAGGTTCAGGGACCAGTGCGGAAAAGAAACCGGCCAGCTCTTACCAGGTGAGGGTGGCATCCTACCGGACCCCCCAGGAAGCCGAAAAGGCCATGGCCGATCTCAAGAAAAAGGGATTTAATGTCAACCTGCAGCAGGGAAAGGATCGCAGCGGGACGACCTACGTCATCAGGACAGGCCGCTTTACCAGTAAAACCGAGGCCGAGAGGGCGGCCAAAAGATTACAGGATGCCAAATTCAGCGGCCAGGTGCAGGAAGCCAGATAAGGCCTTGGTTTAGATTTTCAGCAGACAGGTGAAGTAACAAGATCGTGCCCAAGTACGACTTGGGCACGAGTTCTAAGTTGCTCGCCTGGAGGGGAGAGGGCTGGGATGAGGGGTGACTGAGCCGACGCCTCTTACCGGCGGTATCCCAGGATCTTCTCCACTTCGTCGGCGTCCGAGTCCATGACGTAGGGGATGCCGGAGATCTTGGCCGCCTCTTCGGTGAGGGCGAACAGGTCATCCCGGCTGATGTGTTTCAGAGCGAACTTCCGGGCTCCGGCCATGAACTGCTGCAGGCCCTGGGTCAGGCGGCTGATATAGCTGTACATGCCGATGGCGCCGGGGGGAATAACCCCGTAATCACCCAGGGGGAACTTGCGGCGCAGGGTGGCGGCCTCAGCGAAGTGCTCGACATAAGCATCCTTGCAGTCCCGCTCCTCCCGCCGGCAGGTATCTTCCAGTTTCCGGCCTTCATTGGTACCCACCATGGCCGCGGTCATGATGGAGCGGCCCATGCAGACCAGCTTGACGTAGGGCGCGCCCAGGGCCAGCCCCTTGAAGATGTGGTCTTCCAGGGAGAGGCCGCCGGCGATGGCGCAATCCGGCACGAATTCCCCTTTCTTATCCAGATAATTCAGGTATTCATAGAGCAGGCATTCGATGTAGACGGTGGGCACGCCCCATTCGTTCATCATCCGCCAGGGGCTCATGCCGGTGCCGCCCCCGGCCCCGTCCACGGTCAACAGGTCGATCTTGGCCTGGGAGGCGAACTTCACCGCCCGGGCCAGGTCCGCCGGACGATAGGCGCCGGTCTTCAAGGAAATCCGTTTGGCCCCCACCTGGCGCAGGTGCTCTACGGATTTGTAAAAGCTGTCCTCGTCCACCATGCCCAGGCGGGAATGGCGCTCGAATTCCTTGATGCCCTTGGCCATCCAGCGCTCTTCCGTAGCCGGATTCTGGGGATCGGGGAGCACGATGTAGCCCCGGTCCCGCAGGAGTTTGGCCCGTTCCAGGGTATGGAGCTTCACTTCGCCGCCGATGTTCTTGGCGCCCTGGCCCCATTTCAATTCAAAGAATTCCACTCCCAGTTTTTCGATAACGTATTCCGGGACGCCCAGGCGGCCGTCCTCCACGTTGGCCTGGACGATGATGTCCCCTTTGCCCTGGTACCAATCTTTAAAGGTCTTCACCCGCCGGGCCATTTCCGGGGAATGGATGATGCGGCCTTTTTTGATCTCGGCCTGGGGGTCCATGCCGCAGACGTTTTCCCCGCAGACGATGATAATGCCGCTGATGGCCGCGCCGATGGCCATGGCCTCCCAGTGCACCCGGGCAATTTCCGTTGATCCCAAAGCGCCGGTGAAGCAGGGGAAATCCAGTTGGATCTTGTTATCCACACCGATTTCGGCGGCCACGTCCACGGCCGGGAAGGTGGCCTTGTCGGAGTCGGCCTCGATGCCCACCGCGCCCACACAGGTGCCGTGGACGTTAAAATGGGAATAATCCACCGGATAGTCTTTATCGGCGCCAGCCGTAACGTTGCCGAAGGGCTGGGGATAGAGCATTTCCCGGCCGCGGATGGCGGAGCGGCCGATCTCGCAGGGCCCGGGGCAACTATCCAGACAGGTGACGCAGATACCTGAGATGGGGGCGGCCTTGACCCGTGTTTTGGTTAATGTTGCCGGACTGCGGTTAGGATTGCTTAATACCATGATGTTCCTCCTGATGGTGGTAGGATAATGAAAAAATTTGAAATATAATTGCCCTCTGTGAGGCGAATTAACAAATATGTTGAGAGCGTTGAGGTTCTCCCCTGGCCCCGGTTGCCGGCCAGAAAAGCTTACCCATTGTTTTCCCTATTCTTTTTAAGTTTTCAAGGAGCGGCCTTTCCCCGTGGGGACTGCCAAGGCGCCGCCCCGGCTGGGGGCCGGCACCGCTTAAACATTTGTCCGGAAAGGTTAACCTATTGATTTTATTTTTATAATAATTACCAACCACACATTTCTTACATAGTTGTAATATTTTTTTACCCTCTGCAACAATTTTGTCTAGTTGCCCTCGTGAGTAATCCCTGCCGCCCTCGCCGGGGTGGCCAAGTGTAGCTTGCCGGAACATTGGGTTCCTGAGGGCAACTCGGGAGCTCGGAGAACAACTTTATATTCATTGAGATATGCTCCCTGCTTAATTCAACAGCATCGCCCCCAGCTCGACGGCGCCACGTGCAGAGCAGTTAGGCAATCTCTCGGCCCAGTCTCCGGTGGCAGGGCGGTTGTTGCGGCTGGCAGCCAGTTTCAGTTATCTATATTTGCAAGTTCCATTCCTGCCCCCTGACTCTCCGGGGCGCGGGCAAATGATTCTTGTCATACAATTTTTGACAGACAAATCATACCCTATGTGATTTTTCGGCTTCCCAGGTTCTGTTACCTTTGCTAAAATCAACGCGTCCGTGGAAAAATCGGCAACCATCCCCTGCCCTTGGCCAGCAAGGGCAGTAGGAGATACTATTACACAGTGGAGTCGCCTATGAAGACAGTGGCCCAAAAGATCCAGGAATTACAGGAGAAAGAAGCCCACATCAAGGCCATGGGGGGTCCGAAGGCTGTTGCCAAACAGCATGAGACCGGCAAGCTCACGGCCCGGGAACGCCTGGATTATTTTTTCGACCCGGGGACCTTTCGGGAAACCGATATCTTTGTCAAACACCGGTGCGTCAATTTCGGCATGGAAAAGCTGGAGATTCCGGCGGACGGGGTGATCACCGGCTTCGGCATGGTGAACGGCCGTCCGGTGGCCGCCTTTGCCCAGGATTTCACCTCCCGGGCCGGTTCCCTGGGGGAGATGCACTCCAAGAAGATCACCAAGGTCATGGATCTGGCCCTTAAAGCCGGGATACCTTTCGTGGGGCTGAACGACTCCGGCGGGGCCCGGATTCAGGAGGGCGTGGACAGCCTCTCGGCCTACGGCCAGATTTTCTATCGCAACGCCATTTCCTCCGGGGTCATCCCCCAGGTCTCGGCCATCATGGGGCCCACCGCCGGGGGCGCGGTGTACTCTCCGGCCATGACCGATTTCATTTTCATGGTGAAGAACACCTCGTATATGTTCATCACCGGCCCGGACGTGATCAAAAGCGTCACCGGCGAAGTGATCACCTTCGAGGATCTGGGCGGCTGCATGACCCACAACACCAAAAGCGGGGTGGCCCATTTCGCCTGTGAAAACGACCAGGACTGCCTGGACCAGATCAAGCGGCTGCTGAGCTTTCTACCCAGCAACAACATGGAAGACCCTCCCCGGGTGCCCTGTGCGGACCCGAGTAATCGGGAAGACCCGGCCCTGGATGCCCTGGTGCCCGACAGTCCCACGGCTTCCTATGATATGCATGACCTGATCCGGTCGCTGGTGGACAACGGCGACTTCTTCGAACCGCACCATTATTACGCCCAGAATATCATCGTGGGCTTCGCCCGCCTCAATGGCCGCAGCATCGGCATCATCGCCAACCAGCCCCGGGTGCTGGCCGGTTGCCTGGACGTGGACGCGGCGGACAAGGCCACCCGGTTCATCCGGTTCTGCGACGCCTTTAACATCCCCCTCCTGACCATCGCCGACGTTCCCGGCTACCTGCCGGGCAGCGACCAGGAGTGGCACGGCATCATCCGGCACGGGGCAAAACTCCTGTGGTGTTATTCCGAAGCCACGGTGCCCAAAATCACCCTGATCACCCGGAAAGACTACGGCGGCAGCTATCTGGCCATGTGCTCCCAGGACCTGGGCGCGGATATGGTCATTGCCTGGCCCACCGCCGAGATCGCCGTCATGGGGGCCGAAGGCGCGGCCAATGTCATCTTCCGCAAAGAGATCAAAGAGGCGGACGATCCCAAGGCCAAGTCCAAGGAGATTATCGAGAATTACCAGAATCTCCTTTACAATCCTTATATAGCCGCGTCCCGGGGGTTCGTGGATCAGGTCATCATCCCCCGCCAGACCCGGCCCCGGCTCATCGAGGCCCTGGAAATCCTGTCCACCAAGCGCCAGACCCTGCCTCCCAAAAAACACGGGAATATCCCGGTTTAAGGGGCAGGCAGTATTCCGGAAGCAGGTGCCCCTGCTTCAGGCTCAGCGTCCACGAGGAGAATATTTATGAGCCCCATCAAACCCCAGATCCTGGCGGCCATCAGCGGCGCCATACAATCGTTTTTGGCCGATGAAGAGGCTGCCGCCAGCCAGCAACAGGCCCTGGCTCTGGCGGCCCCGGCGCCCGGACCGCCGGTGAACCTCTGGGCCTTGTCCGGCCGGCAGGAAGCCATGCAATTACGCCATTTGATGCAGCGCCGCAGCTTTAAATAAAACAGTTACGGCCGAGCGTTCGGTTTTTTAACCTGAAAACTATTAATCGAGAATAGGAGTCATATATGGCTGGGAAAAACCCCATCAAATTTACGGACACCACCTTCAGGGACGGCCATCAATCCCTCTTGGCCACCCGGATGCGCTCAGAGGACATCTTCCCCTTCATGGAACGCATGGATGAGATGGGCTACTTTGCCCTGGAAGTGTGGGGCGGCGCCACCTTCGACACCACCCACCGGTTTCTGGGTGACGATCCCTGGGAACGGATCCGCACCATCAAGGGCATCCTGAAAAAAACTCCCACCATGATGCTGTTGCGGGGCCAGAACCTGGTGGGCTATCGCAACTACGCCGATGATCTCACCTACCGTTTCGTACGCTACACCGCTGAAGCCGGGGTGGATATCTTCCGGGTCTTTGACGCCCTTAATGACATGCGCAACTGGGAAGTGGCCGTCAAGGCCCTGATGGATGCCAAGAAAGAGGGTCTCATGGCCCACTTCCAGGCCGCGGTGTGCTACTCCCTGACCCAGCGGCGCATGGGCGGGCCCATCTTTAACCTGAAATACTACATCGATTTCGCCAAAAAGTGCGAAGAGATGGGCGCGGATTCGGTGGTCCTGAAAGACATGGCCGGCATGTGCTCCCCCGAAGACGCCTACGCCATCATCAAGGGCATGAAAGAGACCATCAAGATTCCCGTGGAGTTCCATACCCACTACACCAGCGGCTCCGGCTCCATGAGCTACCTCATGGCCATTAAAGCCGGGGTGGACGTGGTGGACACCTGTCTGTCGCCCTTTGCCCTGCGCACCTCGCAGCCGGCCATCGAACCCCTGGTGGTGGCGGTGGAGGGCACCGACCGGGAAACTGACATGAACCTGGCCGAGCTCATCGATATCGGCTACGACCTGGAGAAGGTGGCGGTCAAGTATCGCGACCTGTTGGATACCAGCAAGATGGCCCAGATCGACACCGGCGTGCTCCTGCACCAGATCCCCGGCGGCATGTATTCCAACCTGGTGAACCAGCTCAAGGAACTCAACGCCCTGGACCGCATCCACGAGGTTATGGAAGAGCTGCCCAACACCCGCCGGGAACTGGGCTACCCGCCCCTGGTCACCCCCACCAGCCAGATCGTGGGCATCCAGGCGGTGATGAACGTGCTCTTCGGGCGCTACAAACAGGTGACTGCGGAAACCAAGGGCCTGGCCTTCGGCCTGTACGGCAAAACCCCTGCCCCCCTGGACCCGGAAGTGCAGAAAGCCATCCTCAAGGGCTACGAACGGGGCGAAGAACCCACCACCAAACGGCCCGGAGATATTCTGGAGCCGGAATGGGACAAGGCCGTGACCGATACCAAGGGCATCGCCAAAAATGACGGGGATATCCTCATCTATGCCCTGTATCCCACCACCGGCATGCGCTTCCTGAAATGGAAGTATGGTTTGGAACCCATCCCCGAAGAGGTCAAGGGCAAGACCCTGGAGCAGATAAAGCTGGAAGACGAAGTTAACCAGGCCATCAAGAAGAAAAACCTCTTTGCCCAAATTAAAGAATATCTGAACAACCTGGAAAAGTCGGCCCCGGAAAAGGGTCCGGGCCTGCGCACCTTCAACGTCTTCGTGGACAATCAGTACTTCGAGGTTGAAGTGGAATGCACCTCCGGCGCCCCGGTCATCACCGGCATCGCCCCCATGGCCGCGCCTCAACCCGCGGCCCCGGCCCCCCGGCCAGCCCCGGCGGCCAAACCCGCCCCCGCGGCCCCGGCCGCCGAGGCCTTGGGAGCCGGCGAGGTACCCCTGCGGGCCCCCATGCCGGGGATGGTCATCAGCTACAGCGTCAAGGAGGGGGACAAAGTGAATACCGGCGACCCGGTGTGCATCCTGGAAGCCATGAAGATGCAGAATTCCCTCACCGCCCCGGCGTCCGGCGTCGTCAAGAGCATCAACTTCGAGCCCGGGGCCAGCGTGGCCAAGGACGCCATTCTTCTGGTAATCAGCAAGTAACCGACATCCGGGAGGAGGGGCTTGAGATCTGGGCCCCTCCCCTATCGAAGCCGCAACTGCATCAGGCCCTTCGGCCTTGCCAATGATCGGACTTTTTCATCGCTACCCTAAAATGCCTTCTCTTTCTGACAGTTGTGGGTAAACATTTTTAGAATCAATAATTATATTTTTACATAATTAATTAAAATATCGTCGGGGGCAGCTTTACCCCGCAAATCTCAGGCTGTAGGGGCGGGGTTACCCCGCCCCTACAAATAGATCGCTTAACGCCACAAACTTTTCGGAGAGACATGGCCTCACTGCCTCACAACCTCAATCCCCGCCCCGGCGAGGATGACAAGACCAAAGAAGAGCTCCTTTGGGAACTGGCCGCGCTCCGGCGCCGCCTGGCGGAACTCGAGGCCCTGGACGATGAGCGCCGCCGCCTCAAGCAGACCCTGCGCAAAGCCTACGATGAACTGGAGCAGCTCATCGAGGAGCGCACCCTGGAGCTGGTGCGGGCGAATGAACAGTTGCGGCAGGAGATCGACGAGCGCAGACGGGCCGAGGAAGAGCTGCAGCGGCTGAAGGACTACCTGGAGAACGTCATCGACAATACCGTGGACGCCATCGGCATCGTGGACCGCCAGGGCCGCTTTATCCTGTGGAACCGGCGGGCTGCGGAAATCTACGGCTACCGCTTCGAGGAGCTGACGGGCAAGACCGCGGCCGAGTTGTACGCGGATCCCCAGGCCCTGGAGCGGATGCTCACCCGTTTGCGCCGGGAGGGCGTGGTGCGGGAATATGAAATCGCCATGAAGAAAAAGGACGGCAGCATCGTCCCCATGGACATCTCCATCAGCCTGCTCAAGGAGAACGGCCGCACCATCGGCAGCGTCTGCGTGGCCCGGGATCTTTCGGAGAGGAAGAAAAACGAGCTGGAGTTGAAGCGGGCCCGGGATGAATTAAGCCGTTATTCCCGGGATCTGGAGCGCCAGGTGCGGGAGCGGACCCGGGCCATCACCAGCATCCTGCGCTACACCCCGGCCGTGGTGTATCTCAAGGACCGCCACAGCCGCTATAAGCTGGTGAATCCCCGTTTCGAGGAGCTGCTGGGCTGCAAAAACGAAGAGATCCAGGGGAAAGCCGACCACGAGGTCTTCCCCCGGGAGCTGGTGGACCAGTTCTTCCGGCATGATCTCAGGGTGCTCCGGGAGGGTCAGCCCCTGCAGGTGGAGGAACAGATGCAGCTGCCGGACGGCCGGCACACCTATCTTTCCGTCAAGTTCCCCATTTACAACGAAGAAGGAGCCCCCGAGGGGTTGTGCGGCATTTCCACGGACATCACCGAATTGAAAAAGGCCCAGGAACGCCTGCGGCTCCTGTCCGGCAGCATCATGGCCGGCCAGGAGAAAGAACGGACGGCCATTGCCCGGGAGCTGCACGATGAGTTGGGCCAGATTCTCACCGCCCTGCGCATGGATGCGGTGTGGCTGGGCGAGCGCCTGCGGGGCCAGGATGCCCAGGCCGCCGGCCGGGCCCTGGCCATGTGCGACCTCATCGACAAGACCATCGACGAGGTGCGGGGGCTGGCCATCCGCCTGCGCCCCGGCATGCTGGACGACTTCGGCCTCATCGACGCCCTGGATTGGTATACCAAGGATTTTGCCAAACGCACCGGCATTACCTGCAAATTCAGTCGCAGCAACCTCATCGAGGTGGAGGACCTGGTGGCCACCGCGGCCTATCGCATCACCCAGGAGGCCCTCACCAATGTGGCCCGCCACTCTTTCGCCACCCAGGTAAAAATCTCCCTGGAAGTGCAGCATGATCTATTGACCCTCACCGTCCGGGATAACGGCCGGGGTTTTAATCCCCAGGACCTGGAGGATTCCCATTGCCTGGGGCTGGCCGGTATGCGGGAACGGGCCGCCCTCGTGGGGGGCAGCCTGGAACTCCACTCCCGGCCGGGCAAAGGCACCCGGGTCCGTTTCCGCCTGCCCCTCAATGGCCGGAGGGCCGCGGCATGATCAGGATTCTCCTGGCCGACGACCACTCCATCGTCAGGAGCGGCCTGCGCCGCATCATCGAGGACTCGGGGGACATGAAGGTGGTGGCCGAGGCCGCGGACGGCCGGGAGGCCATCCAGCAGGTGCACGAGATCAGGCCGGACGTGGCGGTCATCGACATTTCCATGCCCGGCCTGGACGGCCTGGAGGTCATCAGCCAGCTGCGGCACTATTACCCCAAATTACCCATTCTCGTCCTCACCATGCACGAAGAGGAGCAGTACGTGGTGCGGTCCATCGGGGCCGGGGCCAATGGCTACATCACCAAACGCTCGGCGCCGGAGCAGTTGGTCAAAGCCATCCGCAAGGTTCACCAGGGCGGGCGCTTCCTGAGCGACTCCGCGGCGGAATCCCTGGCCCAGCACCTGGCCGGGGGGGCCCGCAGCCGCTCCCCCCTGGACTCCTTGTCCAACCGGGAGATCCAGGTATTGCGCCACCTGGCCCTGGGCCACACGGTCAAGGAAATCGCCGAGGCCTACCACCTGAGTACCAACACCGTCCACACCTACCGCCTCCGCCTGCTGAAAAAACTCAACCTGCGCAACAACGCCGAACTCTCCCTCTTCGCCATCCAAAACCGCCTGGTGGAAGTCTAGCCGCAATGGTGTTGCCTTAAGAGCAGCGATGAAAAATCCCCCTTAACATAAAGGAATTCAGTAGCGCCGACCTCCAGGTCGGCGCATTATCCTGGTTCCCACGTTACACTCGGGAACCCCAAATCCCGCCAGGCTGTGCTTGGCCTCCTTTTAGTAAACCTGGGGGAATGCTTAGTCCAGGAGGAATGGGCTAAGGTGAGGGGCAGGGAATCTAATTAATGCCCGTGTTAATATGTTAAAAATTCTGAACAAAAATATTTAGGCCATGCGCCGACTCCGGCTCCGGGTGGCTATCATAATGATTATGCTTATGATAATATTTTTAAACATTTCGTTTCATTTTCTGAACATGAGGTAACTATATAATATAACACCTTATTCTTTTATTTTTGGTCAAATTCCCATCATATCATGTTCACGTATCTTAACATAATTACGTTCCCCGCCGGCCCAAACGCTGCCCCTTAACCCATAACATATCATAAATATTATAAATAACTTTTTCGGTATTTTTCTTGCAGGAGAGTACTATGATCTGGCAGCTAACGGGAATTCTGCCGGAGGCGCAGAGTCTCGGCGTGATCCCAGGGGCGCCAGGGCGGCGACACAGCACGGTTAACCGAGACATCACAACAACGGAGGCAGGAAAATGAAAAAAATCGGCAAAAGTTGGCGGGTGGGGCTTATCCTCACCCTGGTGGCGGTCTTCTGGTCCGGGGCGGCCCTGGCCAGCATGGTGAACATGGATGTGGAAGTGAAGTACACCGTCCAGTTCGGCAAGTATGGTTCCAGCACCTTTATAGACCCGTAT
>Ga0194125_10004094_pt1 | contig 23017 bp, 19 predicted proteins | sample TA2KigC250mmetaG_FD_148626 | JGI IMG/M metagenome (GOLD analysis project Ga0194125, IMG submission 148626) | Freshwater microbial communities from Lake Tanganyika, Tanzania - TA2015034 Kigoma Deep Cast 250m | ecosystem: Environmental > Aquatic > Freshwater > Lake | place: Tanzania: Lake... | reverse complement strand
CGGCGCCGGCGCGGCGCGCCTCGTTTCCTGCGAACCGGCCGGAGGCGCCACGGAGCCGGAAGACGCCCTGATTCACAAGGTGAGCTGCCCCGCAGGCGTGAGGCCGGCGGTTGCCGCCGCGCTTGCAGGCGTGCGGCTTGCGGACTCGCTGGACTCCGTGCCGCCCGACATACCATCCGGCACCACATGGGTCACGCGGGGCGGGGCCGTGGTGCGCGGCAACTGCTTCGAGCACTGGTCGGCCGAAACGCCGACGGCCACGCCGCTCACGGTGAAGCACGCCGCCGACACCGCGCGCGCGGCGCTGGAAGCCGCGCGCACGGCCGCCGCGGCCGCGGAAGCGCGGCTTGCCGAATGCGCGGCGCGGATCCGCGAGCTTGGCGGGGCCATCCAGAATGCGCGCGCAGAGCTTGACTCGCGGCGGCGGGCGATGGCGCAGAAGGAGGGCGAGCAGCAGGCCCTTTCCCGCGAATCCGCCGAGGCTCGCAGGAAACTGGAAACAGTCAGCTTCGAGTTCGATTCGATATCGGAGGCCACCCGTTCCGGCGTGGAGGAACGCCAGGCCATACACCGCGAACGCGATGCCGCACTGGGCCGTCGCGAGGGGGTGGCCTCGGACATCCAGGCGCGCACGTCCGAACTGCACGACCTCGAGAACGAGCATTCCCGGATCCAGGGCGAACTCGTTGAACTGCGCGTGCGTTGCGGCGGGATGCAGAATGCACTGGAAAACGCAGAGTCGCAGCGCGAGTCCGCCACTGCGCGTGTCGCGGAACTGCGGGCAACCGCCGCCGCGCGCGCAGGCAGCATCGAGAACTACCGACGCGGCTCGGAAACGCTGGAACGTACGAACACCGAGGCACAGTCCAGGCTCGAGCGGCTCTCGCAGGAGGTCAGCGAGAACGGAACGCGCCTGGAGACGCTTACCGCCCTGCGCGCGGAGCAGTCCGCCGCAACCGAGTCCTGCGCCTCGCTGCTGGCGGAGAAGCGCAAGACGCTCGACACCGTGCGCGCCGCGAAGGCGGACACGGACATCCAGCTTGCCGAGCACAGGATGCGCAGGCAGAACCAGATTGACCGCACTACTTCGGAGTACGGCGTTTCGCTGGACCAGATAATCAACTGGCCGGAGCCGGAGTGGCCGGAAGGCGCGCCCTCGTTCGAGAGCATCGAAACACAGGTTGCCGAGATACGCCTGAAGATCGAGGCGATGGGGCCGGTGAATCTCGTGGCGATCGAGGAATACAGTGAGCTCGAGGAGCGCCACGCCTTCCTCGCGAAGCAGGAGGCGGATCTTGTCCAGGCAAAGGAACAGCTCATGGACATGATCCGGCAGATCAACAAGACCACTTCGGACCTGTTTGCCGACACGTTCGCGAAGATCAACGAGAACTTCCAGAAGATGTTCACGAGGCTCTTCAACGGCGGCTCGGCGAAGCTCGTGCTCGTGAACGAGGAGGACATCCTCGAGTGTGGAATCGAGATCATCGGGCGCCCGCCGGGCAAGAAGCTGCAGAACATCTCCCTGCTTTCCGGCGGAGAACGCACGCTTACCGCGGTCGCGCTGCTGTTCGCGATCTACATGATAAAACCGAGCCCGTTCTGCCTGCTCGACGAGCTTGACGCCCCGCTGGACGATTCGAACATCGGCCGGTTCATAGATGTGCTGCGCGATTTTCTGTCACAGTCCCAGTTCGTGATAATCACGCACAACCAGCACACGATTTCCGCGGCCAACATCCTCTACGGCGTGACCATGCCGGAGAAGGGCGTCTCAAAGATGGTTTCCATGCGTTTCCGCAAGCGCGAGGAGCAGGAGCGGGCGCAGCAGCTCGCGCCTGCCTGAAGCGGATGACCACGCCCGTTACCACCGCCGACCTGCTTTCATGCGCGCTTGACGCGGCGACAGCCGCATCCGCGCACGCGGCGGGCAACCCGGCGCGCAGAAAGAAGACGATCCGGGTGGCCGACCACGACGTGAAACTCGAGCTCGACGTGGAATGCCAGCGGATCGCCGAGAAGCTCATCCTGGGCAGGTTCCCCGACCACGGCTTTCTCGGCGAAGAGGATACCGGCGGCCGGCGCGAGACGCCGGAGGGGGCCTTCGAGTGGATCGTTGACCCGATTGACGGCACCGTCAACTTCACGCACGGGTTTCCGTTCTGGTGCTGTTCCGTGGCAGTCCGGTCCGGCGGCCGGGCGGTGGCCGGGGTGCTCTCTGCGCCGGAAACGGGTGAAATCTACACGGCCACCTTTGATGGTCCGGCGCTTCTGAACGGGAAGCCGCTGCAGGTTTCCTCGACCGACCGTCTCGCCGCGGCGATCGTCATGACCGGTTCGGACCGGGACGCCGTGCCGGGCATTCCGCCTTACGCCTTCTTCCAGGCGCTCGCGTCGCGGTCGCGGAAGGTGCGGCTGATGGGTTGCGCCGCTCTGGACTTGTGCCGCGTGGCGCGGGGCCATGCCGACGCGTACTTCGAGGCGGGTATTTTCACATGGGATATCGCCGCGGCTGAACTGATCGTCCGGCGCGCCGGCGGCTGTTGCGAGACAATCAGGGAATTCCCCGGGCACCGTATTGCGTTCCTCGGCTCGAACGGTCGGATACACGGGGAACTGCTGGAAGTGGTGAATGAACCGTTCCGGCCGGCCGGAAGCCATGCTTGAACACCGGCGACCGGCTTGTCCGCGGGCCGGCCGCGTGTCAGTCCGTGACCACCGCGCTCTTCTGTCCGCGTTCGATCCTGCCGATGACTTTGCCCGGGCACCTTGCCGTCAGCAGGGCCGACAGCGTCTTCGCCAGGTCGCGCCTGCCGACGATCAGCACGTAGCCGATACCCATGTTGAAAACGCGGTACATTTCTTCCGGGGTGACGTTTCCGCGTTCCGCGATGAACCGGAACAGCGGAGGCGGCGTCCATGCGCTTCTCTCCACAACTGCCATCATGTTCTCCGGCAGCACGCGGGGAATGTTGTCGTAGAACCCGCCGCCGGTAATGTGCGCCATGCCGGCCACGCGGACGGAGCGCATGATGCGGGTCACGGGTTTCAGGTAACTCCTGTGGACGGCAAGCAGGAGATCCGCCACGCTGCGGCCGGCGCCGGGCAGGCGGTCCACAGTTTTCAGGCCGGCCTTCTCGAAGATCACCTTGCGCGCCAGCGAGTAGCCGTTCGTGTGGAGGCCGTTCGACGGCAGGCCGACTATGAAGTCTCCCGGCTTTATATTCGCCCCGGTCACCACGTCGCGCCGTCGGACCGTCCCGACAATCGTCCCGACGAGATCGTATTCTTCGCCCGGGTAGAGGCCGGGCATCTCGGCGGTTTCTCCGCCGAGCAGCGCGCAGCCGTTCTCTTTGCAGGCCTTGCACAGACCGCGTACGACGTCCTTCAGGATGGCGGCCTTGAGGCGCGAGGTGCCGATGTAGTCGAGAAAGAACAGCGGGCGCGCGCCCTGGACAAGGATATCGTTTACGCAGTGGTTGACGATGTCCTGCCCGACCGTGTCGTGCCGGCCGGTCATGCAGGCGACCTTCAGCTTCGTTCCGACCCCGTCGGTGCTTGCAACGAGGAGGTTCTCGCTGCCAGGCGACTCGAACAGGCCGCCGAACGAACCGATGTCGCCCACCACGTCGCTCGTGAAAGTTCCGCGTATGAGCCGCTTGACCGAAGCAAGACCGGCCATCTTCTCGTCAATGTTAACCCCGGCCTTTGCATATGCCGACTTCTTCATCTGCCGCACCTCCGACTGCACGGGACGAATGGATGCACGTGCCCCTGTGCCCGCCCACGAAAGCACAAAACATGGCATGCGGACAAACGTTTTCTCCTCGCGCGCCCAACGGGCGTCCATTCCCGGCCGATCGCGCCGGGCCGACGAGGGCCGTCCAAGAAATCGCTTGATCGCGGCGGGGTCTGTCGGTTCACTGGGAAGTCGTTTGACTGGGCGGGATAACCGGGGACTCAAGATGAAGATACTGGTCGTTGGCGGAGGCGGAAGAGAGCACGCGCTGGCGTGGAAACTGGCGGGTGATTCGGCGCGTCCCGAGATCTTCTGCGCGCCCGGCAACGCCGGCACCGTCAATGTCGCCACGAACCTTCCCGTCAGCGCCGAAGACGTTCCGGCCCTGCTTGACTGGGCCCGCGCCAACCGGCCTGAGCTGACGGTGGTGGGGCCCGAGGCGCCGCTGTGCGCCGGGATTGCAGACGCATTCGCCGGGGAAGGGCTCCCCGTATTTGGCCCGTCCCGGGCCGGCGCCCGGATCGAGGGCAGCAAGGCTTTCGCCAAGGCCATAATGCAGGCCGCGAATGTGCCGACCGCCAAAGCCAGAACGTTCACTGATTCGGCGGCGGCACTCTCCCACCTGCGCGAACGCGGCGCGCCGGTGGTTGTGAAAGCCGACGGGCTCGCGGCCGGGAAGGGCGTGTTCGTCTGCCGCGAACTGGCCGAGGCTGAAGCGGCCGTGAAGACCGTGCTGGACGACCGCTGTTTCGGGGAGGCCGGCGGATCTCTGCTTGTCGAGGATTTCCTGGACGGCGAGGAGGCCTCGGTAATGGCCCTTACCGACGGGCGTGAGATAGTGATGCTGGCCTCGGCCCAGGACCACAAGCGGGTACACGACTGCGACCAGGGCCCGAACACCGGCGGAATGGGCGCATACTCGCCCGCGCCGGTCGTCACCGCGGACCTGTGGCCCGTCATCCGTTCACTCGTCTTTGAGCCTGTGCTTGCGGAACTTGCGCGGCGCGGCATTGTCTACCGTGGCGTTCTCTATGCCGGCCTGATGATCGGGGCGAAAGGCCCCATGGTGCTTGAGTTCAACTGCCGGTTCGGCGACCCGGAAACGCAGGCCGTTCTGCCGCGCATCGAAGGCGATCTGCTGCCGGCCCTGCTGGCCTGCGCGAACGGTTCCGGGCTGACGCAGGACATGCTGCGCTGGCGGCGCGACGCGTGCGTGTGCGTCGTGATGGCGGCAGGCGGATACCCGGGCAAGTACGCGAAAGGCGACCCGATCACCGGCCTTGAAGCCGCGGATTCCGTCGGGGGCGCCACGGTGTTTCACGCGGGCACGGCGCTGGCCGGCGGCAAGGTTGTGACCGCCGGCGGGAGAGTGCTTGGGGTAACCGCGCTGGGCAGCGGCATGGCGCAGGCCGTGGCCCGCGCCTACGAGGCGGTGGGCCTGGTGAAGTTCAGCGGCGCGCATTTCAGGAAGGACATAGCCCACCGGGCGTTTGCGAGGGAGAACAAAGGAGGCAACGCTTGAAGAAAAACAAGGTAGAGGTCGGGATTCTCATGGGCAGCGACTCGGATCTTCCGCTGGTGCGCCCGGCCGTGGACCTGCTGGAAAGCTTCGGCGTAGGCTGCGAGATACGGGTTCTTTCGGCGCACCGTACACCGTCGGCCGCGGCGGTCTATGCCGCGACGGCGGTTGGCCGCGGGTTGCGCGTGATCATAGCCGCGGCAGGCGGCGCGGCGCACCTTGGCGGCGTGATCGCGGCGCACACGACGCTTCCGGTGATAGGCATACCGGTCCAGAACGGCGCACTGAACGGGCTCGATGCCCTGCTGGCGACGGTGCAGATGCCGGCCGGGATCCCGGTTGCGACCGTCACACTCGGTTCCGCCGGAGCGGCGAATGCGGCTGTGCTGGCCGTGCAGATACTTTCCACGGACCGCCCCGCGCTGCGCAGAAAGCTGCTTGCGCACAAGAGGGGCCTCGAGAAGAAGGTGCAGAAGGGAAACCTGCGTGTGCAAGCGGCTCTCAGCGGCAAGTAGCGTCCTGTCGGCGCTGGCCGCCGCCGGGATGCTGTTGACGGAGGCGCGCGCCGATTCGGGCGCGGAACCGGCGTCAACGCCGACCAGGTTTGACGAGACGATCCGCGCGCTCGTTTCCCGCGGCATACCCGTTGACCCGGCCGCGGCGGAGCTGGGCGCGATAGAGGCCATCCTGCGCGCGGCCGATCCAGGCGCGCGTCTGCTTCAGGACGGCGAAGCTGATGCGGCGCCCGCGCCGCCGCCGTCCGTGTCGGTTACCAACGGCATCGCGCGCGTAAGGGCGAACAGCATTGGCCCCGCACTTGTGTCGCTTCTGCGGGACGGGGCCGCGAAATGGCCGCAGGACGGCGTCGGCGGGCTCGTGCTTGATCTCCGTGACGCCAGCGGCAATGACGTCGGCGCTCTCTCGGCGGTCGCGGAGCTGTTTGCCGGGGAGAAGGATGCCTTCCTGTTCCGGCTGTGTTCGCCCGGCGGCCGGCCGATCAGGGTTCAGAGGTCGGCCGGCGCGGGAGTCCTGGCGGGGCGCTGGCCGGTGATCGTGCTGATGAACGGCGACACCGGAGGCTGTGCCGAGGTGCTGGCGGCGTTCATGAAAGGGCGGCATGGCTTTCTGCTGGCGGGCGAACCGGCCTCGAGCGGCGGGCGCATGCGTTCGAAGATCGGCATTGCCGACAGGACCGCGCTCGTGGCTACGCTCAGGGCGGACTCCGTCGTCGAGGGGCCGGCCGCGTTCCGCGAGACGCTTCGGCCCGACATAGAGACCGGCGCGGACGACTCGCTATGCGCGCGCGCCTCGGACATACTGGTCGGATTGATGACGCTGAAGAAAGGGAAAGCCGATGCCGGGACAACCGAAACTCCTGCGCCTTGACGGGACAGCCGACGCTGCCGCGTGCGCGGATGCGGTTGAGGCGATGCTTGCCGGCGGACTGGTCATTGTGCCCACCGACACCGTGTACGGTGTTGCCGCGCACCCGGGCAGGCCCGGCGCAGTAAAGGGCCTTTTCGCGGCCAAGGGCCGCGACGCCGGGAAGCCGATCCCGTTCCTGGCCGCGGACATCGCGTCAGTGAAACGCGCCGGCGCGGTTTTCGAAGGCGCTGCCGCGGCGCTGGCCGCCGCGTTCTGGCCGGGTCCGCTCACGCTCGTTCTGCCGGTCGCGGGTTCGGATCCGGAAGGTTTCCGCATACCCGCCTTCGATCCTGCGCTCATGCTGCTGCGCGCTGCCGGCGGCCTGCTGCGAGTGACCAGCGCGAACCTGAGCGGGGAGCCGGCGGCCCTGACCGCCGCTGCCGCCGCGCATGCGCTCGGAGCCAGTGTGGCCGCGGTGCTCGACGCCGGCCCTTCGCCCGGCGGCGCGGCCAGCACGGTGGTGGCCTTCCGCGCCGGCCGGCCCGTTGTTCTGCGCGAAGGCGCGCTGGCGGCCGCGGCGATCATGGAGGCGTGCAACGCATGACACCTGCCGGCAAAAACGGAAAGAAACGCAGAACACGCAGGCTCCTGCTGTTCGTATGCACCGGGAACATCTGCCGCAGCCCCATGGCGGAGTACATGCTCAAGAAGCGGCTTGGCCCTGACTCCTGCTGGCACGTGACCTCCGCCGGAACCTTCGCCTCGTATGGCGCCCCGGCGAGCGAAAATGCCGTGAAAGTGCTTGCGGAGCGCGGCGTGAACCTGCGTCCGCACCTCAGCAAACCGCTCACCCGGGACCTGATTGACGGGGCCGCGCTCATTGTGGTAATGACCGACGCGCACCGCGAACAGTTGTTGGAGCACGTCGGGGGCATCAGCGAAAAGCTCTTCACCCTGAAGAGCTTCATCTCCGGCGGCGAGGGCGATGTTCAGGACCCGATCGGGCTTTCGATTGATACCTATCGCGCCGTACGCGACGAGATCGAATCGGCGCTGCCTGAGCTGACGGGCCTTCTGGAGGAAATCGCGGACGAGAATAACGGCAACGTGGACCCCGGCGCAAAGCGTTGACCGGTCAAACGAAGGGAAACGAAGCATGTCCGCAAGTATCGCCATCGGTTCGGACCACGGCGGGTTCGAGGTAAAGCAGCAGATTGCCGGGATCCTCAGGGAGCGCGGCATCGCCGTCGATGACGTCGGCTGCACCGGCCGCGAACCGGTTGACTACCCGGACTATGCCCGCGAAGTTGCGAGCCGTGTTTCCGACGGGCGCTGCGCGCAGGGAATCCTCGTCTGCACGACCGGCATAGGAATGTCCATTGCGGCGAACAAGGTGCCCGGCGTCCGCGCTGCGTTGTGCGGCACTCCGGACATGGCCGCCAAGGCCAGAACCCACAACGACGCCAACGTGCTTGTGCTCGGAGCGGTCGGCTCGGACCCGAAGAGCGTGGGCGATATCGTCGCGGCATGGCTCGACAGCGCCTTCAGCGGCGAAGAACGCCATGTGCGGCGCGTCGGCAAGATCGAGGATCCGCTTTCGCGCGATTGCGGGACTGAGTTCGACAAGGCAGACCCCGAAACGTTTGCGGCGATACGCGCGGAAATCACCCGCCAGCAGAACACCCTGAACATGATCGCGTCCGAGAACCATGTCAGCGCGGCGGTTCGCATCGCGCAGGGCTGCTCGATGACGAACAAGTATGCCGAAGGCTATCCCGGCAAGCGCTGGTACAGCGGCTGCGACTACGTGGACGTGGTTGAAACCCTTGCCATCAGCCGCGCATGCGAACTCTTCGGCGCGGACCACGCGAACGTCCAGCCGCATTGCGGCAGTTCGGCCAACATGGCCGTCTATTTCTCGGTTCTGCAGCCGGGCGACACGATCCTCGCCATGAGTCTTTCGCATGGCGGGCACCTGACCCACGGGCATGACGTCAATTTCTCCGGCCGCCTGTTCAAGGTTGTTTCCTACGGTGTGAACCGGGAGACGGAAACCATAGACTACGACGAGGTGTTCCGCCTTGCGCGTGAGCACCGTCCGAAGTTGATAGTCGCCGGCGCCAGCGCCTACCCGCGCGCACTGGAATTCGAGAAGTTTCGCGCCATAGCCGACGAGGTATCCGCGCTGCTGATGGTTGACATGGCGCACATCGCGGGGCTGGTGGCCGGCGGCGCGCACGCGAGCCCGGTGCCGTACTCCGAGTTCGTCACGACCACAACGCACAAGACGCTGCGCGGCCCGCGGAGCGGCATGGTCCTCTGCCGCGGCCAGTATGCGCGCGATCTTGACCGCCAGGTTTTCCCCGGGCTGCAGGGCGGCCCGCTGATGCACACGATCGCCGCGAAGGCCGTCTGTCTGCGCGAGGCGGCGCAGCCGGCGTTCAAGGCCTACGCGGCGCAGGTCGTGCGCAACGCGCAGGTGCTCGCCGGACGCCTCGCCGAATCCGGCCTGCGCATCGTTTCGGGCGGGACGGACAATCACCTCATGCTCGTGGACCTCTCGGCTCTGGACCTGACGGGAAAAGACGCGTCGGCGGTGTTGGACAAGGCTGGCATAATCGTCAACAAGAACTCGATTCCGTTCGACGCGAAGAGCCCGTTTCTGACCTCCGGCATCAGGATAGGCACACCATCCTTGACCACGCGCGGCATGAAGGAGCCGGAGATGCTCCTGGTCGGAGGCTGGATCGCGGATGTTCTGCGCGCCCCGGCCGACACGGCGCTGCAGGAGGCGGTCCGCGCAAGAGCGCTGGAACTCGCGGCCGGGTTCCCCGTTCCCTGACTTCCGCTGTCCGCCGCGCGGCGGATCTTCATTTTCCCGTACAGCGGCCGCTTGACATGCCCGCTGTGTGCGCGCAGTCTCTTCCGCCGTTTGTTCGGGACAGGCTGCAAAGCGGGGAGGAAGAGGAGTGGTTGCGTCTCACACCGTTCTGTCCGGTCGCAGGTTGCACCGGCGGGCAAGGGTCATGCTGGTGGACGACCACCCCATCGTGCGCGACGGAATCCGCCGCCTGATAGACCAGGAAGGCGACATGATTTTCGTGGATGGCGGCGGCCGCGCCGACACCGCCTTCCGCCTCGTGCTGAGGCATCCGCCGGACGCTGTGATCGTGGACATATCGCTGGAATACGGCAACGGCGTTGAACTGTGCAGGGATATCCGGGCCCGCTTCCCCGCGATGCCGATACTTGTTCTTTCCATGCATGATGAGACCCTTTACGCCGAACGCGTAATGCGCGCCGGCGCAAACGGCTACGTGATGAAGGCGGAATCGGCCGACACGCTCGTGCGCGCGGTACGCACCGTGCTCGACGGCCGGGTCTATGCAAGTGAACGGGTTACGAGCCGCATGCTCGTCGAGATGATGGAACGGAGCCCGAGATCGCGCAGGTTCCGCAACCGCGGGCTTGCCGGCCTGACGGGCCGGGAGCTGGCAGTTCTCGAACTGATCGGCGAGGGGTTGTCCGCCGGCGAGATAGCGAAAAAACTTGGTGTGGCGCGGAAGACGATCGAGTCGCACAGGCTTCACATACGCCACAAACTCTGGCTGACCGATTCATTCCAGTTGACGCAATATGCGATGAAGTGGCTGGCTGAACGGCCCCGCCGTACTCCTGACGGCTCCGCCTGAGGCTGAAAACGGCCTTAAACGGGCACTTTTTCTTGTAGGAAAATCCTTACGCCCAAAACGCGTATTTCCCGTTGCGCCGCAATAATTCGGGTGATATTCCTTCTGGTGGTTGTTCAGGGAGGAATGTCTGACGTGATCAAAATGGAAGTGAACACCGAGGATCCCGAAGGGTCCGGCGCGGTGGTCTGGATAGTAATGGCCCTTCTCGCCTTCATCGGCGGCGTCGTGGCGCTTGTCTTCTACGCCTGCGTACCGTGAGGACGCAGCCCGTCTTCTTCGCAGCCAAGCCCGCGTCCGCTCGCATGCCTGTCGCGATGGGTTAGAGCCTCAACTGGTCGTCGGCGGGCGGATTCTTCCGCGGCCGGCGTCAGCGCGTGCCGAACATGTTCCGGAGTTTCAGGCCTTAATCGCGTTGAGCCTGCCGATTTTCGGAAGCGGTCCGACCAGCGGCTTGGCGTAGGCGATGAAGGCGGGTGTCACATCATTCGCCGATTTCGCGATGTACTCGTCGGGCACGTGCCTCGTCTCGCGGGCCACAGCCGAAAGCGGGACGGCCTCGAAGCAGGCGCTGTATGTGCGGCCCGGCTTGCGGCGGATCGCGATGGAGCCGCTTGGCGTCTTCATGGCGCTCTTCACCGCTTCCTGGCCGACCTTTCTCGCCTCGCGGGCGTCAACCGGGGAAAACATCGCCGGGAACGAACGCTGAAGGTAGCCGAAGGTGTCGGCGCGGACGCGCGATATCTTCGCCTTGTCCTTCACGAGGCCGGCGAGCAGGTCGCCCAGCGCCCCGGACCCGCTGAGCTGCACGTTGCCGTGCGAGTCAACTTCCTTGATGAAGGTGGCGGCGACCGGCGTGCCCTTGTCGTCGGCGATGCCTTCGGAAACAACGACCATGCAGCGGCCGAGCCGGGAATAGACCTTCTGCACATCGGCGACGAACCGGTCGGCGTTGAATGGCCGTTCCGGCAGGTAAATCAGGTGCGGGCCGTCGTCCGGGCGTGTCCTGGCCAGGGCGGACGCCGCGGTGAGGAAACCGGCATGGCGGCCCATCACCACGTCTATCTTCACCCCCGGCAGCGCCCGGTTGTCCAGATCGTCGCCCATCACCGCCATCGCCACGAAGCGAGCCGCGCTTCCGAAGCCCGGCGTGTGGTCGTTCTCGCGGAGGTCGTTGTCTATCGTCTTCGGGATGTGGAAACATCTCAGGTCCGAGCCGGCCCGGACCGCTTCCTGGTGGATGATGTGGGTCGTCTCGGCGGAATCGTTGCCGCCGATGTAGAAGAAATAGCGCACATCGCGCTTGCGGAGCTGTTCGAAAATGCGGGTGCAGTCTTCCGCCGTCGGCTTCTTGCGGACGCTGCCGAGCGCGGAGGAAGGTGTGGCCGCGACCGCCTCCAGCGTCGAAGTCGACTGCTTGCCGAGATCTATCAGGTTATCGTCGAGGATGCCCTTTATCCCGTGCAGCGCGCCGAAAATGCGGCCGATGCGCTTCTGTTTCTTCGCCTCGATCACCGCCCCGACGAGGCTTGCGTTGATGACCATTGAAGGGCCGCCGCTCTGCGCAATCAGCATGTTTCCGTCAGGTTTAACACTCATGGGTCCGTCTCCTCTTGCTGTACCGAATGCTTTCCGGAAAAGGGCCGCCAATCTGCCATTCATGCCGCGAGAGCATCAAGCCCAAACCCGCCTCAATGCAAGGAACGCTTCGGTAACGTCTTCTTCCGGCGCAACGCGCCCCAAGGAATCTGCCGTTCCCGGCGTATCTCAAGAGAAGGGGGCGTTCGCGGCTGCCGGCACCTGTTTCCGCGGCGACCTTTTCAGTTCGGAATTGACGGCGCTTTTTGAAATGAGATAGGTACTTGCGCATGCGTATCAGCCAACCTGCCAGATGGATAGCGCTGACCGCCCTGGCCCTGCCTGTGTTCCTGCGGGCTTCCGTCCTGCCTGCACAGGAGAACGGGATCGGGTCCGGCGTTGACCCGGTGATCAAGCTCGAGATCGAGTACGCCGGCATCCTGCAGGACGAGGGTCTCACTGAATACGCCGAGATGGTGATGAAGCGCATCGACGCCGACCGCCATCCTGAAGCGCGCGCGTTTCTCAAGGTGCTCCGGCTGCAGGACATGATACGCCGCGGCAAGTGGGAAGCCATCAAGGCGGCGATAAAGGCTGAGCCCGACCAGGGCGGCCAGGAAACGTGGGCGATGAAACTCGCCCTCGCCGACGGCTACTTCGCCTGGGGCATGTATGACAACGCACAGTCGGAGTACGAGGCGTTCTTCACCGCCTTCCCGGACGGCCCCACCCCGGCGCTCAATGTCTTCTACCGGGATTCGGCCTACAAGTACGCGCAGATGCTCATACGGATGAACAAGCCGGCCGAGGCGCTGAAGGCGTACAAGCGTGTGCTCAAGGCGAAACTGGAGCAGCACGTCGAACGCCAGGCGCGCGGCGAAATGGCGGAACTGCTGCTGCGTCTGGCCCAGGAAGCCGCCGACAAGACCCAGAGACAGGCCTACTTCAAGGAAATAGACGACCAGATCGGCAAACTCATCTGGATTCAGGACCTCTGGTTCGGCAAGAGCATCGTCATAATGGCCCATGTCAGGATGCTCAAGAACGATGTCGATGGCGCCGCCAAGCTCCTCGTCGAATACAAACAGCAGCTCGACGATATTGACGCGAACCTTCGTGCCGAGGAGGCCAGGGGCGGCGAGCCGCTCTCGCGGCTCAGCCCGATGGCCCAGTGCCGCTACCTCGTCGGGGTCATGCGTCAGGAGGAGGCCGAGAAGCTGCTGGCAGATCCTGCGGGCAACCGCGACCGTGCCATCGCGCTGCTGGCCGGAGACCTGATTTCCACGGGGAAGCGGGCCAAGAACGGCGCGCTTCACGAATTTTACCGGGTGTTCGTTGACTATCCCAACACCGCGTGGGCCGCCGATGCCGGTAAGCGCGCGAAGAAGGTGGAGGATATCCTGATCGGGCTCGGCGGCAAGATAACCAGCAATATCACGCCGGAGAAACTGCAGGCCGTCCAGGAGGCCCATCTCCAGACGGCGCGTGTTCTGTTCAACCAGGGCCAGCACGAGAAAGCGGCAGACGCGTACATATCCGGGCTGGAAATCCTGCCGGACGGCGATCTCGCCACGGCCGGCCTGGGCGACCTTGCCCGCTGCTACATCGAGCTCGGGGAACCGATCCTTGCGGAAATGACCATCCGCTACCTCGGTGAACGGTTCGGCGCCGACGAGCAACGCTCGCGCAAGGCGGGCGATGAGCTGCTTCGCCTGGCCGCGCTCTACGACGAGAAGAAGAACACGACCGACCGCGACAGGACCTACCAGGTCTTCTTCGACCGGTTCCGCACCCATCCGAGCGCCCCCGCGCTGCTTGTCAAGACGGCGGCGGACCACTTTGACGCCCGCAACTACAACGATGCGCTCGCGCTCTTCCGGCAGGCGGAAACGAACTACCCATCGTCCCCGCTAGGCGTAGAGGCCATAGCGCGCCAGGCGCGCTGTTACTCCGAGATGGGCGAGATAACCAACGAGATAGATGTTCTCCAGAACCGCTATCTTCCTGCCGTATCGAAAGTTGAACGGCCCGGACACCAGCTTGTGAACGGCGAGTTCCGGCTCGGCAACGCATACAGGAAGGTCGGCGACATCAACCGCGCCTATCTCCAGTTCAAGAGCGTGATAGACCGGCTCTCCACCAAGCCTTCCGATTACCAGACGACCGACGAAGAAGCCGCGATCAACCGTGCGCTGCTCGAAGCGTCCCTGTACTACAGGGCGATGGGGTACCCGAAGATGAAGGCGCCCGAGGGCAAAGACGAGAACTACCTGCGCCTGCTGGCGATCCAGTCCTTCCTGAAGCTGGTCGAGCAGTTCCCGAAGTCCCAGTTCGCGCCGGTGGCGCTCAGCCAGGTCGGCGCGTTCTACACGGTCATGGACAAGTCCGTTGAGGCCGAGGAAGCGCTGCGCCGCCTCCAGAAGGAATACCCCGACTCTCCGGAGGCGAAGAACTCCTACTTCATGCTTGGCATGAACCTGCTGCAGATCGGGCAGCGCACGAAGGCGCTGGAGATGTTCAAGAAGATGTTCTCAGGCGAGGCCGGCAGGTACAGTCCCGGCCAGATACTTTCAGCCGGCGAGGAACTTCTCAAGGCCGGCGAAGCCGAAGTGGCGCTCACGGCTTTTGAAACCGTAATTGCCGCGTCCGATGACCGGTCAGGCGTCGAGCCCGGCCTCCTGAACAAGGCCAAGGCGCTCATAGGCCTCTCGCGCCTCGATGAGGCAGTGAAGGCGCTGGACGAGCTCTTCGCCCGTTTCCCGAGAAGCGCCTACACGGTGGAGGCCAGCAGGCTCCAGAGCGCGGCGCAGAGCAAGATGGCCGTCGAGGAGCCGGACGAGGCGGTCCGGCTCGCCCGTTTCAACGCCGCGGTCGAGGCCATGCAGCGCGCGCGCAGGTTCGACACTTCCGCCGGCGTTCGCGCCTCGCTGGACGTGGAAACGGCGCGGATTTACGGGCGCAAGGCCGAAGCGCAGGAGAAGTACGGGAAGGGTCCGAAGGTGGCGGAATACCGCGGGCAGGCGGCTTTCGCGTACCAGGGGCTGATGATGTTTTCGAATCCGTCGGATCCCGAAGTGCGTCCGCATGTCGAGGATGCGTACAACGAGTGCATCCCGATCCTGATCGAAATCGGCAAGTACGAGGACGCTGTCGAGGATTGCGACAGCTACCTTGAGAAGTTCCCGCGCGGGAAATGGGCGCTCAACATGCGCAACTACCGTAACCTGGCCAGGACGAAGCTGATCACGGAGGTCGCGACCCCCGGACCGGCAACGCCCGGCGCAGGCGCGCCGTGAAGACACGGTCTGCGACAGGAGGAAAAATGAAGATCAGATTGTTCGCTCCATCGGGCGCTGCGGCAGCCCGGATTCTGCTGGCGGCGGCTTTCGCACTGTCCGCCGGCTCTGTTCAGGCCCAGGTGCAGGGGGCCCTTATCAAGCGCGACCGGCAGCGGTTGGAAGGGGTGATCCAGTACGACTCATCGAGCGGCATGTACCAGATAGCGACTCCGGCGGCGCGGTTTTCCGTGTCGAAGGACGAGATCGTGGACGTTGACGTTCCGCGTCCGCGCCAGCTTGACCAGTCGGCCGCCCTGGTCCAGTCCGGACGCGGCTCGGAGGCGGTGTCGGTGCTGAAGCAGATTGTTGCCGTCTATACCGGGCTCAAGTGGGACTTGCCCGCGGCGCGGCTGCTGGCGGAGATACAGGTGAAAAGCAACCCCGACGAGGCGCTTGAAATGTGCCAGCGCATCATACGCTCGAACCCGGCCGCCTCGATGTCGCCCGACTTCGCCCCGGTTTACTGGGAGGTGCTGCTCGCGAAGAACCAGCGCAGCACGCTGGAGACTGAAATAGTGAAGGCCGTTGCGCAGGGGGACAGGAACCTCTCCGCCGCCGCGCAGATGAAACGCGGTGACCTGCGCGAGAAGGAAGGCAAGTACAAGGAAGCGCTGGTGGACGGGTACCTGCGCATCGCCTATCTCTTCCGCGATATCAGGCCGATGCAGCCGGAAGCGCTGTTCAAGGCCGCGAAGTGCTTTGAGCGGCTCGGGCAGCAGGATTTCTCGGACCGGATGAGGAAGAGACTTCTAGCCGAGTTTCCGGATACTGAGTATGCTAAGCGGATTGTTTCCGGAACCTGACGGGCCGGCCGTTGTTTTCTCGGGCGCGCAGCATGGAGGAGTGACTGACTGATGAAGAAACTGGTTCTGTTGGCTGGGTTGGCTCTTGCTTTTGCGGTACTCATGCCCGTTTCGAACGCCGCCGCACAGGGCGCCGAAGGCGCGGCAGCGGCGGCCGACGCCGGCACCATTGTCGCCACCGACGGGGCTGAACCAGTTGCGGCATCCAACCGCGGGTCCGGCGGGTTTCTTCACGTCGTCTTCGGCAGCGGTCCCCTCGGGGTGCTGCTGTGGCTGGCGCTGTTCGGCGCTGGTGGCGTGGGCGTCTATTTCGTCGTCGATTGCGCCATAACTGTCCGTGAGAAGCGGATCATGCCCGCAACCCTGATCCAGAACGTCACGGAATCCATGGCGGAGGGCGATGTCCTGAAGGCCCTCCAGAACTGCGAGAACGAACCGGGCCCGCTCGCTAACGTCCTGACAGCGGGGTTCAGCCATGTCGAGGAAGGATTCGACGTTATACAGGAGGCGATATCCACGGCCGCCGACCTCGAGACGGAAAAGATCATGCAGAAACTGACCTGGATATCGGTCGTGGCGAACATCGCGCCGATGCTGGGCCTGCTCGGAACGGTCCAGGGCATGATCGGCGCCTTTTCTTCCCTTGGCCAGGGCGCGCCGGATATCGGGGTCCTCGCGATGAACATCGCGCAGGCGCTCTACACCACGGCCGCGGGCCTCACCGTGGCTGTGCCGAGCGTGACCGTTTACTACACGTTCCGCAACTCGGCCAACAAGATCGTGCTACGCATGGAAGCCATGACGATGGAACTCATCAAGGACCTGCGCAACGTCGAGGTCGTGGACAACTGATCCGCCTGCCCGCGGGGCGCGGAGGACCGAGCGATGGCACGCAAGCGCGATGACAAGGGATGTCCGCTGGACATGACGCCGATGATCGACGTCGTTTTCCAGCTCATCATCTTCTTCATCGTCGTCATTACCATCGACCAGAAGCTGAACGAGGATATCGAGCTGGAGTACTCCCGGAACGGGCCTGTCCAGAAGGAACAGGACCAGCGCACGACAGTGATAGAGGTTGACCGCATGGGCTGGATATCCATGCACGGCGCGAGGCTCAGCCCGACACAGCTGCGCAACATGCTTTCCGACAAGTTCCGCAGGCTCGGCGGCCCGTTCCCGATCCTGATAAGGGCGGACCACAGAACGAAGCACGAGGATGTCCGGGCGGTGATGGACATCTGCACAACGCAGAACATATGGCTGATCGATTTCGCGGCGATCAAGGAAAAGAAGCGCTGAGGACCGACGATGTCGAAGTTCAAGGGTACAAAGGACCGGCGGAAGGGCGAGGCGCCGCAGCTTGAAATGACGCCGATGATCGACGTCGTTTTCCAGCTACTCATCTTCTTCATCGTCACCCTGAAGCAGCAGGACATCATCTCGGAGTTGGGCGTCTCGCGTCCACAGCCGGACATGCGGCCGCCGCCGGAGAAGCAGATAGACGAGCTGCTCGACATCATGGTCTACAACCACAAGCGCTTGGGGGGCGAGGGGTTCGTTCTGAAGGGGCAGCAGGTATCGCTGCGCGATATCGAGCGCCATTTCCGCCGGTTGGCCGGCTACAGCACGAAGCCTTCCGTGATCATCAAGTGCACCGGCGATTCCCCCCACGCCAACCTCGTCAAGCTGCTGGACGTGTGCCACAAAACGGGGCTTACGAAGATATCGGTTTTCAGCCTCTGACCTCTGTGCTCCCGCACCGGCTTCTTCCGGCTGACCCCAAGAAATCAGCCGGACCCGGCGTATAAAGGTTGAGCACGGGGTTCCCGGCAGGCGACCGGAACGTGCGAAAGGAACTGCGTCATGGACGAACAGCTTCATGAAGTCTCGGGCACCGCGCACCAGGAATATCTCGACCTCTTCAAGGACGTGTCCTTCTCCGAGAAGTGGCGCCGTGTCGCGAACGGACTGAAACAGCCCAAGGACTCCGGTGAATACAAGTTCGCCCGCCTTCAGGTGATTCGCCTCTCGGCCCCGGCGTCGGCTGTTGTGGTGCCGATCATCGCACTGCTGGTGATAGGCATCCTGGCGGCGGTCGCGCCGCCCCCGATGCCGTCCGTACAGGCCCGCATCATGGAACCGGACAAGCCCCCGCCAGTGGAAGAGCCGCCGAAGAAGGAGCCGCCTCCCGTTCTTCCAGACGAGCGCGACGTGGAAGTGAACGATATAGTGACGGACATTCCGATGCCGGGCCCGCCGAAGGATTTCAGCCCGCAGCCCGCCGACATGGATACCGTCGCGATCATCAAGAGCCCGGTCACCATGCGCGGCATCTACGGCAGCAGAAGCCCCGGCGCACGCGGCGACCTGCTCGGCCGGCACGGCGCCCAGTGGACCGATGCCGTCGTCATGCGCGCGCTGCGCTGGTTGAAGAAGAACCAGAACCCGGACGGGTCATGGGAGAAGAACAAGTGCGCGATGACGGCTCTTGCGCTCCTGACATACCTTGCGCACGGCGAGACGCCGGCTTCACCGGAATTCGGCCAGACGGTGGAGAAGGCGATACGCTTCCTGCTCGATGCTCAGCAGGGCGACGGCCGTTTCTCGCCGAGAGACGACAACGACTACACCCATCCGATCGTGGCCTACGCGCTCTCTGAAGCCTACGGAATGACGAAGGTCCCGATGCTCAAGGACGCGGCGACGAAGGCGATGGATGTGATCATCGCCGGCCAGAACCCGAACGGGGCCTTCGACTACAAGCTGATTCCGAACGACAAACGTCACGACACGTCGTACATGGGCTGGTGCGCGCAGGCGCTGAAGGCCGCGAAAATGGCCGGTCTCGAGAACGCCGGGCTGGACAACGCCATCCGCAAGTCCATTGACGGCTTCAAGAACAACTTCACGGGCAATGCCGCGGCCGGCGAGTTCTACTACACCGGGCCGCCGATGCCCCGGAATCCCGGCGGCCTTACAAGCGTCGGCGTGCTCTGCCTCCAGCTTCTCGGGGCGGCGAAGAGCGACGAGTGCAAGGGCGGCCTGATCTCGCTCCAGAAATCCACCTACAACTGGGAGGGCGGCGGGGTCTACAACAAGCTCTATTACTGGTATTACACCACCCAGGCGCTGTTCCATCACGGCGGCGATACTTGGACGAAGTGGAACGCGACCTTCGCCCCCGTGCTGGCCAAGAACCAGATCATCATCAAGGACGGCATCATGGGGCCGGAAGGCAAGATGGTTGATATCGGATACTGGACGCTGGACGAGAAGGTGTCCGGCCATACCGACCCCGAGAAGAAGGTCATGAACACGTGCCTCAGCACGCTGCAGCTCGAGGTCTATTACCGCTATCTCCCGACCTTCAAGCCGCCGGAGGAGCTCGATCTCGAAGCGGCCGACTCGTCCGCGGGCGGCGCGGCGGAGGTTGACGTCAGCATCTGACGACAAGCAGCTTTTCGGGTCCGCTCGCGGATGACGCGTTTCCCCGACGGGCATGCCGCCGCGGGGAGTGAACCTGCCCCAGTTCTTGCGGTCCATGCCGTTATGCGCCTATGCTCGGCACGTGAGCTCAGCAAGCCGGATAAGAGTGCTTCCCCCGCACGTGGTCAACAAGATCGCGGCCGGCGAAGTGGTAGAACGGCCGGCGTCGGTCCTGAAGGAACTGCTCGAGAACTCCATCGACGCCGGGGCGGGCCGGGTTAACGTCACCGTGGCCGAAGGCGGCCGGCGGCTGGTCTCCGTGGCTGACGACGGCTGCGGCATGGGCAGGGACGACGCGCTTCTGGCAATTGAACCGCACGCCACGAGCAAGATACGCGATGTTGACGACATAGAGCACATCGGCACGCTGGGCTTCAGGGGCGAAGCGCTGGCGGCGGTCGCCTCCGTTTCGCGGTTCCGGCTGGTGAGTCGTGCGGAGGGCGATGCGGCCGGCGTGGAGGTGGTTGTTTCCGGCGGCCGCGTGCAGGATGTCCGCGAGACCGGTTGCCCGCGCGGAACTCTGATCGAGGTCCGGGACCTGTTCTTCAATGTCCCGGCGCGGCGCAAGTTCCTCCGCTCCCATGCCACGGAGCTTGGCAGACTGCGTTCCGCCTACATCGAGCAGGCGCTCGCGCACCCGGGCGTTGCGATGTCGCTCGCCGTTGACGGGAAGGACCCGGACGTTCTGCCCGGCGGGGCGGACCTGGCGGAGCGGATCCGCGCGGTGTTCGGGCCGGATATGATCCAGCGGCTGAAGCCGATCGAGTCGGAAAGCGGCGGCGTGCGCGTTGCCGGCTTTGCAGGCATCCCCACACTCGCCCGGTCCGACAGGTCGGAGCAGTTCGTCTTCATCAACGGGCGCGCCACGTCGGCGCCGCTGATCGCGCACTGTATCCGCGAGGCATACCGCGGAATCATCGCGCCCGACACGTATGCTTCCCTCTTCCTCTTCGTGGAGACAGACCCGGCGGAAGTTGATGTGAACGTGCATCCGACGAAGCGGGAGGTCCGTTTCCGGCAGACCTCAGCTGTCAGAGACAGCGTTATCGAGGCCATCAGGCGCGCACTTTCCGCGTCCGCCCCGCCGCGTACCGCGACTGCGGAGCAACCGAAAGCCGGGGCGGTCGCGCCCGGTCTGCCCGAACTGGCCATCACCAACCTTCCGCAGTCGCGCGCCTTCCGCTATCCGCGCCTTGCGGCATTCCCGGGCGACCCGCCGTACGCCGGGCCGCGGGCTGGCGCAGCCGGGCATGAGGAGGGACCGGCCGCGCCGGCCGACGTGTCAGGCGACGCAAAGAGGCATTCTCCGTGGTCGTGGTGCCGGGTGCTTGGGCAGGTTGGCGGGCTCTATGTCGTGCTGGAGACCGAAGACGGTCTCGTTCTCATGGATCCGCACGCGGCGCATGAGCGGGTGTTGTTCGAAACATTCATGAAAGCCGTTGATTCTGGCGGGGCCGACGTGCAGCGTCTCCTCATTCCCGAGACTGTGGCATTACAGCCGGGCGACGCCGAACGGGTGCGGAAAAGCATGGCGGAATTGAACCGGCTCGGGTTCGGCGTTTCCGAGTTCGGCGAGAACACGTTCATTGCCGACGCGTTGCCGGCGGCGTTTGCCGGGGTGGGGGCCAATGCGATTCTCGTCGAGACCGCGCGCCAGCTTGAGCAGGCAGGCCCGAGGGCCGGCCCTTCCAGTGGCCGCGAGGAGGCGATCGCCAGGGCGGCGTGCAAGGCCGCCGTGCGGGCGCGGGACAGGCTCTCGCTCGATGAAATCGAGCGGCTGGTAGTTGACCTGGCCGCGGCCGAAATGCCGTATACCTGCCCGCACGGCAGGCCGACGATGGTCTTGATGGGTTTCCGCGAACTCAACCGGAAGTTTGGCCGGGAGTAGTCTCCGCGGGCGGATCGTCAACGAAGACATGCACCACCCCGTGCGTGGGTAGCACCGGCCTGACGAATTCCATCACGGCCCCGTGCGTCATTGCGCCGGGCGCGAAGACGAGTATCACCGGAAGTCCCGGGCCGTGCTCGGCAAGGAGGCGTTTCAAGTCGGCCGGCGCCGGCGCGTCGTGGTGAACCAGTTCCAGTTCCGGACGCACGGCGTTCTCGGGCCACTTCTCGATGATCTGAGTCAGCTTGCCGGTTATCCCGTTCGCGCCTGATGAGAGACGGAGTTCCCACGGCTGCGCCATGCGCTGGTTCCGGTCCCTGAACTCCTCGTTCGGAATGAAGGCGCGGTAATAGAGCCGGCCTTCCGGCGGCGGTTCGATGCGGATGCCGTTTTCCGACTCGATCGCGGCAAGCAGCTTGCACACCGGCCTCACCTGCCGCAGGAGCAGGTCGTCCGCGAACCGCACGGTGACGAACGGGTCTCTGCCTGCAGCGTTCAGATTTGCGAAGATCCTGACGGCTTCCGGCGTGGTCAATCCCCTCCCCTTCCAGTCGGGCTCGCCGGCATGCTCGATATCGAACACCGGCGCGGCCCCGGCCGCATTGTCCGCGCGCACCGTCAAGGCGACGTCCAGGACTCTCGGCCTGTCGGCCGGACGTTCCGGCTCAAACGCGAAGTTGATCAATGCGCCTGCCGGCGGCTTAAACTCCGGGTTGAGGGCTATGTTCCCGTACTCGGCGCCTTGCGCGGCGCGGCGCGGGAGGTCGAGCACCGTACCGGGCGCGTTGTAGGCGGGCACTATCGAACACGGGTCCTGCGTATCCGCTTCGTACGCGGATTCCCCGGGCCTTGACGGATCGTGAACGCGCTTTGACCCCGTGAACACCCATCCGGCCTCCGGGATGTGACTGTTCAGCCTGCTGTCGAACAGCAGCTTCTCCGCTCTCACGGCAACGGCTTTGCCGTCGGCATTCTGCCACGTGGCCGTGACGGTGACGCGCTCGCCCTTCGGCCAGAAACGCATATGTTCCGGCTCGCAAGGTTGTCCCGGCTTCATGCCGATGAATTCCAGCGCCGCGTGGATGTCGCTCGGCTTCGCGTATGACACCGCCATGGCTTCGTAATCGCGCGAGCTCTCTCTTGCGACAAGCAGGAATTCCGGCGGGTATTCCAGCGACATGGTTTCCGCCGTAACAGTGATCCGCCGGGCCGTCCGGTCGGCGACCAGCCCCGGCCTGACGAACAGGTCATCCCGCGCCTCCGCCGCCTTCGCGTTCCGGGCGTCGATTGCCGAAGCCGCGGCTTCGTTCTTCAACTCGATGGCGCCGGATGAACAGGCGGCGATCGCCGGCAAGATGCAGAGAAGAGCGCGCATTTTCATGTCCATGAGAATTGCATGCCTGTTCGGACAGGGTCCAGCGATATTATCCCGATTTCCCATCACTCAACCGCTCTTCGGAAGTGGAGACGGCCGTCCCGGCCGTAACACCCCGGCTGTGATCCAGCGCCTGCCGGGGCTTCACGTGACAAGCCGCCGGCGCCGGATCCGGATCTCCGCGGCCGGAGGGCATGGGGGTCAGCCCTTTTCAAGGAGGGCATGGGGGTCAGC
>Ga0194125_10004092_pt1 | contig 23030 bp, 27 predicted proteins | sample TA2KigC250mmetaG_FD_148626 | JGI IMG/M metagenome (GOLD analysis project Ga0194125, IMG submission 148626) | Freshwater microbial communities from Lake Tanganyika, Tanzania - TA2015034 Kigoma Deep Cast 250m | ecosystem: Environmental > Aquatic > Freshwater > Lake | place: Tanzania: Lake... | reverse complement strand
GGGTCTTTTTGCCTCAGAAAAAGAAAAACCCTCATACGGTGTGGCTCGCTTGAGCCTGTGTTCGTATGAGGGGAACATTTGGGGTGAGCGACGGGATTCGAACCCGCAACCCCTAGAGCCACAGTCTAGTGCTCTAACCAAGTTGAGCTACGCTCACCACTATCTATTTTTCAACCTTCTCTCGTAATTAATTGTTTCTCTAAGAGTAGCAAATTCTCTAAATGAAATCAATCTAAAAGGTCTTCTGTGCTTAGTCGACTTTACCTTTCCTGTATTATGTCTTTTAAGTCTTTCATTTACATTTTTTGTAAATCCTATGTATCTCTTATTATCCTTTAAGCTTCTTAAGGTCTAAACAAAATATGACATTATCTAGCTTGCCAGGGCAGGCGAACCCGCAACCCTTAGAGCCACCCTGGCCTGACCTTTTTAACAAATTATTTATACCTGCCAGGGCAGGCAGTCTAATGCTCTAACCAAGTTGAGCTACGCCCACCATAAAAATTCAAAACTAAAAAGTAAAAAATTAAAAGTAAAACTTAAAAGTCAAAAAATAAACAATACTAATCAGATAAACTACTCACTCGGTGTTTCTACTTTTCTTTAAAAATATTTTCTAGGTCTTTACCAATGGTCTTAAATTTATCTCCGATTGACTCAAACCTTTCAGGCAATGACTTTGGTTCACCAGCGATAGTATTCTTTAGTATCTCAGTAAAAATACTGCCTGTGATTTTGACTAAATTTATCTTAAAAGGAATCAAAGTCCCTTTTATCGGCAAATCCAAAGTTATCTGATTAGTCTTGGCCTGCGATTCTCCCAAAACGGAAGATATTAGGCCAGGTATGCTGATTTCTTTGGATGCCTCGGCCTGTTGCTGTTGTTCTTCGTATGTAATATTATCAATATTCAGACGGCACCTACCATCTATCTCATTATTTCTAGCGTTAAGATTAACCTGCGTATTTACATTCGCACTTTTTAGTTTTTGCTCTGAAAGAAAACTTTGGAAATAAGGGCTGAAATATGCTCCATCAAGATTTGACAATTTAACATCCGCATCCATATCCTTACGCGATAAGCTCATCCATCCCTCAGCGCTAAATGAACCCGGTTTTTCTTTATCGGCTCCCACAATCTCTGCGCTGACATTAAACCGCGGGCTCAAGGGATTGCTTAGTTTCATATCTAATTTCCTAATTTGCGAGACAAACCCTTCCGGCCTAATTTTCTTGTCGATAAAATCTACATTCCCGTTTTCTATCACCAAATCGCCTATCATCACGGGCTTACTTTTGCCTTCTGTATCTTTTAATAAGTTGGCAAAATTAAATTCTCCGCTTGCATTTCTTGAAATTGTTATCTTGGGTTCCACCAAGACTATCTTGCTAAAACCTACGTTGCCGGATAAAAACGCTATTAGACTTGGCTGAATAAGTAATTGTTTGGTTTCCAGGAAATTCTCGATTCTCAGCTGATTCATCTCCACCGTATCAGGAAAATTCAATTTTATAGAGCCGATCTCAACCTTGGGTTTTAGAATATTCTCCATCTGAGAAACAACTAAGGCTTTGCCCTTGAGACTCAAGAAAATAAAACCCGACAAGAAAACCAAGGCTACAACGATAACCAACACCAAGATTACTTTCAAGAATTTTTTCATAACTTTCCTTTTTATGGCGCGCCCGGCCCGGTTCGAACGGGCGACCCTCTGCTTAGAAGGCAGATGCTCTATCCAACTGAGCTACGGGCGCAAATTTGTCTTCAAACAATACTCTACAAGTTACGCTTTCTTTTTCTCGATAATATGCACGTCTCTTTGCGGAAAAGGAATTTCGATTTGATTCTTGATGAATGCGTCAAAAATATTCTTATTGATACTAAACAATACATCCCAATAATCATCCTGCTTGCACCAGAGCCTAGCGTATATATTTATACTCGAATCCGCAAATTCGGATATTCCTACTCGAGGTTCTTTAGCCTTGGAAACGTGAGCTTCATCTTTTACGACTTTCGTCACTACGTTGATAGCTTTTTCAACATCTGATTTATAGCTTATACCCACTTTGATATCTACCCTTTTCTGGTCGGAATAATTATGGATTACTTCCCCGACGATATGCTTGTTTGGGATAACTATAGTCTCTCCATCAACAGTCTTAAGTTCGGTACGCGGCAATTTCATATCAAGAACTTCGCCTGTCACCCCTGCTACCTCGATAATATCTCCCACTTTAAATGGTTTTGTAAAAATTAGCGTCACCCCTGAAGCATAATTTGACAATGGGCCCTGCAGGGCAAAACTAGTACCAAAACCCACCACGCTGATACCGGCAATAAGAGGCGCAATCTCAATGCCAAATTTACCCAAAGCCACTATAAACGCGAAACCAATAATAATTAATTTAATGAAACCTACAATGAATTTACCTACGGTAATGTCTACTTTATATTTATGCAATAACTCGTAAATAAATTTACCGACTATTTTAGAAACAATCCAACCCAAGACTAAAACCAATATGCCGCCTAAAACCTGAAAACTATATTTTACGGAAAACTCGATAAGAATATCAACTAAATGCTTGACCGTATCAATTTGCTGTATAACAACATCCGTGGCGCCTTTTGTCTCAGCCTGGGCAAATGCCTTTGAAGAGAAAAAGGATAAAAATAGCAACACCTTTAAAACCATGGTTTTTGAAAATCTATCTTTCATTTAGTCCTCCGAATTCTTAACTAACTTTATAGAATATTTAACTTCCTTAAAAATCGGGGAGGTGGGACTTGAACCCACGACCTCTTGGTCCCAAACCAAGCGCTCTAAGCCAAACTGAGCCACTCCCCGTTATCGGGCCAATCTCTAAAGGAGTGTATTATAACATGTAAGAATATTTTTTGCAACTATTGAAAATATACTATAAATATTATATAATGCGATAGTTATGAAAAAGAAAATATTACTAATCCTGTTGGTTTTAGCGGTCATTTTTATAACCTTCATCATTGTAGCATACTTAAACAAGCCCCTAATATTAAGAAAGGTTAAGACTGTATTTCTAGAGCAAATACAATCATACACCGGTAGAACTGCAGCAATAGGTAAAATCGATTATAACTTCTTAAAAGGAGTTATAATCAATGATTTAGAAATAACGGGGAAATCTACCGATGACAAAGCCACATTCCTCTTGATAAAAGAGTTGGCCTTTAATCCCGTAATATTCCCTTTCATATTAAAAAAGAATATTCTCGTTCCTTCGATTAACATAAGCGGATTGAATGCCGATATCGTAAGGCTCAAAGATGGTGACTGGAATTTCTCCGATATCGTTAAGACTTTTAACTCCAAACCTCAAACAAAATCTAATTTTTCCTTTACAATCCTCAAGGTAAAGATTGCTGACTCGCAAGTCCAATTCCAGGATAATTCTTTAGCTAGCCCATTTTCGAAAAAACTCAAAGATATAAACCTGACCCTTAAACCATATTTACCTACCGGTGCCAAATTCGACTTAAAAGTAAATATTGAAGATGCGGATAGCAAAGTTGCGCTCAGCGGCAAGATCAATTTCTTATCCAAGCAGGCTTCGGCAGTGATAAATTTAGATAATTTATTGATTCATGAATACCTTGCCTATTTTGGCGATATCCCTTTTGATATTAAAGATGGAAAGCTCTCTGCAAAATTGGCTTGCGATTACAATAACGAACTTTTGCACCTGGAAGGCTCAAACTCTATCTACGGAATTAACGTTACTCAGGATAATTTGGAAATCAAATCCGATTTAAGCTCTAAACTAGAAATCGATTACGACTTTAAAAACCAGGAAAAACCGCTTAATTATGAAGCGCTCATAGACATATCTAATGCAAAGGCTTCTGGCGTTCCTTATCTAAAAGAAATTGACGAATTAAACGGCAAACTAAAACTTTCTCTAGATAAATTAATTTTTGATGAAGCTAGCGGAAAATCGCTCTGGGGACCCCTCGTGCTTTCTGGCAGTCTAGAAAATTTCCAAAACCCGGAGCTTGATGTCAAAATCAATTCTAATATAGATCTGACAAAATTAAAAGAGGTCTTCGGCTTGAAAGACATGGAGTTCGAAGGAAACTCCGATACAGAGCTAACCGTAAAAGGCCCTTTGTCTTCTCCTGTAAACCTTGATTTTAAAGGCCATGCGAATATCTCTAAAGCTAAATTCAACACCAGCTACCTGCCGGAAGCTATCAATGACATCCAGACCGCGATAGACTTTGATAAAAACAAAATCTCCTGGCGAGATTTAAAAGCCAACTTTCAACAAGTACTCTATACCTCTAATGGCAGCTTGGAGAATTTCTTAAAGCCATATGTCAAGCTTGCCCTGTCTTCAAACAAGCTAAACCTAGAAAGTGAATTTGGCATAACTAACAAAACTGTAAATATTGCAAAATTAGCTGGTGCGTTTTTTAACAGCAAATTCGATATTAAAGGCGATGTCGATATATCAAACACTAACAATCTTCTTCTTGATTTATTATGTAATGGCGATATTGACCTAGCTGATTTAGGTAATATTAATAAAAATATAAAAGATGCTTTGGATAAAATTAAACTATCGGGGATTATAAATACTCAAGCCACTCTAAACGGCGGATTAAAAGATTATACGAATTGGAAGCTAAGCCTAAATGGAACTTCAAAAGCTATTTCTATCTATGGTCTAAAGATTAATAATGCGATCCTTAATTATTCTCAGGCTAATTCACCCATTGCCAATGTGGAATTGATTGGTAATCCGTACACCGGAGAATTGGCCATAAAAAATCAGTTTGATTTATCTAAGGCCGATATGCCGTTTATCATAAAAATGGACCTTAATGGCGTCGATATATCATTGCTTAAAAATGATACCCCGATAAAAGAAAAAGAAATCTCGGGAAAGTTTTTTGGTAATGCCAGCCTAAAAGGATCATACAATGATATAAAAAATAGTTTAAACGGCTTTGGCAATATTCATATTGAAGAAGGAAACTTATGGCAGCTAGAAATGCTCAAAGGGCTGGGACAATTCTTGCTTATTCCTGAATTTCAGAAAATTAATTTTAAAGAAGCCGAGGGGGATTTCGTCATCGAGAACAATAAAGTATCTACTGAAGATTTTTTGCTTTCAAGCGATCCGCTGAATATACTGCTCGAAGGAGATATTGATTTTGGCGGGAATATTAACTTTAAGGCTACTGCTCAGGTTGCCGAAGGGTTAATCAAAAGTCCTACAGATCTACAGGGAATCTTCACTTCTATCCTCTCGCAATCAACAAACGCCATCACTATAAAACTAACCGGCACTGTAAAAGACCCGAAATACAAAATCATTCCTATCCCTGGCCAGATTTTTAAGAAGGCCAAAGATTTTATTTTCGAAGAAATCCTGCCATAACTTTTTTGGCTTTTTTGATTGCCTTTGCCCTGTGGCTCATAGTATGTTTTATTTTTTCTCCGAGCTCGGCAAAGGTCTTGTTGTATTTGGGAATGAGAAATAGCGGGTCATAGCCAAAGCCGGTACTGCCTTTAGAACGAAATCCGATCAAACCATTACAGCTGCCATTAACCACAGTAATCAATTTATGTTTATCGGCAATAGCTATGCTACATCTGTAGCGGGCGGCTCTTCTTTTAAGAGGCGTTCCTTTGAGATCTCTTAATAATTTAAGATTATTTTTCCTATCGGTTGCGTCTTCTCCGGAATAACGCGAAGAATAAACTCCGGGCTTATTCTTTAAAGCATTAACTTCTAAACCCGAATCTTCACCCATGGTAAGTTTCCCGGTATACATCGATATAGTAGCAGCCTTCTTTATAGCGTTTTGATCAAAAGTCTTGCCGTCTTCAATAATTTTTGGGGCTCGAGGAAAATCTGCTAAAGATAAAATCCTTAGATTCAAATCTCCCAATAACTCTTCTATCTCTTTTAATTTCTTTTTATTTTTGGTGGCGATTACCAAGTCCATATTGCACCTTATAATTACCTGCTGATTTTTAATATCTTATATTTTAATATCCCAGCGGGAATTTTAATCTCAACTATATCATTTTCTTTATGATTCATCAGGGAGCTGCCTATCGGAGACATAAAAGAAATCTTCCCTTGATCAAAATCAGCTTCTTCCGCTGAAACAAGCATATATTCTATCTTTTCGCCAGAATCCAAATCTTGAAGTTTTACCGTAGCCCCTATTAAAACTTTGTCTTTAGCGATATCTTCATCATCAATAATTCTGGCGTAGCTTAATTTTAATTCTAGCTCCGCTATTTTTTGCTCGTTTAATCCTTGAGCTTCCTTGGCGGCATCGTATTCAGCATTCTCTCCGATATCTCCATGCGACCTGGCCTCGCCTATCGCCTTGGAAAGCTTTCTGCGCTTGACATTCTTTAGGTTTTCCAATTCCTCAATTAATCTTTGATAACCTGCTCTAGTTAAATATATTTCTTTCATATTTTTATAAGATATCCTTAAATAAATTCCTCTGGATGCCCGTTAATTCCTCAATGCCTTTTTTGGCCAGAGCTAAAAGTTTATCCATTTGCTCTTTGGTAAAGGTTTTTCCCTCGGCAGTGCCTTGTACTTCGATAAATTCGCCATTGCCGGTCATCACAATATTCATATCCACTTCTGCCTTAGAGTCTTCAGCGTAAGAAAGATCCAATAAAACATCTTTATCTACAATTCCGACGGAAGTTGCGGCTACAAAATCCTTGATAGGAATCTTGGCGATCAATCCTTCTTTTTTTATTTTATTTAAGGCGTCAACAAGCGCGATAAAACTTCCGGTGATTGAGGCTGTGCGCGTTCCTCCGTCGGCTTGAATAACATCGCAGTCTAATCGAATAGTGCGCTCGCCTAGATTTTTCATCTCCACCACCGCCCTCAAGCTACGGCCGACTAATCTTTGAATTTCATAAGTACGGCCGGAATTTTTGTCTCTAGGGATTCTAGTTTCGCAAGAACGCGGCAACATACCGTATTCGGCGGTAAGCCATCCAGTGCCAGAGCCTTTTAAGAAATTCGGGACTGACTCTTCAATTGTTGCGGTGCAGACCACGCGAGTATTGCCCAATTCGATAAGACACGACCCTTCGGCATATTTAATATAATTTCTGGTTATTGTAACTTTACGCAATCTATCTAATCCTCTGTTGTCTTGCCTAATCATATAAACTCCTTCTTTAATGAGCACATAACTTACGAACATGAAATGTGAGTAAGTTATAAGTGCGAATTAAACCCTTGACATTTTGTCTTTGAATTATTAACTGCAAAATGTCAAGGGTCAATTTCCGACTTACTCGTCTACCGACACGGAGATAAGTTATGTCGCTCTACGAGCTCCATAACTTATGTCGTCAATTGACCTTCCTTTCGAGTCAATCCCCACGATTAAAGGAAAATCTTTTACTTTGAGTTCATAAATTGCCTCGGGACCTAAATCTTTATAAGCGATTAATTTTTGGGCTTTGATTTTCTTAGATAATAATGCTCCACAACCGGCTGGAGCGAGAAAATAAATTGCCTTATGTTTTTTAATTACCTGCCTTACTTCTTTTGAGCGATTGCCCTTGCCTATCATTGCGATTAATCCGACTGAAAGCAATTTAGGGGTAAATTCATCCATGCGGGAACTTGTCGTCGGACCGGCAGATCCGATAACTTTGCCCCTGGGCGTATTTGTCGGTCCGCAATAATAAATAATCTGATTCTTGATAAGGTTTTTTCTTTTGCTGATTTCTTTAACTAATCTTTTATGCGCCTGATCGCGGGCAGTATAAATTGTGCCAGTAAGTAAAACTTCCTCGCCAGCTTTAAGTTTTCCGATTATTTCTTTATTTAACGGTGTCAATATTCTTCTCATAAGACCTTTGTTGCGCTACGCAGGGCATGGCAACTGATATTAACTGCTACGGGCAACCCTGCGATATGAGTGGGATAAGTTTCTATATTAACGGCTAAGGCGGTAGTTTTACCATCTAATCCCATGGGACCGATATTTAGTTTATTTATTTTTGATAAAAGCTCTTTTTCTAAAACACGTATGCGCTTTTGCGCATGGTGCTTATTAATCTGGCGCAAAAGCGCTTTTTTCGCCAATAAATTTGCTGTGTCAGCTGTTCCTCCGATTCCAATTCCTACCACATACGGAGGACAGGCATCCGGACCGGCGGTTTTTACTGCATCAACGATAAATTTCTTGACCGCATCAATGCCCACCGTCGGATTAAACATTTTCATTAAGCTTTTATTCTCGCAGCCAAAGCCTTTAGGCAAAACAGTTAGTTTTAATTTATTGCCTTTGACTAAATCGATATGAATTACGACCGGAGAAAATCTTGATTTTCCGCGGCTCAAAGGATCGGCGATCACCGAATTTCTCAAACTGGCCTTTTTATATCCTAATTCTATTCCCTTATTTATAGCCTGCTTTAAATCGCCGATTATTTGCGCATTTTGACCTAACTCAACAAACACAACCGGCAATCCCGTATCCTGGCAAATCGCCAGCTTTTCTCTTCTGGCAATCTGGGCGTTATCAATAATCGCTTTAAGCATCCTTTTTGCCCGCGCATTCGTCTCTTTGCGATAAGTGCTGTTTAACGCAGCCAAAACGTCTTTTCGCAACTGGAAATTCGCCTGAGCGCAGAGCTGACTAATTGTTTCTGTTATTGTTTTTACAGCAATTTTTCTCAAATTTTATTTTTTCCTTTCAAATTGTCCTTCTTTTATTCTTCTTCTAATTGTTGCTTTAAAGTTCTTAAAAGTTCCCTATCTTTTTCGCTCATTTGAAAAGGAGCTAATTCAAAGGCCTTCTTTATACACCTAAGAGCCTCTCTTAATTCTTCTACCTCTTTCTTTTTAGCAGCATCTAACGCGTAAGTAGCCGCAAGCATTCTGTATGCTTCTGCATCATTGGGGATAACGGAAATAATTTCTTTATATATAGCAATTGCTTTATCATATTGCTCTAATTTAAGGTGGGCTTTGGCCATATTATAATAGGGATTAACATCGTTTCTAGCTGCATACTTTAGCGATTTTTTATATTCTGAAATTGCCTGTTCGTATTTGCCTAATTGAGCAAATTCATTTCCTCTTTCAAAATGCACTTTATATAATATATATGTTCTATAAACAAAAATAGAAATGATAGCAACAATTGTAATAACAACTAAAAATATTTTCTTTGTTATAGTCATCTATCTAAAACCTTTTTATCTTTCCGCTTTAATCTTTTTCATCTTTAATGTTTATACTTTTTATTACTTCATCAAATATACTTTCATCTTCCTCGTCTCCTAAAGAAGTAAAAGAAAATATCATAACTCTACTATTTTTAATAAAACAAAGAAAGGTAGTTCTCAGTTTTAAATCTTCGAGTAAATTTTGTTCATAAACCATTTTAGCCGATTCACTATTATTGATCATTAATGTTTTCGGTTCTTGCAATAAACTGAAATTTTTCATCGCTTGGAAATAAGGCAATATGGCACTCAAATAGTCAAGAGGATGATTGACTGTCATATTTAAACTATGAATATCTATGGTAGAGACAATAATATTTGGATTTATTTTACCGGGCGATCCATAAGGATCTTTGAATACCTTCACTAATATCTTTTCGTTACTTTTTTCATAATCTGAATATGACGAACCTATTAATTTCGCTTCAATTTCTATTGTTTTTCTAAGATTTCCTCCTTCGTAAACATGCCAATTTTGTGGAAAAACTAAACTTATTCCATATTCTTCATTTATATAGATATTCTCATTCCTAGTTGTAATTGTTAGATCTTTATCGATTTTCTCTATCTCATCCAAAAAATAAGTAACTGGCATACCTACGCCGATATCTATTTTAATATACTCATCTGTCCTCTCAACAATTTTTCCTTCATGCTTTTGACCTGATTTAAGAATTATGGTCTCAGCAAACGCAAAAGAACTCATTAATATCAATAAAAAGACCGCGATAAATATTTTCTTCTCCATCACTCCACCTCTTTGCCGCCGAAACCGTAGTTTTTATCCCACTGTAACTCAAAATTCGCCTGCGCACATAATTGGCTGATATTCTTTATTATGGCATCCGTTTTAATTTTTCTAAGCAATTCTTTGCTCCTTTTAATGAAACTTATTCAATATTTATTTAGATTAAAAAATTATTTCTTAAAAATCTGATACATACCATAGCCTGCGGCTGCCGAAGCTAAAAGCTTAATACAGCCTTGAAGCAATGGCATGGTTAACAACAATAAAATTACTAAAAACTTTTTCATTTATACCGCTCCTCTACTCTGAGTGGGCGTTTTTGCTCATAAAAATCCGAGCTATTCTTTCTTCAATCTTAGGATGGAGCAAAACAATCAGAAGGCCTCCAATAATATTGCCGATTGTCACGGGGATTAGATTATTAAACATAGTAAAAAAACCGGAGATAAATTCTCCTTTTGCCATCAGCCCTGCGGGCAAGAAATACATATTGGCTACAGAGTGTTCGTATCCAGAAGCCACAAAAGTCATAATGGGAAAATAGATTCCCATTATCTTGCCCATAATGGTTTTTGCGGCAATGCACATTATTACTGCTAAGCACACCAGCATATTGCAGAGAATGCCCCGGCATAATGCCTCGACAAAACCTAAATCCATTTTGTTTTGAGCGATATTAACTGCCACAGCTCCTACGGAAGTCAAACTCCCAGAACGAACTAAAAGCCCTGAATTAAATACCAACCAGGCAATAATTATCCCACCCAATAAATTACCAAAATAAACCACCAACCAATTACGCAACACCTTGATCAGGGAATATTTTTGATATATAAGCCCTATGGTCATAAGGATATTGCCGGTAAAAAGTTCGGATCCAAGAATAAGCACCAATATAAGGCCGACGCTAAAAACGCTTCCCGAAAGAAACCTTGCGAAACCTGCGTCAAGTGAACCACCGCTTAACACGGCAGTAGCAACATTAGCGCCAAAAGCAATATACATCCCTGCCAGAATTCCAAAGATAAATAATTCAAATATGGTTTCAGAGGCTTTCTTCTCACCAATATCGCTTATAGCTTTTGACATCTCGAAAGGACTTAAAAAAAGATTATCCATTTTTCTCCTTATATATTGCTGAAACTGTAGTATTAATCCCGCCGCGGATATTCATTTCTATTTCTATGCGGGCAAAACGCGGCTTACAGGCCTTAACAAAATCATCTAAAATCTTGTTTGTCAGGTGTTCATGAAAAATGCCGACATTACGATAAGTGTATATATAAAGCTTAAAAGATTTCAATTCTACACAAAATCTATTTGGAATATATTGAATTTTCACTTTTGCAAAATCCGGTAGACCTGTTTTTGGACAAATACAAGTCAGCTCATCGGTATCAAGATAAACCATATATTCTTTATCCGGATATTGATTCCGCCAGACTTCGATCTTTGGCGTCTTTAGATTTCTGATATTTTTCTGTAATCCTTCGTAGGAGGATTTATTGTTTCTCATATTTTTATAGCCTATTTAAACTCTAAACACTAAACTCTAAATCCTAAATAAACTCAAATGTCAAAACTCAAAAGTCAAAACCATAACTTAAAACTCAAAAGCTTTAAGTTTTAAGTTGTAGATTTGAGTTTTGCGTTTTGAGCTTTGAGTTTGTTTAGAGCTTAGGGTTTGGGATTTAGGGTTTGTTATCATATTATTTGATCCCCGCCATCTTATGTAACTGCGGCATAATTCTTACATCTTGTATTTTTCCGAAGCACAATCCTTGTAATTCCAACATTCTATTTAATAAAGTCTTGCTGAATTCAAAAGAATTAGGCTGCAAGACTACTGGTATCTTAGGATCAATTTTAGCAATCATATCCAAAGCTTTCTTCAAGTCCTCTTTCTTGGTGGATTCGCAAATAACTATCTTAACAAAAATATTCTTACCCTTAGCCTGGGATAGGAAATCTCGGTGTTCTTTCCAAAAACCCCTGTCATTAGTGGAAGTGGGTAATTTTATATCCATAGAAACTATATCAACATCGTCTTTTATTTCTTTAAATGCTTCGGGTAAAGTCCCATTAGTCTCTAAGTAAGTAGTTATTCCCTGATTTTTAAACAGCCTCAAGGTTTCTTTTAAGAAATCTTTGTGCAACAAAGGTTCTCCGCCGGTAAAGCTGACTGAATGAACCCCCCTGGAAGTCTTTACGATCTTGTTAAATAATTCCAGGCTGGTATATTTATCGTAATAATTAAGCTTGGTGTCGCAGAATCGGCATTTTAGATTGCAACCAAAAAATCTTACGAATACCTGTTTTACTCCGGCGTAAAGCCCTTCACCCTGGATGCTCTCAAAAATCTCGGATATCTTTGCTTTAACCATATGGAGCCCTCGTATTACATTAAGCGACATCCGCCGAAGTCCGCTATTGCTTCACTGGCGGACGAAGGCGGAAATCGGATCCTTTAGCCTTGCCTCTTTAAAACCTTTGGCTCTGAACTTACAACTATCGCACTCACCGCAAGGAAACCTACCGCCCTGATAACACGACCAGGTTAATTGATAGGGAACGCCTAAATTCATTCCCAATTTAATAATTCCCGATTTAGTTTTATTTATCAAAGGAGTTAAAATCTCAACTGAACTTCCTTCAACTCCGGTTTTCGTGCCTTTTCTAATTACATTCTTCAAGGCCTGATAAAATTCTTTACGGCAGTCAGGATATCCTGAATAATCAATCTGATTTGCGCCGATGAATATCGCTTGGGCCTTTTGGCTTTCAGCAAATGAAAGAGCAAAACTTAAAAAAATCAGATTTCGCGCCGGCACATAGGTTGAAGGAATCCCTTTGATATTTCTTCTGTCTGGTAATTTACTTTTTTTATCCAGTAATGAAGATCCCTTCCAGGGAAGTTTAATCTTTATAATGTTATATTTGCATTTAGCGGCGACTGCGATTTTCTTAGCAGAAATAATTTCTTTTTTATGCCGTTGCCCGTAATCAAAAATCAGGCAGCTTGCTTTGTAACCTTTTTGCCTGGCTAAAAATAATGTGGTGCTGGAATCTAAACCGCCGGAAAGTAAAACTATAGCTCTTCTCATTGACAATATTAAAATTTTTCTTAACGCAGATATACGCAAATCTAACGCAGATTTACGCAGATAATATCTGCGACCATCTGCGTGCAATCTGCGATTATCTGCGTTAAAATTTTATTTATTTTTCACTGATGTAACTGGCGTAAGATGTGTCGGACTCCCAAACTGTTACTTTTGCTAAATCCAGCTTTTTGCTTTTTGCCTGAAGCTCGTTAAAAATATATTTTGCGATATTTTCTGAAGTAGGATTGACTTTCTTAAAATATGCAACGTCGTTTAAAAAGGCGTGATCCAATTTCTTTAATACAGATTTCAATAGCTTCTTTACTTCATGAAAATCTGCGACCATCCCGATTTTATCTAACTCAGGATTCTGGACAAATACTTCGACTTTCCAGTTATGGCCGTGAAGCGCCTCGCATTTCCCCTTATAGCCTCTTAATCGGTGGGCTGAGCTAAAACTTGATTCAATCCGTATCTCAAACATTATTTACCCTTCGCAAGTTAGTGATTTCTCTTCCTAGAAAATTCTTAGCCAGTTTCTTAAATTGCTGCAATTCATCGCTGACATAAAATAAATATTTAGAATTTCTTTTCTTGTTTAATAGGCCTTCATTAGCCAAAACCTGTTTTGTTTCCAAAGTCACCTGCGCGGCAGAATCAATCAAAACAACTGATCTGCCTAGAATTTCTCGAAAAACTTTCTTTAACAAAGGATAATGCGTGCAACCCAATATAAGCGTATCGATTTTTGCATCTTTCATGGGCTTAAGATAGTGCCTGGCTATACCATAAGTTGCCTTCTCTTTTAGCCAACCTTCCTCGGCCAGGGGGACAAATAAAGGGCAGGCTTGATTAAAGACTTTTATCTTGGGATTTAATTGTTTTATCTGGCGTTCGTAGGCTAAGCTATTTATTGTAGCTTTTGTGGCGATAACACCGATGCGGCCGTTTCTTGAGGCATAAACCGCCTCTTTTACTCCGGGAGAAATAACGCCGATAATAGGAATTTTAAAATGCCTCTTTAAAACCGGGAGTGCGACGCTTGATGAAGTATTGCAGGCGACAACTATTATCTTTACATCTTGCTTGAGCAAAAACAAAATATTTTCCAATGAAAATTTAATGATTGTAGGCTTAGACTTTATGCCATAGGGCACTCTGGCCGTATCTCCAAAATAGACGATATCTTCGTAAGGCAGAAGCCTTACGATTTCTTTTACTACGGTCAGGCCTCCGACTCCAGAATCAAATACTCCGATGGCTTTCATAACTTGGCTACCTCTTAGTTAGCTTATAAGTTCTTATATAATTTGCAATACTTGATGCTAGGCCTTCTGCAATCTGCTGTCTGTAAAAACTGTTTTTTAAATACCTCTCCTCTTTCAAATTCGACAAAAATCCGACTTCCAATAAAATCGCCGGGATATTGGTCTGGCGTAAAACCACGAAACGCGCCGATTTTATACCCCTGTTTCTTAACCCCATAATTTTACAGGTGCTATCGCAAATATGCTTAGCCACTTCCTTAGAAGCTGCAATATTCTCCGTATAAATCATATCTCCCAATATGGCTTTTAGATTCCGAGAAGACCCGGAAGAATAAGCATCTTCAATATACGAAGAATTCTCCGCCACCTCTAAGGCCTTAGATACATTATCCGTAGCTTCGGAAAAATAATACGTCTCAAAACCGTATGGCTGCCTTGACTTGCTTGAATTAATATGAATACTGATAAATAAGTCGGCATTGGATTTATTCGCAATCTCTGCTCTGCGATTCAAAGAAACAAATTTATCGCTCGACCTGGTAAGAACAACATCAATACCCTTAGACTCCAATAAGCCTTTTAGCCTTTTTGCGATATCTAATGCAATGTTCTTTTCCTGAACGCCAGACCTGCCGATTGCTCCCGGGTCCCTTCCTCCATGGCCAGGATCAAGGACAACCTTTCTTATCTTATACCCGTAGGATAAAGATTCCTCCTGCCTAACCAAAGGCTTATACTTGAACCATCTGCTTACAATGCGATCCGCTAATCCAGATGGAACTGCTATAATACCATTATAAAAACATAAGGGCGGACTGATAACTTCTATCTGGCTGTTGACTTCTGCGGTAGCTGAACCGACTAAAATGTTGGCTTGGTTGCTCCCCTTTTTTAATGTCAGAACTCCGGAAAAATTATCCCACTCCCAGTCGATGCCGTAGTTTTTGCAGAAATCGACCATAGAGAAGTATTCTCGACCGTCTATACTGATAGCGCCAATTTTTTTATAGGGAGAAACCGTGGCGCAGCTTGCTATAAAAAAGCAGACAAAAATGATAATTATAAACGAGCTTATTTTTCGCATATCTTATTTCTATAATTCTACTAACTTTTAGGCAAAAATGAAATAAAAATCTTATTTTTAATGGGAGGTCTGTTTTTAGGCGAAATTACGAATAGCTTAAACCCAACGACAGAATTATTTTTTCCCGCCTAAATTATCATGAAAAGCGGCATCTTGCCTGGTATAAGGCTTATAGAAATCTGCTTCTCCGGAAATAATATGAGGGGTCAAAAAGATGGCCAGCTCAGTCTTTGTAGTTGTCTTGTCCTTGCTTCTAAATGCCAATCCCAATAAAGGTATGTCTCCGAAAAATGGTAACTTTTTTACCGTATCTGAGACCTTATCTTTAATCAAACCGCCAATAATTATGGTTGTGCCATCTTTAACCATAACACTAGTTTCAGCCACAGAGGTAGAAACAACGGGAATCTTATTCCCGGAAGCAGTGGTATAAGGCGTTCCGGTTGAGCTAACTTCCGGTTTTATCTTCATAGTAACAAAGCCATCGGCATTTATGGTAGGAGTTACGGATAAAGTCACTCCCACGTCTACAAACGTTACCTGTTCTGCTGTCGTAGAAATCCCTGTGGTATTGGTAGTGCTGGTGCTAACATAAACTTCTTTTGTGCCCACCAGAATTCTTGCCTCTTGGTTATTTAACACTGTGATTCTAGGAGTAGAAAGCGTATTGGTTTTACCTACGGTATCCAATGCTTTAATCAAAGCATAATAAGAATATTTTGAGAAATCAGCGTTTCCCACAGTCAAGGTATTCCCGCTTCCCCCTGTATCAACATCAAAATTTCCCGCCAGCGTAATATTATTATAGTGGAAGATTTTATCCCAATCGACTCCCATCTGGAACTGGTCGGATAAATCAATCTGTAAGATTTTAGCCTCAATCGTGACCTCTTTAGTCTTTTCATCAAAAGCAGCAATAGTCTTGGAAATCTTATCCATGTTGGCCGCGGTATCCGTGACAATGATTTTATTTGTGCGGCTATCCATATCTATTCTGCCAACATTCGGGGTCAAGACTCCAGCTATACTTTTCTGGATATCCTCTGCCTTGGCATATTTCAAAACAAAAACCTGGGTAACGGTAGAAACGTCAATATGAGCAATAAGGTTCTCCATATTGATTATATTCTGAGGAGCGTCTATTACAACAATGGTATTTGATTTCTCGTCAGCAATGACTTTTCCTATAGAGCTTTTTATCTGTGTAAGTAAGGAGACTAAATTACCGGCGCTTGCGAATTTTAAAGGAACTATCTTAACCGCGGTTTTGTCAGTAAATTTCTTGCCATAGATCATCTCGTATTCCTTAGCAGTCATAACCTTGACTATGCCTTCTTCCTGCTCATAAGCAAGATCATTAGTTTCTAAAATTATCCGAAGAGCATCCCAGACATTTACGTTTTTTAGGAAAATAGTTATCTTACCCTTGACGTTCTTTCCGGCAGCTATATTAAGGCCGCTTTTTTTGGAAATTAATTTCAAGATATCCAAAATATCCATATCCTTTAATTCTAATGTCTCTAGAGTCATAGAGACTGTTTCTTCTTGTGGCTGAGACTGAGCTGTTTCCTCGGATTTTCTTGGTTGCGGCTCTTCTACGATGGACTCTTCTTGCAGTTCGGAAGCATTGTCTGGGACCGGAGGCCTTTCCTGAACTACCATTGAACTATTTTCTTCAACAATAGGGATAGCTTCTCTGGATTCTTGCTCCTGGGCACAAACAAAGAAACAAGAAACAAAAATTATAAAACCTGACAAAACCAAGAATCTAATTTTCTTCATCTATCTCTCCTTCAATAGCCATTTCTATAAACTCAATTCGATATCTTCCCCTGCGCTAGATAGAATAACTTTGCTTTCCAATATATCCTTAACCTGAATTTTATCCAAGCTATCGCCTTTATTCAAAAAATGCGTCATTTTTGTAGCCTTATCTTCTATTATCGCCTGAGGCTGCTTACCTAAAATCACGCCCACCAGCTTAAAGTTCTTGGTCGCTTCCTTTAGGCTAGCGCTAACATTGGAAGCTTCTGTTTTATCTGGCGTTAACGGAGCGTTAAAAATATCCCTTTTAGAGAATTGCTTATAATAATAATCATAATCTTTTGGCTTGCTGATTTTGATCTCTTGTTGTTTTTGAGTCTCTTCGGCTGGCCTGGAATCCTCTTGAGTTCTTGGTTTTGCAGGATTTAATAGATTAACCAAAGAATAAGTAGAAAACATAATCAATAAAGAAACTAAGAACACATTGAGGGTTTTAAAACTCAAGAAATTCAAAAGGCGGGTTTTAAAGAAGCTCTCCAGGGGCTTTAGATAATTCAAACGGATTTTTCTTTCTTTCTGCGCAGAGGAAACCACCGATGCTTCTTTCTGAGCTTCCTTCTTGGGACGCCCGCGGATCAATCTTAAGAGTTTCTCCTCAGGAGAAATATTCCTGTCCATTAAGCAACCCAAATCCTTTCTTCTTCTAAAAGGCCGTTGATAATTTCATCGTCAACAATCGCTTTATCATACATTACAAGTCTTTCCAGGGCATTGTGACACAAAAGCGATATTTTTCTTGGGTACCCCTGGGAAAAATTATAGATTCTTTCAATTGCTTCATCCGTAAATAAACTTCTACCTCCATTATAACCGGCCTGTTTTAGGCGAAAATCAACCATCTCTTTTGTTTCCCTTATATCTAAAGGATTAATAATGTATTTTAAGCTGACTCTATCGACGAAGTTGCGGATCTTTTTCACCCTGGGCAATAACTCCATCTGTGCCAAGATTACCAACTGCAGCAATTTATATTCGTTGGTCTCATAATTTAAAAGGGTGCGCAAGATTTCCAGAAAAGGCTGGTTTAATTTCTGCCCCTCATCTATCAAAAGGACAATGGTCTTGTTTTCTTCCACTCCCTTCTGGAATAGATACTTTTCTATGGATTCTTGGATATCTATGGTAGAACGAAAATCAGGCAGGACTCCAAAAGTCTTGGCGAGGCTGGTTAGAAACTGGTATTCGGTCTTATAGTTAGGATCTAAAATCATTTTGAATATGATTTTATCCTCTTCTCCGGCAAACGAATGGAATAAGGTGCGGGATAACGTAGTTTTGCCTGTCCCCACATCCCCAAGAATTAAGCTTAAGCCCCTTCTAAGACGGATCGTAATCTCCAGCCTCTGCAAAGCCGTGTTATGTTCCCTGGAGCGATAAAAAAACTCCGGGTCCGGACTGGTAGAAAAAGGCTCCTTATTGAGATTTAATACCTCGTAATAACTCATTTCTCAGAAACAGGCACCTCATCTTTAATTTGTGAGATAGATTTTCCTTCCTGTCGAAGCCTGCGTATCTTTTGCAATGCACCTAGAGAAGAATCGTCAAAATAACGGAAATTTGTCTCGGGACTTCTGCCTATCTCATGCAAAAGGCCGATTTTCAAATAATACTTAATCGTGTGGATTGAGTTTCCACTCCTTCTAGACAAATCTTTTATAAGATATATATTTCTCATATAGTTATATACTACTCTCTACCCAGAGAGTAGTATAGCCAAATGAGCTTTTTTTGTCAAGATATTTTTAGTAGTTTAACCGGCAGAAAAGTTAATTTTGATGAAAGGCTAAGGAACCCTGATGCGGCTGATAAGGATGGATCCTTTTAGTGTATTTGTACGCATTGAGCGTCTTTCTAATCGCAGTCTCTCAATCTTCAAGAAATGTGGCTGGCTTTGTAAAGTGTGAATAAATTTTGTCAGATCTTCAAGCAGGCCTTCGGCCTCAAGCTCCACAGAGAACTTTTTATAAAAGTCAACTGCCCTAACGCGCGAAGGCTTCATGTCAGAAATACTTATTTTTATCTCTTTAGTAATAGACTCAATCTCGGAAAGCAGCGCAGACATCTCCTGTTCATCGTTGGCCTTTTGCTTAATCAAGTCTGCGTATTTTTTGTAATTAGCCTCTACAGCAGCTTGATTATCAAGAACTTTATTGCTCTTTTTTAATTTCAATTCCTTAAGCGCTACCTGGCTGTTTAAATCATTTAGCCTTGCCTTGAGTGGCTCAAAAACAAAATTTACCCCCAGATAAGCCAAGCCAAGCAGCAAGCAAACAGACAATATTATCTTTTCTCTTGCTGAAAAATGCCTCAATAGCATCTATTACTCTCCCGTTTGACAGGTAATTCTAAAATCAGTGACTTCTCCCTGGCTAGTCATTCTTTTGCTCGCATATTTAACTTCTACATTCTTAAAATTCTTTGATTTTTCAAGCTTACTCTGAAAACTAAAGATATCTGACATCTGGCTTGAAACCCCTTGAAGGGTTAAATTGCCTTTTTCGTCTTGATTAAAGACGTTAAGCGACATGCTTGAAGGCAAAAGGTTATATAACTCATATATTACATCGATACCGGAATTGGAATAGTCCAACTGTTCTTTGATCAATTCCAATTTTTTAGTCGTATCATCAACATTTTTAGCAATAGGGGCCACTCCATTCAACTGAATATCAAGGTTCTTCAAATACTGTTCTTTTTTATAAATATTTAAGAAAACTGAACCTAAAATAACAAGTAAAGTTAAAATCAATAGAGAGCCGCTGAAGAAAAATTCTTTTTTCATATATTTCATATTTTGTTTTTGACGTTCAGTCTCGGGTAATAGGTTTAATTCACCATCTTTAGCCCCAAGCACAAGTCCTAAAACAGCGGTAAAAGAAACATCGCCTATAGCTGCCATGCCTAGCAATGTGCCCTTTGCCGTCGGAATATCCGCAAGCGGATTAATTATCTCAACCGGCAAAGAAAACTCTGAGTTTAACCTCTGGGATAAAAACGTGGCTTTGGCTGACTGGGTCAATAAAACGATTTTGGAAACTTCTGGGTTTATCTTTTCTTTACGATAAGTCGTTAAGGTTAAATGTATCTGTTCCAAAAAACCTTCTATCTTTTCGGCATTTAATTCATTCGTGCCGAAAGAAATTGCTCTTGAAAAAAGAAGGTTGCCTTCTTGAGAAAAACATAAATCAGTGACCGCGCTATCAATATTTACCAACAGAACGGCTTCATTTGTGGGCCTGCCGATCTTTAAGCGATGCAGATTATACCATTTGGAAATACCGATCGAACTTATACTGAAAATTTCCGGATTAATCGCTGCTGAATTCAATATCTGCATATATCGCTCGATAACGTCTTTATGCGCAGTAACCAATAAGGTGTCGGCATATCCGTTCTTATGTTTTGTGCTTATGATATAGTCGCTTATGATATCTTCTTTAGGATAGGGTATCTGTTGTTTGATTTGAAAATCAAGCATATCTTCTATTTCGGCGGGGTCTTGAGAAGGCAACCTTAAATTCCTGACTATGGTAGAGCCGCGAGCGAATATGCAAACCAGGCTTGACGTCTTGATTTTTGAATCCGATACTAATTCTTTGATTGCCTTTGCTGCTATTTCATTTGATGATTCTTTAATTTCTTTTAGCCCTAAGAAAACTACGGCTCGGACAGAAGGGCTAATTTTTGCATGAGCCAATTTTATATGGGTCTGCGTGATCTCTAAAACACTAAAAAATTGCTTAATCATTTTATTCTTCATACCAGAATATTATAGGATATTCTCCAGCCGGCGATAAAACAACCTCTACTTCGCTGGCAATTTTCTTATCTTGATAAAGCCCCCTAACGCGGGCTCTATAAATATCAGACTTGGAAATAAAAAACCTGTCTTTTAAGAATATAAATAAACTTTCTTCCGGTCCAAACAAATTCAGCTCGCCTGGATTTTGAAGGTCTATCTTGCGGTCATCTGCCGTCGCTTCTATCTTATCATCTCCAGCTCGATAGTCAACTATCTTATCAACCATACCATCAGCGTCTTCCTGCCCTGTCGTGGGGCTGCCGTCTAAATCTGCCCCAGCTCGAGCCACCGCCTGAAGCACAATCTTGTCAGCAGTATTAACATTAACCTTTAAATCGACATAAGCGAAATTATAGATAGTCAGGTAGTCTTTAATTTTTAGAAATATATCTTTAGACATATCCCTTATCATGGATAATTCATTTAAAGATTCAAATTTAGCATTCTTGCAGTGGTACGGCTTTTCTAGGCCCATATAATAATCATCCTCTGCGCCAAATTCGGGACTATTCAGGTTGGAATCGCCGTCCTGCCAATCCACGACAGAATTTGCTATGACCTGGGCAGTTTGGCTATCAACCTCTAAGATATTAAGCAGCTTTTCCAGCACAATCTGATTCTGCGCATTGATAGCGTTGATATTGATTTTTCTTTCCTCGTCGATCAAGCCGTAAGTCTCAAGAGATTTCTCCGCACCTTCTTTTTTGTAACTTACAGAATAACTGCCTTCCCCTAAAGATATATCTTTAAAAAGATCCTCCGGAGTCTGTCCTTCGGCTAAAACTATACCGCATAAATACAGGGTATCATAATTCTTAGTCTCGGGGTTCATCCGATCCTTCACTAATTCTTTTATCACCGCCAAGACGCCGGCCTTGGCAATGTAATAACTTTTTAATCTATCTATGGCATAGCGATTCAGTTTAACGCCTATGCTATTTCTATGGCCTATCCCAACGGCTAAAACAGTCAAAATGATAAGCATCCAAATCGTTACGATAAGGATTACCCCAGAATTATTACAAATTGGCTTAAACGTCCTCATAACTAATCAATTATTCTTTGATTTCTCCGATAACTCCCATCGGAATAAATACAGTTTTAGAAAAAGTTGTTTTTACATTTGGATTTCCGGGATTCTGCAAAACCAATTCTACCTTAACGCCCATTGGTATATTTTCGCTTTCTTCCCAATCGCTTTTCCATTCAATCTCTTCGTCCTCGCCGTTTACTACGCCATGGGCATAACTGAATTTCAACCCGTCTTTTGCTACCAAGGAACTGAATATCTCCTCGGATTTTTCTTCCACAGATATCTGCAGACTATCGATTAAAGAGCTTTCTTGCCTTTTAAGAAGAAAAATCTCGCCTCCACCATTTTCTTTGGCTTCAAGAAAATATAGAACCCTGTTTATTCCATAATCATCTTCGTTTAAGAAAGATATGCTATCGGCCTTGCCTTCAAAAACCTTAAAGTTTGGGTAACTGTTTTTGTAACTAAAGATCACCGCGTTATGCAACTCCTTGGCGATAGTATCCATTGACCATCGAGCTTCCTGATACATCCTATTTAGGTCTTCCGACTTCTTCCACGCTGAAGTTGAACTAAAGAAAGTTGAATAAAGGCTTACCGCGACAACAGAAAATATGGTAAGGCCTATTAATATCTCTATAAATGTCATGCCGGAAAAATTATTCTTTTTCTTTCTCATTTTGTTATTTTTTATCAAATAGATAAGTAACGACGAAAATTGCTCTCCTAGAACCTTTTGTCGGCCAATTGACTGAAAGCAAAACCTTATTTAACATCCCCTTCTCTTCATTATCCTTAATATTTTCTGTTTCTAAGCTGTATCTAGAATCTTGGTACGGCTCCGGAAAATATTCTTCTTTATTTAACCCAGATTCAATAAAATATT
>Ga0194125_10004089_pt1 | contig 23033 bp, 20 predicted proteins | sample TA2KigC250mmetaG_FD_148626 | JGI IMG/M metagenome (GOLD analysis project Ga0194125, IMG submission 148626) | Freshwater microbial communities from Lake Tanganyika, Tanzania - TA2015034 Kigoma Deep Cast 250m | ecosystem: Environmental > Aquatic > Freshwater > Lake | place: Tanzania: Lake... | reverse complement strand
GATCGCGGGGTTTCTGGCGGCGCTGACGGCGCTTCTCATCTTGCGGCGCGCCCGGATGAACCCGGCCGGGAAGATGCTCGCCTTCTCGCTCTTCATCCTCGCGGCCCCGACGCTCATTTACTGCGGCTATGTGGAATCGTACGCCTACCTGTCGATCGGAATGCTCGGCTTCCTCTGGACGGGCGCGATGGCGCAACGCGGCGAGTGCCCGCCTTGGGTCCCCGGCCTCTTCTACGGGATCGCCTTCTTCTTTCACACGACGGCGGTTTTCGCCCTTCCCGCCCTTCTCCTTCTGACCTTCTTCCCCGGAGCGCGGAGGAAGAGGCGTCCGGCCTGGCCGCTCCAGATTCTCCTTCCGGCCCTGGCGCTTCCCGCGGCCGCGATCGCGATCCACCTTGCCCTGGGGTATGACGCGGGGTGGTTCAGGCGCGACTTCATCGAGAGCAAGAACCAGCGGCAGTTGCTGATCGGCCTCACCGGCCCTCACGGGCTCCTCGGCCTGCGTCATCTCAAGGATGTCGCCAACTGGCTCCTCCTCGTCGCGCCCGTGACCGGCTGGCTCATCGTCTCGAAGCGGCGGGTTCTGCTCGCGCGGCTTCGGGAGCCCGAGATCGCATTCCTCGCGGTCCAGGTCGCGGCGTTCCTCGCGCCGTTCCTGCTTCTCGACCGCAAGCTGGGCGCCGCGAGGGATTGGGATCTTATGACCCCACAGGTGGCGGGATTCGCCCTCCTGGCGGCGAGGCTATGGGAGGCGGATCTCGCGCGCGGCGGCTCCGCTGCCGGGGGCGGCCCGGCTGCCGGGGGCGCGCCACTGGCGGAGGGAGCCCCGGCCGCGGAAGGCGGGCGACTGCCCTCCGTGAGGCTCGCCGCTTTCTGGGCCGCTCTTCTCTTGACGGCGCCGTGGCTCGCGATGAACGCCTCGCGCGAGGCGACGGTCCGGCGCTTCGACGAGGTCCGCCGTGACTTCCCCACCTTCGCCCGGGCCTACGGGGCGGAGGAGCTGGGGAAGTACTACTACGAGCGCAAGGAGTACGAGACCTCGCTCGCCTACTACCGGGAGTGCGTGGAGACCTATCCGGGCAACGCGCGGACGAGGATCCTCCTGGGAACGAGCTACTTCATCCTGAACCGCATCGACGAAGCGCAGGCCCAGTACGACAAGGCGCTCGAGATCGATCCCGACAACTGGATGGCGCTCGACATGAAGGCGCGCCTCGCCCTGCGCGCGAACGACACGAAGGCCGCCCTGGGCTTCTTCCGCAGGCTCGCTCCGTCCAATCCGAGGGATCCCGAGATCTGGGCGGGGTACGGCTATGCCGCCTTCTATCAGAAGGCCTACCCCGAGGCGGTCGAGGCCTTCCTTCGGGCGAGTCAGTTCCGCTTCGATCCGAGGTATCTCTATCACGCGGGGATCGCGCGCGCCCTCCAGGGGGAGCACGACGCGGCGATCGAGCTGCTCACGCGCTCCTGGGAAGCGGGGATGGAGGAGACGATGGTCGCCTCCGCTCTCGCCACGACGCTCGAGTCGCGCTACGCGTCGATCGAGCGGCGGGGAGAGTCCCCCTCGAGGGACGATCTCGTGAGGGCGCGCGATCACCTGCGGCGCGCCGCGGCGGCGAAACCCGAGGAGAAGCACCTGAGCGAGCGCCTCCTCCACATCGAGGAAGTCCTGGCGGGAAGGACGCCGGCGCTCATCCTGCAGGGACCGTAGGCCGCTCCTGCAAGAGCCTTGTCGCCCTGCTGCCCGGAGGCTCCTTCGCGCGACTGCTCGCGCGGAGTGGAGCGTTGCCGCCCGACATCGCATCGGCGCCGCGCTCGCCTTGGCGTCGCACTGCGGAGCCTCCGGGCGGCCGGAGACCGTCAGCGGCCGAGCGGCTCGATTTGGATCGGCGCGTCGCGCAGGAGCTTGCCGCCGGGCGCATCGGTCGTGCCGCTCGCGCGATAATCCCTGCTCTGAGCGGCTCCGTAGATGAGCGTGGCCAGGAGCAGGGCGAGGAGCGCCCCCCAGACGGGAGTCCTTCGCACGAGCGATCGAATGCGCTCGGGCGCCTTCCCAGCGATCCACGCGAGGGCCACCCCCTCGAAGGCGAAGAGAAAGGCCGCGGCGATCATCCCGAAGCGGACGTAGCCGAAGGAGAGAAGCGTCGTCAGGAGAACCGCGAGCGGGGGAAGCGCGAGGAGCAGGACGCTCTTCCGGCTGCCCCCCCTTCGCAGCAGGAGCAGCAATCCCCAGGCGCACAGGCCGAGCTGGACATAGCGCAGGCCGGTTCCCCTCGGCGCGAAGAGGTCGACGGGCAGCCGCGTCCCGCTTCGGCCCATCGGGACGTTCCAGGGAAGCCATCCCAGGTCGAGGGCGCGGCTCGCGATCTCGACCTTCACGAGACAGAGGCGCACGAAGCGGCCCGGATGGGAGGCGATCCAGCCGATCCCCTCTCCCGTCCCGCGCAGGAAGTAGTGGCTGTGCTGCGGATCGGCGAGATCCAGCACGGGCGCGCCGCTTCGCGATGTGAGGATCGCGCGCTGGAATCCGCCGGTCGCGAGATCGTTGTTCGCGAGGGCGAAGTTCAGCGGGCCGTACGCGGTCAAGGGGACGAAGGTCGGAAGACGGACATCGATCGAACGGCCGACCGTCCGATTCCACTCGGAGAGCCGAACGGCGTTGCGGATCGTCCACGGCGCCAGAACGAGGATGAACCCCGCGGCCGCAGCGAACGCGAGACGCAGCGCGCGCCTGGGCTCGCTCCGGGTGAGGCCCCCGAGCCATATCGCGAGGAGGGGAAGGCCGACCGCCGCGCCTTCCGCGCGGGCGAGCGAGAGCAAGCCGGTTCCCGCTCCGATGGCCGCTCCGCGCAACGACGCCGCGCGGCCTCCCGCCGGGATCCCGCGCGCGAGCAAGAGCAGTCCCAGGAGCAAGAGGAGATAGACCCCCTCGCTCGTCGCGGAGGTGCCGAGGGCATCGAGGCCGAACGACAGCGCCGCCAGCAGTCCCGCCGCGAGCGCCGCGCTTCTTCCCAGGGAATCCCGCGCGAAGAGATAGAGCATCGGGGCGAAGAGCGCGCTCGCGACTCCCAGGATGCTTCGCGCCAAGAGGTGGCGGACCGGATCGCCGCTCACCGCGTGGATCAAGGAGAGGATCAGCGGGAAGAGGGGCGGATGGAAGGGGATGCCGTTGTCGTAGCTTCCTCCGCGCAGGATCGCCTGCGCGTATGCGTAGAAGTGCTCCGCGTCCCCCTCATAGAAGACCGTGAAGGGCCACGTCCGATCCTTGCCGCCGAGGAGGAAGGCGAGCCGCTCTGCGCAAGCGACGGCGAAGAGGACAAGGGGCGCCCAGTCGCGCCCCGGGGCGCCGGCATGGCGCGCCTCCGGGATCCCCGGTCTCGATGCGCCGCTCTCTCGGACTCCGCCCCCGCTCCTTCTGTCGCCGCTCCTGACGCCTGTGGATCGCATCTGCCCCCGGGGTCTGGTCCGGCTTGAGCCCGTCTAGCCGTAATCGCCGCGGAGGCGGTTCATCCGTATGCGGACGAGCTGCCCGATCCCCGCGGGCGATCCGGTCATATCCGTGGTCTGCAGATCTGTTCCCTCGAGGTCGCGATGGGCGACCTCGAAGACCGAATAGCGGAACCGCCTCGCGAGGTAGAGGACCTCCAGCACGAAGCTTGCATCGTCGAGCCTCTGCCGACGGTAGATCTCGAAAGCCGCGCGCCTGCGGTAGAGATGCAGGAAACGGCAGGTGCGCAGGACGCGTTGCCGGCTCAAGAGACGGAGCGTGGTCTGGACCGAGCGCGCAAGCAGTTCCTTGCGGATCTTCACGGGGGGAAGGGGGCGGGTCCCATTGGGGCCCGTGGACGCGACGACCAGATCGTTGCCTTCCGAGAGAAGCCGTGCCATCTCCCGAAGCTGCTCCTCCCCGAAGGCGATCCCCGGACTCGCGAGCAGGATCCGCTCCCCCCGGGAGAGGAGCACGCCGTGGCGGGCCGAGTACCCGCAACCGAGGCTCCCCGGATTGCGTAGGAGGAATGTGCCGGGATGATCGCGGGCGAAGGAAGCGACGGCGCGGGCGGTTTCGAGGCGATCTCCGTCCTGGACGACGATGATCTCCGACACGGACGAGGACAGGCCTCGCCGAGCGCCGGCCGCAGCATCCAGGGTCGTCATGAGAGACCGTCCCTGGTCGCCTGCCGGCACGACGATGCTCAGATCGATGCCATCGCCTGAGGTGTCGCCCCTGACCGTCTGATCCACCTCTGCATCCGGCGGAGTTGTCGCTCCGCCTGCGATTTGGTAGCGTTGGCCTTTGAGGATCGTCCTGATCCTCGGGCGAGAACCTACCAGAGGTTTCGGTGTTCTGCAATGGTCGTGCCAGCGGGTTCCGGCGCGGCAAGGAGCGTCTCCTATGTTCTGGGGACTTGACCCCCTCTACTTCATGATCGTCGGCCCGGCGCTGCTGCTGTCGATCGTGGCCCAGATATGGGTCAAGAGCGCCTTCTCCCGCTTCTCGCGGGTAGGCGTCTCGACGGGGATGTCGGGAGCCGAGGCGGCAAGAAGAATCGTGAGCCGAGCCGGCCTGGGTGTGCAGGTCGAGAAAGTCGGCGGTTTCCTGTCGGATCACTACGACCCCAGGGTAAAGGTTCTCCGTCTCTCGCCGGACGTTCATGACGGACGCTCTCTGGCCAGCATCGGAGTCGCCGCCCACGAGGCGGGTCACGCTCTCCAGCACGCCCGCGGATACCTGCCTCTGCAGTTCCGCACGGCCTTGGTTCCGGTCACATCGATCGGATCGAATCTCGCCTGGCCGATCATGATCATCGGCCTGCTCTTCAACGTGACCGGCCTGCTCTACGCGGGCATCGTTCTCTTCTCCGCGGTCGTCCTGTTCCAACTCGTCACGCTCCCCGTCGAGATCGACGCCTCCAGGCGCGCCATCGCCCTCGTCCGCAGCGAGGGGATCGCGTCGACCGACGCGGAGGTGGCGGGGGCAAGGAGCGTCCTGAACGCGGCGGCGATGACCTACGTGGCCGCGGCGGCCTCTGCGATCCTCACCCTCGTCTACTTCCTGATGAGGGCGGGGCTCCTGGGCGGACGCAGGGATTGAGGACTCACGCGAAGATGGCGGCTGTTCGCGCGAGCGATCGCCTGGCCAAGGGTCGATAGGGAGCCTGCATGGAGTACGTCGCATCGTTCATTCTCGTCGTCGGCGTGATCATCCTGGTCCACGAGATCGGGCACTTCCTTGCCGCCCGTGCCGTAGGCATCAGGGTCGATCGCTTCTCGATAGGATTCGGCTGGAAGCTGGCCGCGCTCAAGCGGGGGGAGACCGAGTACAGGATTTCGTGGGTTCCGCTCGGCGGCTACGTGAAGATGGCCGGGATGATCGACGAGTCGCTCGAGAACCCCGACCAGTTCGATCCCAACGATCCGCGCCTCTTCATGAACAAGAGGATCTGGCAGAAGGTCGTGGTCGTCTGCGCCGGCGTCTTCATGAATCTGATCTTGGCGGGAGTCGTGCTCTGGGGCGTCTACGCGACGCGCGGGGTCCCGACCCTGCCCGACGAGGTCCCGACCGTCATCGATCGCCCGATCCCCGGCTACCCCGCGGCGAAGGCGGGACTCCGCAAAGGAGATCGGCTGATCGCGATCGAAGGGACCGAGGTCCGGCTGTGGGAGGATCTGGTCCAGCAGATCTACGAGCGACCGGATCAGGAGATCACGGTCGACTTCGAGAGGGGCGGGGAGCGCAAGAGCATCGTGGTCAGGACGCGCTCCGAAGCGCAGGAGGGGCAAGAAGCCCCGATCGGCAAGATCGGGATCAGCCCGCAGCCGCAGTACGAGCAGGTGGGGTTCGGCAAGGCGTTCGTCTATGGGTGGACCGCGACCTGGACGATCCTCGATCGGACGGCGCGTTCGATCGTCCTGCTCATCACCGGGAAGGCCTCCGTCAAGGACCTGGCGGGTCCGGTGGGGATCGCCCGGATCACGGGCGAGACGGCCCGGCAGGGGATGGGGGATCTGATCGAGTTGCTCGCGATCATCAGCGTGAACATCGGCTTCCTGAACATCCTCCCGGTCCCCGCGCTCGACGGCGGTCACCTCGTTCTTGTTCTTGTCGAGGGAATCCGCCGGCGCCCCCTGGGGACCAAGTTCAAGCTCTGGACCCAGCAGGTCGGCATGCTCCTTCTGCTCGCGCTGATCGCCGTCGTCGTCTTCAACGACTTCATGAGGCTCCGCTAGGCTCTCTTGAGCACGGAGGAGACTCTCGCCTTGCGCGCCCCGTGGAGTCAGCCATCTGTTTCACGGGATGGGGACCCCGAGGGTCCCCTTCGCCCCGCTAGGTTCGCGTTCGCGGCGCGGGGCTGCGGGAACCCGTCGGGGTCCCTTGACATCTCTCGGCGGCTGTGGCCGTCGCAGCGCCCGCCGGCCCCATCCAGGTGACGATGGACCTTCCTTATCCGCCGCGGGTTTCCCTCGGGTGCTTCCCGACGCGGGTGGAGCAGATCTCGCGCTTCCCGCTCAGGGACGGTGCTCCCGTCTGGATCAAGCGTGACGACCAGTCAGGCTCCGACCTGTCGGGCAACAAGGTGCGCAAGCTCGAGTTCCTCCTGGCCGAGGCGTTGGAAGGGCGCTGCGACGTCGTCATCACGTGCGGCGGGACCCAGTCGAACCACTGCCGCGCCACCGCGATCGCGGCACGCCGGCTGGGGATCGACTCGGTCCTCTTCCTGCGCGCCGATCGGCCGGCAGTCCCCGAGGGGAACCTCTTGCTCGACCTCCTCGCCGGCGCGCGGGTCGTGACGATCACGCCTGAGGAGTATCGCGATCGCGACGCGATCATGAGGGCGGAGGCGGATCGTCTTCGTTCGGAAGGACGGCGGCCGTACCCGATCGTCGAGGGGGGATCGAACGCGCTCGGCGCCTGGGGATATATCGCGATGCTCGATGAGCTCCGGCGGCAGGGTCTCGCGGATCGGATGGCGCATCTCGTCTGCGCGACGGGATCGGCGGGGACCCTGGCGGGGCTTCACCTCGGGATCCGCCTGCTCGGGCTCCGCATCCGTCCCTGGGGCGTCGCCGTCTGCGACGACGCTGCCTACTTCCGCGGTCGCGTGATCGAGATCGCGCGGGAGTTCCGCGGGCGGTTCGGGATCGGGGATGAGATTCGCGCCGATGAGATCGATGTCGTCGAGGGTTACAAGGGGCCCGGCTACGCGAAGACCTACCCCCGTCTTCTCGATCTCGCGCGGAGGATGGCGCGGGAGGAGGGGATCTTTCTCGATCCGGTCTACACGGGGAAAGCCTTCCTGGCGATGATCGATCTGCTCGCGGACGGCACGATCCCGCGCGATGAGGAAGTCCTCTTTCTGCACACGGGCGGGATCTTCAGCCTGTTCGCCTACCGAGACGAGCTTCTGGCGGAGCCGGCCTAGAGCCCCTCTCCCACGAGGCTCGCCCTCGCAGGAAGAAGCTGCGTGAGCGTCCCGCGCGCGAGCCGATAGATCTGGTCCGCGCCGTCGCGCTTGACGAAGACCTGGCTTGAGGTCGTCTGCCCCCCGATGACGAGGGAGTGGACCGAGCCGTCGGCCAGCGTCACCGTCACCCGCGTCGAATCGATCTCGATCCCCGCCTCGGCCGGCATGACATCGTCCGCGAAAGCGGCGGCGCGCAGGCGGGAGAGCTGCCTGATCGTGGGGTCCATCTTCCCGGGCTGGATCGGCGCAGGTTCGGGATCGTCGATCTTCCAGGCGCCGCTCTCGTCCCTGCTGGCCGAGAGCCGCCCTCGACTGGGGGACTTGTACTCGTACTTCGCGACATTGGCCTCCTCGAAGGAGAAGATCACCCGGTCACGCCAGGTGTCGCCCCGCTGGAAGAGGCTCGGCAGGTACTCCGGCACCTGCACGACCTTGTCGGAGTCCGCCGCCCGGACGTAGGTGCTGTGGAAGTCCTCGCCCGGCTTGCCGACGAAGAAGTGAGCGACCTCCTTCCCCTTTTGCCCGATCCGGATCTCCGTCCCTGTCGAGTCGACGCTGAACAGAGGTCGATTCGCCGGATTCGTCGAGACGACGCGGTCGGCGAAGAGGCGAGGCAGGCGGTCGACGATGTCCTGAACCGCCTTCTGGTCCGCCTCGAACCCGCCCTCGGTGGCGACATGCCACTTCGTCCCGCGCTTCTCGAGAGTCGTTTCCTTCCCCGCGGAGCGAATCGTGATCTGGTCGACCTGGTCGACTTTCAAGGCAGGAAAGAGCGGCCTCTCCGATGGCTCGGTCGCGCTCTTTCGATTCGTGTCGAACAGCAGGACGATTCCTCCAAAGACGACCAGGATGGCCAGCAGGATCAAGAGAGTGCGTCCGCGCATCGTCACTTCCCCTCCGACGCGGCGGCCTGGGTCGCGATCCGCTGCCTCGACCGCCTCCGCGTCGACAACCGGATGACTCCGAAGATGGCGACGAGCAGCGCCATCCCGAAGGTGTTCAGATACTTGAAGACCGCCTTCCCGCCCCCCGACGCGAGTCCGAGCGGCCGATCGCTCGCCCCTCGCGATCGGATCGCGATGAGCCGGTCGCCGAGCGTCATCCAGTCGATCGCGTTCAGCGTGAACTCCTCGTTCCCCGGGAACATGGCCAGGAAGTTCGAGTAGGCGAAGGTCGAGTTGCCGATCACGATGACCTGAGTCTCCGGGCTCTCCGTGAGCGCGATCTCACCGGAGCCGACCACGCCTGTCGTGTCTCCCGGAACCGCGGGGACCGGCTTGCCCGCGAAGTAGGACTGGAATCGTCCGACCAGGGCCACGGCGAGCGGGTAGCTCTGCCCTTCGTCCGTCTGGCGGAGCTGCTGGAAGGGATTGGGCGGCGTCAGGTCAAACCGTCCCTTCTGCAGGGTCGCGTGCGGGGATGAGCGAGCGAGCACGGTCGCGCGCACGTTCGGCTGGCGCGAGGATCCGATGGCGGCCGTCGTGTCCTTGCCTGAGGCCCCACCGGCGTCCTCTTGGACGAGAAGATCCAGGGGCGCGGTCCACGGCAGAACGACGGCCTCCAGGCGGCTCGTGATCGGACTGCCCTGGGACATGTTCTTGTGCGGGATCTTCGGCCAGAGAGGATAGGCGACCGAATAGCGGACGAAGCCCTGGGCGAAGCCCGCGTTTTCGATGAAGGGGGCGCGATCCTGCACGAGGGCCCGCTGAGGCCGGACGCCATAGTGGGCGAGCATCTCCTCGATGCCGGAGAGGACGGGGATCGGGCTCTGCAGGCCGATCTGCTCGTCCAGACGCATCGCGTCGACCATGAAGAGGACGCGGCCGCCCTTCATCAGGAACTGGTCGATCTGCCACTGGATCCTCTCCGGGATCGACTGCGGCCTGGCCACCACGAGGGTCTTGATCTCCGGGGGGACTCCGGTCCTGCCCTGCTGCAGGTCCACGGGCCGGATCTGATAGCTCTTCGAGAGGATCTGGCCGAGCGATTCGAACTCCCGCGTCAGCTCCGGCGCGTTCGTGCCGCTCAGGAATCCGACGATCCGCTTCTCCTGCGACAGGATCTGCAGGATCCCGGCCGTCAGGTCATATTCCAGGGTGTAGACGTCCTGGACGATGGGGATCGCCTGGTGCCGGTCGGCGTACTTGATCAGGATCCCCATGTAACCGTTGATCACCTGGAGCTGGTCCTTCTCGACCACATTCAGCTGCACCTGCGGGATCCCGAGATAGCGGAGGTTCTGCTCCTCCTCAGGGCTATCGGCGGGGTCGATGTATTCGACCCTGACCTTGCCCCGCGAGTAGGCCTGGTAGGCGCGCAGCACGTCGTCGATGCTCCGCCGCAGCATGGCGAGGTTCGGCGGCAGCTTCTTCGAGAAGCAGACCCTGATGGTGACGACGTCATCGAGCCCCCGCAGGATCTCACGGGTCGCCTTCGATATGGTGAACTCCTGGTCCCGCGTCAGGTCGATCCTCCCCAGGATCCGCGAGGCGACCATGTTGCCCGCCGCCAGGACGAGCGCCACGAGCAGGACGATCGTCGCGGAGTAGATTCCCGTCGCGACGCCACGGCGATTCTTCTTGTTCTCCATCGTCCCCTCCTATCTCCACTTCCTGCTCTCAACGGAGCGGACGTTGAGGTAGAGGAAGAAGCCGATGATCGAGAGGTAGTAGACGATGTCTCGGATGTCGATCACCCCCCGCGTGATGTTGTCGAAGTGAGTTCGCAGGCTCAGGTAGGCGAGCCACGGCGCAAGCTGGGAGGGAGAGAACTGTCGGACCCAGTCCAGCCCCAGGCTGCCGACCAGGAGGATCAGGAGCGAAATGATGAAGCTCACGATCTGGTTGGACGTCGTGCTCGAGGTCCACGAGCCGATCGCGAGATAAGCCGCTCCGAGCAGGAGAGCCCCGAGGTATCCCCCCACGATGGGCCCCGCGTCCGGCTTGCCGACGAGGGCGACGCTGATGGGGAACGGGAGAGTCAGGAGGATCGTCACGGCGATCATCGCCAGCGCGGCGAGGAACTTGCCCGCCACAGCCTCCCAGTCCCGCACGGGAAATGTCATCAAGAGCTCCATCGTCCCGACCTTCATCTCCTCCGCCCACAACCGCATCGAGATCGCCGGGACGAAGAAGATCAGCATGATGGATATCAACCCGAAGAAGTCTCTGAGGTCGGCCTGGGCGATGACCAGAAAGCCGGTCGCCCAGAAGAGGAGGCCGTGGAGGATCACCAAGAACACGGTGATGAAGATGTAGGCGATGGGGGATGTGAAGTAGCTGCGGAACTCCTTCTTGAAGATCGGAATCACGGTTTCCATCGTCTATGCGTCTCCCCGCGTGAGTTTCTGGAAGACCTGCTCGAGGCTCTGCGTCTCGCGCTTGAGCTCCGTCAGGGTCCAGCCGCTCTCGACCGCCAGCCGGAAGATCGCCTCCTCGGTGGCGCTGTCCTTCTCCTCGCCCGCGACGATGACCTCGAAGCGCGCGCCGGTCTCGCCGGGTCCGCCCAGATCCCGCAGTCCCTTCAGTCCGGGGAGGGATCGGAGCTTCGGCTCGACCCTGTCCCTTCCGGCCGATACGCGCATGACGACGCGGGCCTCGCCCGTGGCGAAGCTCGTCAGCTCCTCGGTGGTCCCCTGGGCGATCAGGCGCCCGTCATTGATGATCTGCACCCTCGTGCAGGTCGCCTCGACCTCCTGGAGGATGTGCGTCGACAGCAGCGTCGTCTTCTCCCGGCCGATCCGCTTGATCAGCTCGCGGATCTGGACGATCTGGTTCGGGTCCAGCCCGGTGGTCGGCTCGTCGAGGATCAGGACCTCCGGGTCGTGGATGAGCGTCTGGGCCAGACCGACGCGCTGCTTGAACCCCTTCGAGAGCTCGCCGACCAGCCGGTGCTGGACATCCCCCAGTCCGCAGAGGTCGATCATCGCGCGGATCTTCCTCTCGCGCGACTCGACCGGCAGTCCCCGCAATTCAGTGACGAACTGGAGGTAGTCGGTCACGTACATGTCGAGATAGAGCGGGGCGTTCTCGGGAAGGTAGCCGATGCGCCGCCTGACCTCGATCGACTGCGTGGCGATGTCGAAGCCCGCGACGCGGGCCCCTCCGGCGTCCGGCGGGATGTAGCAGGTCAGAATCCGCATCGTCGTGCTCTTGCCCGCCCCGTTCGGCCCGAGGAACCCGAGGATCTCCCCTTTGGCGACATCGAAGGTGACGTCATCGACCGCCACCGTCGGCCCAAAGGCCTTCCTCAGGTTTTGAACTTCAACCATGATCCTCCTCCCATGACCCGTCCGTACGGGTCCCGACGCGCGACAGGATAGAACGCTAGGGATTCGCCGCTCGGTCCGTCAAGGCGTCCCGGGATGCGCTGGGCGCCGAGAGGGCCGGAGCCTTGCGGGCGACGGTAGGATAACAGCTTCGGGGCCGTGAAGTTCCATCTCTTCTCCCCCTTTCATCCACAAGCGCTGCCGGGGCGCTTCCCCCTCGGCCGGCGCGGGGCCGGGCGCTGGGGACAAGACGAGAATCCGCGCGGGGGCCGGGTGAGACGGCAGGGCCAGGAGAGGCAGGGCCAGGAGAGGCTCTGGCTACCGGTCCCGCTCTGACCTAGAATCGCGGTCCTATGGCCAGACGCATGAGATCCTTCGTTCCCGTTCTTCCCCTCTGCCTGCTCCTGGCGGCAGGATGCGGAGTCGCCCGCCGGACGGCAGTGGGGACGATGGTCCCGATCCTCGAGAGGACGGTCGAATCGCTCTATGGGGACGAGGACATCGAGACGGTAGAGAAGGGAATCCCGGCGAATCTCCTCCTGCTCCGCGGCCTCTGCGCCAGCGATCCAGGGAATCGGGATCTCTGGGCCCTGACCGCCCAGCTCTATTTCTACTACGGCTTCGGATTCGTCGAGGATCGCGATCTGGGGCAGGCCGCCCTCGTCTACCGCCAGGGCGTGACGCTCGGCCGGCAGGCGCTCGCGAGGAAGAGCTGGTTCAGGCCGGAGGAGGACTTCAACTCCTTCCAGCGGGGGCTCCTCGACGCGCGGGTCGAGGACGTTCCTCTTCTCTTCTGGACCGGGGCTTCCTGGGCGGCGTGGGTTGGACGGAACGTCGATGATCCGGCCGCGATCGCCGAGCTACCGCTCGCGGAAGCGATTCTGGAGAGGGTTCTTGCGCTTGATCCGGACTACATGATGGGGCTGCCGCACGCGATGGCGGGGACCTTGAAGGGCATGAAACCGGTAATGATGGGGGGAAAGCCGGAGGAAGCCCGGATGCACTTCGAAGAGGCGTTTCGCCTGTCGGGCCGGCGGATGCTGATCTTCCAGACGCTCTACGCCAGGTACTACTGCCGCGCGGTGCTCGACGAGGAGTGCTTCACCGAGGTTGTGCGGGAAGTCCTCGATGCCCCGGCCGACATCGAGCCCGGCTACCGGTTGCTCAACGAGGTCGCGAGGAGGAAGGCCCGGATCCTCATGGAGATGAAGGATGACTGGTTCTAGAAGCCTGCTCGCGCGGGGCGCCATGCTCGCAGCCCTGATCCTTGCCGTCTCCGCGCAGGTCGTGTGCGACGCGGCGGCGGCGGGAAGGCCCCGGCCGAAGGTGGAGATCAAGATCGCCACCCTCGCTCCGGAGGGATCGACCTGGATGCGCCTGATGGAGCAGCTCGACGCGGAGGTCCGCGACAGCACGGCCAGCGAGGTCGGCTTCCGCTTCTACCCGGGAGGCGTGCAGGGGGACGAGGCTGTCGTCCTGCGCAAGATCCGTCTCGGCCAGCTCCACGGAGGCGGGTTCACGGGCGTCGGCCTGGGGGAGATCGCCCCTGACCTGCGCGTCATGGAGGTCCCCTTCTTCTTCCGCACGACCGAAGAGGTTCGCGCGGTTCAGGAGCGGATGGGTCCGGTCTTCGAGCAGGAGCTTCGTGGCGCGGGATTCGAGCTGCTCGGCTGGTCCGACGTGGGGTTCGTCTATCTGTTCACCAAGAGTCCGATCCGCAGCACGGAGGATCTGCGAAAGGTGCGGATGTGGCTCTGGGAAGGGGATCCGCTCGCGGAGGCGTTCTTGAAGACGCTCGGGGTTTCCCCCGTGCCTCTGCCGATCACGGATGTCGTCACCTCGCTGCAGACGGGCCTCATCGACGCCGTGTACACATCGACGCTCGCCTGCATCGCCCTTCAGTGGTTCACCCGCGTTTCCCACATGACAGATCTTCCGGTCACGCACGCGCAAGGAGCCGTCGTCGTCTCGCGGCAAGCCTTCGAGCAGATCAGCCCCGCGGCGCAGGCGACGGTCAAGAGGCTCGCGCGGAAGTACTTCGATCGGCTCGCGATCGCCACCACGAAGGACAACGAGACCAGCGCGCAGGTCCTCGCGGAGAAGGGGATCAAGGTCGTCGCCCTGACCGACGCGGAGAAGGCGGGCTTCGAGGAGATCGGGCGGGTCGTCCGCGAGAAGCTCGCAGCGACCCTCTACCAGAGGGAGATCCTCGATCGGACGATGAAGGCCCTGGAGGAAGCCAGGACCGCGGCGGGCGCCGCCGGACGATGAGTCCGGAGGGGGACCTTCCGCTCTCCTTCCTGCGCCCCGGCGGGACGCTCCTTGTCGCCATGGGAGGTTTGATCCTCCTTGCGTTGCTCGCGCGCGTGCTCCTGCGGCGCGTTCTCGGCGGCGAGCGCTACGATCGCTGGACGGCCTGGCTCGAGGGGATCCTCTTCTGCCTCATCCTCGTCGTGATGCTGAGCCTCTCTGGGCTCCAGATCGTCCTGCGCAATCTCTTCCGGAGCGGCCTGCTCTGGATCGATCCGCTGGTTCGCGCCCTCGTCCTCTGGCTCGCCTTCCTCGGCGCGCTGACCGCCACATCCCACGCCCGCCATCTTCACATCGACGTGCTTCACAGGCTTCTCTCCGCGCGGATCGGAGGGCAGGTCTCGCGCGTCCTGTCGGTCCTCTCCTCGATCTGCTGCGCGTTTCTTGCCAACGGCGCTTACGCGTTTCTTCGAGACGAATATCAGTACGGGACCAGCCCGTTTCTGGGGATTCCCTCCTGGCTCACGCAGTCGATCCTCTTCTTGGGATTCGGACTGCTGACCTACCGCTTCCTGGTGCAGGCGATCTGGCCGGCTCCTCGGCGGGGTGAGCCGTGAGCTGGCTCGTCATCCCGCTCCTTGTCGTGCTCGCTCTGCTCGGCACGCCTCTCTTCGTCGTGCTCGCCGCCGCGGCTCTGATCGCCTTCGCGATCGCCGGGATCTCCTCGGGAGCGGTGCTGACCGAGATGACGCGCCTGGGGACCTCGCCGATCCTCCTCTCGGTTCCGATGTTCACCTTCGCGGGATATCTCTTTGCGGAGAGCAAGACGCCCGAGCGTCTGGTGCGCCTGACGAGATCCCTCTTCGGCTGGATCCCCGGCAGCCTCGCGCTCGTCGCCATGATCGCCTGCGCCATCTTCACCGCCTTCACCGGCGGCAGCGGAGTCACGATCGTCGCGATGGGCGGGCTCCTCATGCCCGCCCTCCTCAAGGAGGGGTTCAGCAAGGGCTACTCGATGGGGCTCCTCACGACGTCGGGAAGCCTCGGCTTCCTCTTCCCGCCGAGCCTGGGGATGATCCTCTACAGCTACGTCGCTTCGCAGAGCGCCAGCGGCATGGCGCTTCCCCCCGGCGCCGCGCCCGAAATCGACCGGCTCTTCTTGGCGGGCCTCCTTCCTGGGATCTTCCTGATCGTGGTCCTGTCGGCCCTCGCCTTTCGCGAAGGGCGGGGCGGCGCGCTCATGCGAAGGATCCCCCTGCGCGAGGGACTGAAGGATGTGCTTCCCTCCCTGCGCGCGGCCGCATGGGAGATCCCTCTTCCGGTGATCATCCTGGGCGGAATCTACGGCGGGAAGCTGACCGTCACGGAAGCGGCGACCGTGACAGCGCTCTACGCGTTGATCGTCGAGGTTCTGATCTACCGGGACATTCCGTGGAAGAGGATCCCCGCGATCGCGGTTGAGAGCATGACGCTCGTGGGCGGCATCCTCATCATCCTCGGCTGCGCGCTCGGCCTCACGAACTACCTGATCGACGCGCAGATCCCGATGCAGATTCTCGACTGGACGCGGGGATGGATCACGAGCAAGTTCCTCTTCCTTCTCGTGCTCAACATCCTCTTGCTCGTGATCGGATCGCTGATGGAGATCTTCTCGGCGATGATCGTGGTCCCGCTGATCGTCCCGATCGCGCTCGAGTACGACGTGAACCTGGTCCATCTCGGGATCATCTTCATGACCAATCTCGAGATCGGCTTCCTGACGCCTCCGTTCGGGCTGAACCTCTTCATCTCCTCCTTCCGCTTCGGGAGGAGGATCACCGAGGTCTACCGGGCGGTCATTCCGTTCCTCGTCGTTCTGCTGCTCGCCTTGATGGTGATCACCTACTGGCCGGCTATGAGCCTCTGGCTTCCGGGGCTCTACGGGGGCAAGTAGGGCAGATCGTCAGGCTCCCTCCTCCGATTCCTAATACCTTGGGCGGTAATGCGTTACAAGATTAGTCAGCCAGGCGAATGATCTTGGGGGGGACGTACATTCGTATGGTATCTTGAAGTCGAGGTGGAATCATGGGGAGCCTCCCGGAACGGGTCATCCTCCACGTCGATCTGGACGCATTCTTCGCGGCCGCAGAGACGCTTGCGGCGCCTGCCCTGAAGGGGAAGGCGCTTGTCGTCGGAGGGCGTCCGGGCGAAAGGGGAGTCGTCGCGTCCGCTTCGTACGAGGCTCGTGAGCACGGGGTCCGGTCAGGAATGTCGCTGGTCGAGGCCCATCGCCTCTGCCCCCACGCCGTCTTCCTGCCCTGCCATCCTCCCCGCTACTTCGATCTCTCCACTCGGTTTCTGCGGTTGCTGTTGGACTACACACCGATGGTCGAAATGGCGAGCATCGACGAAGCGTTCCTCGACGCGAGCGGCCTGGTCGAGGAGGTCCGGCAGGGGGCCTTGCTCGCCGCCTCGATCCGGTCCGAGGTCCTCTGCCGGCTCTCGCTTTCCTGCAGCGTCGGGGTGGGGGAGAACAAGCTGCTCGCCAAGACCGCCTCGTCGCTCGGCAAGCCCGCCGGGATCGCTCTGCTGGATCGCGAGGCCTTCCTGCGGAGATTCGGGGATCAGTCGGTGTCGAGCATCTACGGAATCGGGGCGGCGACGCGGAGGAAGCTGGAAGCTATGGGAATCGTGACAGTCGATGACCTCTCCGATGCCCCCGAGAGCCTTCTGCACAGGATGTTCGGGGTGATCGGCCCCGCACTCAAAGCGGCGGCGCGCGGGGAGGATCGCAGTCCTCTGGTTCCTTATCACCAGAGGCCGAGGGCGAAGTCGATCGGGCACGAGTACACGCTGCCGAGGGATTCGCGCGATCCGAGCGTCCTGCGGGCCGTCTTGCTCGGGCTATGCGAGAAGGTCTCGGGAGATCTTCGCGCGGTCTCGCTGATGTCTCGAGAAGTCCGCTTGAAGGTGCGGATGTGCGACTGGACCTTGATTGGAAGGCAGTCCAGGCTCGCGCGGACGGCATCATCGACCCGCGCTCTCTTTCAGAGCGCGTGGGGACTATACTCGAGGGAGGTTCCTCCTCGCCCGGTGAGGATGGTGGGCGTCTCGGCCGCGTCCCTGAGCGATGCGCGGGGGGCCCCCTTCATGGAGGACCTGTTCGAAGCACGGGGCGACGGCGTGCTGGACTCCGCGATCGATCGGATCAGGGACTCCTTTGGGGGCTCAGCGATCAGGAGGGCATCTCTGATCGGGTCCACTACGAGCGGTAAGGGCAGGAGCGAGCGATGATCTGGATCGGCACCTCGGGGTACTCCTTCGATGACTGGGCGGGCGTCTTCTATCCTCCCGGGACCCGACCGGGAAACCGTCTGAACCACTACGCGACCAAGTTCAAGGCCGTCGAAGTGAACTCCACCTACTATCGCCTTCCGCATCCGGTCGTCCTGCGGCAGATGGAGAGGAAGACCCCCGACGGCTTCCGCTTCCTCGTCAAGATGCACCAGGATGTCACGCACAAGCGCGTGTCGGATCCCGCGCACTTCCGCGCCTTTCTCGATGTCGTCTCTCCTCTCGAGGAGGCGGGCAAGTTCCATGGCGCGCTCGCCCAGTTCCCCTGGGCGTTCAAGCGTAGCGTCGAGAACGTCGAGCACCTGAGAAGGATCGGGGACGGGATGGGGGGGAGGCCGGTCTTCGTCGAGTTCCGTCACGACTCGTGGGCCGGGCGGGAGACCTTCGAGGAGCTGAGGGAGATGGGGCTCGGCTTCTGCGCGGTCGACGAGCCCCGTCTGCCGGGCCTCTTCCCGGCGATCGTCGAGGAGACGAACGGCGTGGGGTACGTTCGCTTCCATGGCAGGAACGCGGCCAACTGGTGGGGGAGGGGGGGAGGCGACCGGTACGACTACGACTATCCGGATTCGGAGCTGCTCGAGTGGCTCTCGTCGATCCAGGACCTCGGGAGTCGAACGACAGACACCTACCTCTTCTTCAATAACTGCCACGCGGGGCGCGCGGCGAGAAACGCGCAGCGGATGTCGGAGTTGCTGGGCTTCTCATGACCCGGGCGATCCGAGACACAAGGCGACATCCGGATGAGCGATGTCGCCGGGTGTCGCTTCCCCCGTAACATTCACGCCGCCTGCCGGTTCGCCGAGCGATCGCATCGGCCGATTCTCCCGCCGGTCAAGCGGTTGCGGATTCTCGCAAAGATCCGCGGAGCGGCAGGCTTCCTGCTTTCCTCAGATCGCGCAGGGGTTGGTTCGATCGGGGTCCGTCGGCTGCGATCGATCACGGGGAGGCAAGATCGATCGCCCTGGGGGTGTCGGCGAACATGCTGGCGCATGGGAGCTCGGCAGAGACGGCCCGATCGAACCTCCCGTGCAAGGCGGCGTCCGGCTTTCTCCGCAAGATCAAAAAGGATAGAATGCCCTGCGGGGAGGGCGACCATGCCGCATCTCGACTATCAAGGAAGAACGCTCGAACTCAACGAGGAAGGGTTCCTGCTTAGACCTCAGGAGTGGGACGACGGCGTGGCACTTGCCCTTGCCAAGGACCAGGAAGGTCTGCAGACCCTCACTGATGACCACTGGAAAGTCGTCCGCTTCATCAGGAGCCACTTCCTCGAGACGAATCTGGCGCCGATGGTGCGAACGATGTGCAAGACCACCGGCATTCCGCTTCGTCAGATCTACGATCTGTTCCCCTCCGGACCGGCGAAGGGAGCCTGCAAAGTCGCCGGCCTTCCGAAACCCGACGGCTGCGTCTAGAGAACAGAGGCTTCGTGGAAGGGGAGCCATCGATGAGTCCGCTCCTGCGCGTGCTCCAGGACGAGGTGCAGATCGTCGCTCTGTCATTCCTCGGGATCGTCTATGTCCTGAAGCTCCTCTGGATCTTCCGCTTCCCCCACCGCACCGAGCGCACCTTCGCAGCCGGGAGCGCGAGGGCCGGGGTGCAATCCTCGCTCATGAACGTCCTGATGCCGTGGCAGATGGAATCGACCCGTTCGGATCCGGTCTTCTATGTCCAGTTCGCGCTCTTCCACGCCGGAGTCCTCGCGGCCATTGCGCTGTCCTTCATCGTTCCCTACGCCCCCGGTCTCCTCGTCGGGCATGGTGTGCGCCCGGTGATGCTCGCAACGCTGATCGCGGCCCTTATGATCGGCCTGGGGCGGCTCGCACGACGCATCCGGCGCCCCGGGCTCCGACTGATCAGCACCCCTGACGACTATCTTTCGCTGGTTCTCACGATTGTCTTCTTCGCCACCGCCGCGCTTCTGCTGGCGGCGCCCGCGGACTGGGGGGAGGGGCCCGCGATCGCCTTCTTCGCGTTGACGGCGCTCTTCCTCGTTTACGTGCCGTTCTCGAAGGTCTGCCACTATCTCTACTACCCGTTCACCCGTATCTTTCTCGGGCACACGCTCGGACACCGCGGCGTGGTCGCACGGCGGGCGCGGGTCGACGCGGAGGGGATCTGACAGTGCGTCCGGAAGAGGACAGGGTCGACATCGACAGGATCCTCTCGCTTCCCCTCGAGACCGGCTCACAGGAGAAAGCCGCCGGACAGTCCCTCCCTTCGGTAGGTCGGGGCGACCTGATGACATATGACGCGGCGCAGAATAACCCAGGCCGGTTCGCGGATCTCGTGCGGAGGAAGCTGAACCGGAGCCTGGTGGCCTCGTTGGAGGCGTGCGTCCACTGCGGGCTCTGTGCCGATTCGTGCCACTACGCTCTCGCCCGCCCCGACGACCCGCGCATGGTCCCCGCCTACAAGGCGGACCAGGTTCGGCGCATGTACAAGCGCATCGTCGGCTGGACGGGACGGCTGGTTCCAGGGCTGGTGCATGCCAAGAGACCCGCGAGCGACGAGGACCTGAACCGGCTCAAGAACGTCGTCTTCGGGACTTGCAGCGCGTGCCGCCGCTGCACGATGAACTGCCCGATGGGGGTCGAGAACGCCGCCATCGTCCGCTTCGCGCGCGGCATCCTCGCAGATCTCGGGATCGTTCCCGAAGGGGTGTTCAACGTCTCGCGGGACCAGTGGGAGTCCGGCAACCAGATGGGGGTCTCGGAGCAGGACTACCTCGAGACCATCGACTGGGTGAAGGAGGAGCTCCAGGCAGAGACGGGGGACCCGTCGATCGATCTCCCGGTCGACGTCGAGGGATGCGACTTCATGTACACGATCAACCCGCGCGAGGTGAAGTTCGATCCCCGTTCGCTCGCGAACGCGGCGAAGATCTTCAAGCTCGCGGGGGAGTCCTGGACCCTGCCCCGATGGGGGTGGGACCAGACGAATTTCGGCCTTTTCTCAGGCGATGACCGTCTCGGCGGATTCGTCGCCCGCAACGCATACGAGGCGGCGGAGCGGCTCAAGGCAAAGCGGATCGTCATCTCGGAATGCGGCCACGGATACCGTTCGACCCGCTGGGAGGGGTACAACTGGGCCGGGTACGATCAGAAGCTCCCGACAGAGTCCGTGGTCGTGACGATCCAGCGCTACATCCGCGAAGGGAGGATCACGGTCGATCCCTCTCGCAATCCCGATCCGGTCACCTTCCACGACTCGTGCAACATCGCGCGCTCCGGCGACCTGATCGCTCAGCCCCGATGGGTCCTGCGCCGCGTCTGTTCCGACTTCCGGGAGATGCACCCGAACGGCCGGGAGAACTACTGCTGCACGGGGGGGAGCGGTCTACTCTCCATGGCCGAGTACCGCCCCCTGCGTCTCGAAGTCGCCCGCATCAAGGCGGAGCAGCTCAAAGCGACCGGGGCGAAGGTTCTCTGCACGATGTGCCACAACTGCATCGACGGCCTTAACGACGTGGTCAAGCACTACCGGCTCGACATGAAAGTCGTCCAGGTCATGGACTTGGTGGCAGGCGCGCTGGTCGCGCCGGAGTGAAGCCGGCGCGATGGACCTGATCACGGTCAAGGGGCGGCCCGGCGGCGGAGCCGAGATCGTGGTTCGCGGTCATCGCTGGACGGGAGATATGTCGCTCTCCGACGGGGGAGGCGACATCGGTCCGTCCCCCTCCGAATGGCTCGTTGCATCCCTCGGGGCCTGCATCGTCATGATGGTGCGCTCCTACTGCGAGCGACACGGGTGGAGGGACGGCCACGTGGCGGTCTCGATGACCTACGAGATGGCGGGCGATCCGGTCCGCATCGATGGCATCGTGGCCGACCTCGAGATCCCGCGCGACGTGCCCGAAGACCGCCGTCCCGCGGTGCTGCGGATCGCGGAGGTCTGCCCGATCCACGCCACGCTTCAGAGGCCCCCACGCATCGATCTCGAGATCACCTGAATGCGGGCGGAGAAATCCCGGGCGCATGAAGAGCGGCCCGGATGAGGCTTTCCTCCGATCCGCGCCCTCCCGAACGCGCCGCGCCGGCCGCGGCCTGATCTAGCTCGGCTGGAGCTTCTTCTTCGTCGCGACCTTCGCTATCTCGCGAACGGCCCCGACGGTCTCGTCGACTTCCTCGGGCGTATTGAAGGGGCCGATGCCCAACCGGACGGCGCCGTGGATCTTGTCGATCCCGAGCTGCTCGTGGACGCGGGGCGCGCAGTGCAGCCCGGTGCGGCTGGCGATCCCATAGTCGACGTCCAGCATCGTCCCGACGTCCATCGCTTCCAATCCCACGATGTTGAAGATGAGAACGCTGATGTGGTCGCGGAGATCGTCCTGGCAGTAGAGGACGACGCCGTCGATCGAGGAAAGGCCGTCCCGCAGCCGCCGGAGCAGCTCCATTTCATGGCGGTAGATGTTGCCGATCCCGCGGCTCTGAATCCAGCGGACCCCCGCGTTCAGTCCCGCGATACCCGGGAGGTTCGGCGTGCCGTACTCCATGCGATAGGGATACTCATCGAGGTGCGCGCGGACGGCTGATCGCACGCCGGTCCCGCCGGCGCGCGTATGGCTGATGTCGACGCCCTCACGGACGTACATGCCGCCGATCCCCATGGGGCCCATGAGGGACTTGTGTCCGGTGAAGCAGATGACGTCGAGGTGCTGATACTGCATGTCGATCGGGATCATGCCCGCCGTCTGCGAGGCGTCGATCAGGAAGAGAACGCCGTTCTCGCGGCAGATCCGTCCGATGGCTTCGATCGGCTGCACGGTGCCGATGACGTTTGACCCGTGGTTGACCGCGACGAGCCGCGTGTTCTTCTTGATCCTTCTGCGGAACTCATCGGGATGGACGAAGCCCTTGGCGTCGAAGGGAACATGCTCGACCTCGACGCCCGAAAGAGATAGCAGATGGAGCGGCCGCAGGACGGAGTTGTGCTCCAGGTTCGTTGTGATCGCGTGATCGCCCGGTTGTAGGAGGCCGAGGATGGCGAGGTTCAGCGCGTCGGTCGAGTTGTAGCCGAAGACGAGCCGGTTTGGGTCGGTTCCGTTCCACTCGCGGGTCAGGAGCTTCCGTGTCTCCTCGAGGATCTGTCCGGCGACCAGGCACATGTCATAACCGGACCGGCCCGGATTGACGCCATTCTTCCGATAGAAGTCATCCATGAAAGAGTAGACTTCCTCGGGCTTGGGGTAAGAAGTGGCGGCGTTGTCGAGGTAGATCAGTCTGTCCACTCCATCCCTCTTTTCTTTGAGAAGGGCGGTCCGGAACGGGAAGGCGCCCTCGGGGAATCGAAGGGCGCGACCTCCTTCTCGTTCCAAGTCCCAAGGGAGAGTAGCCGCCCGCTCGGGCCGTGTCGAGGTCGGCGTCAATCGATGGTCCTGCCGGTAGACTCGGCGGCGTCGCGTCCGTGAACGACTGAAGCATCCGGTGGCAGCGTTCGTGGCCCCTTATTGAGCGGCCCGCCCGTTCGCAGTCGCCCAGGGGCCAGGGTCACTCGATCCGGCATGTCCGATCGCATCTGTCCGATCCCATCTACCCTACCCCCCGCCGTTCGCCTAGAATGGGACGCGATGGTGGCGTTACGAGGGGGTCTCTTACATATGTGGTTCGGACGGAGAAGCTGTCGAGTCATCTCGATCGCCGTCTGCGCGATCGTTGCGGGGTCGTCGCTCATGATCAACTACGCCAAGGCGGAGGAGTCTTCGGACGATCGGATCCTCG
>Ga0194125_10004084_pt1 | contig 23048 bp, 15 predicted proteins | sample TA2KigC250mmetaG_FD_148626 | JGI IMG/M metagenome (GOLD analysis project Ga0194125, IMG submission 148626) | Freshwater microbial communities from Lake Tanganyika, Tanzania - TA2015034 Kigoma Deep Cast 250m | ecosystem: Environmental > Aquatic > Freshwater > Lake | place: Tanzania: Lake... | reverse complement strand
CTGAGGGTCGCCGAAGCCCGGTCGGCTGCCGTGCGCGCGCTGGCACCCGCCGTGCATGAGGCTTACCTCCTGGGCCGCTACTTCTTCAACCGCTGGCGCCCCGAGCAGTCACCCGATCCGGCGGCGCATTTCCGGCGCGCCATTCAGATGGACCCGACGTTCGCGCCGGCCTACTGCGGTCTGGCCGATTGCCTGCATTTGCAGGCCTTCTGGGCGCAAGCGCGCCCGCGCGAGGTCATGCCCGAGGCGGTGACGGCGGTCGAGAAGGCGCTCGCGCTCGATCCCTTACTCGCGGATGCGCATCGCGCCCTCGGCGTGCTCCACAGCGCTTTTCACTGGGTCAGTACCGCCTGTGAGAAGTCTCTGTCTCGCTGCCTGGAACTCGATTCGAGCAGCGCGACCGGCCGTTGCGAATACGGCCTGTCGTTCCTCACGCCGCTGGGGCGACTCGACGAGGCGCGGGGCTGGCTGATGGAGGCGCGAGAGTTGGACCCGCTTTCGCCGCACATCCTCCATGGATTGGCAGCCAACGATTCGTGTTGTGGTCGGCACGAATTAGCCCTGGCCAACGCGCGCAAGGCCGTGGAACTGGATCCGGGCTACACGCTGGGTTACTGGGCCGCCATCGGACCGCTCGTGGCCCTGAGCCGCTGGGAAGAGGCGGATGAAGCCATCCGACGCGCGCAGGAAAGCTGTCCACGAGTTTATTCGGATATCGTTGAATCGTGGGTTCGCGCGGTGCAGGGGCGTTCGGACGAGGCCCGTCAGCTCCTGGCGGGGCTGCTGGACCTGCGCACGCGGGAATACTGTTCGGATGCCTGCCTCGCCTTTGCCGCCCTCGCACTGGGTGACCGTGCGCTCGCCCTCCGGTTGATGGCCGAGGCCATCCAGGCGCGCGATCCTCACGTGCGCACACTCGGCGTCCATCCCGCTTACCGCGACCTACACAACGATCCGACTTGGCCTGGAATCCTCCGCCAGGCCGGCCTGCCGGTGACGGAGGCTGCGACGCAGCGTTAAGCGGTAAGCCGTTTGAACAGGTAACCCTCAGGTAACCCCCATCGGCTTGGTCCGCGCCAGTGCGCGCTGGTAAACTGTCGCGCATGAAGACAAATGCACGCAAGACGACAGGAATGTGCCCGCCCGTTGGCCTGCATGGCCGTAAGTGCGCCAGCGTTGTTTCATCCGTGGTCTTGGCGTTGAACCTCTGCGGCACGGCGCTCGGCAGTGACTTGAATCTCACTCTGATTGGCGCATGGGAAGGCGGCCCAGTCTGGGATGTCGCGTTGGTCGGCGAACGAGCCTACGTCGCTTCCGGGGAGAGTGGCATCACGGTGCTTGACCTCTCCGATCATGCCCAGCCGCGGGTGGTGGGGGACTATTGGACTAACGGTTTCTGGGCCGTAAGGGTGCGGACTCAAGGAGGGCACGCTTTCGTCAGTGCGTACGAGAAAGGGCTGTGGGTCTTCGACATTGCCGCGCCGGGAGCGCCGAAGCCGGTGGGAGCCTGCGAGGAAATCTGGGCCGGCAATCTCGCGCTCTCTGACCATCACGCTTTCGCCACCAGTGTCGCAGGTCTTCATGTCATTGACATTTCCTCTCCAACCGCCCCCGCGCGCGTCGCGACCGTGACCAACATCTCGGCGAACGCCGTTACTGTCGCGAAAAACCATGTCTTCGTGGGTTCTCGCTCGTGGGTTGCCGCATTGGACATCTCCGATCCCTCGAACCCTGTTCTCCAGGGCGTGGTTAAGTTCCCGCGCGAGCCACATGAGATCACGGATTTGGCCTGTGTTGGCGACTACCTGTATGTCGCTGGGTATTATTTCGGGTTTTGGGGGGTAGGGTACGCGGAGCAGTTGGTTGTGCTCGACGTCTCGAACCCGGCCGAGCCTCGCCGAGTGGCGGCGCTTGACTTCCCTCCGAATCACGGTGGAGGGACGCGTCTGTCATTCCTCGACCATTACGCGCTGGTGACTGTCGGCAGCGACGGTTTCGTAGCGGTGGACGTTTCTGATCCACTCCGCCCACCGTTTGTCGGAACCTGTCGGGACGCGCTTCCACTGGCCGTCCGCGGCAGCCAGCTAATATGCCGATACGACAGTCCCGTCTTCGAGTCCGGCAGCGCTCTGGCCGTGTTTGAGATTTCTCCCTACCTCAAGTCCATCGCGAAGGAAGGCGCGAACGTGAAGCTGGACTGGGAAGGCTTCGGCCCGGCGCGGTTGCAACGCGCCACGCGGCTCACGAATCCCGACTGGCTGGACCTGCCAGGCTTCGAGGGCACAAACACGGCCACCTTGCCGGCCAACGGCGGCGCAGAGTTTTTCCGGCTTGTCCGACCGTGAGGAGGGCTTCACCCGACTCATCATGACCCCATGAATCGTCTTGCAGGCAAAGTCGCCCTCATCACCGGCGGGGCGGGCGCCATCGGCCTGGCGGCGGCGAAACTGTTGCTGCTCGAAGGAGCGAGCGTGGTGCTCGTGGACGTGTCCGAGTCCCGGTTGCGGCAAGCGTCGCTGACGCTGGGCAGCGACCGCGCCAGTTCGGTGGTCGCCGATGTGACCACGCCGGAGGACACGCGGCGTTACGTGCAAGCGGCGGTGGATCGGCACGGCGGCGTTGACGTTCTTCTCGCCAACGCTGGCATCGAAGGCGACATCCAGCCCCTGGCGGATTATCCGCTGGCGACCTTCGATCGCGTGCTGGCGGTGAACGTGCGCGGGGTGTTCCTCGGTTTGCAGCAGGTCATTCCCGTGATGGCCGGACGCGGCAGCGGCAGCATCGTGATCACCTCGTCCATCCTTGGACTCAAAGGCGCGGGCGCCGGGCTTTCCGCCTACGCCGCGAGCAAACACGCGGTCGTCGGGCTGATGCGCACGGCGGCCATCGAATGTGCCCCGTTGAACATCCGCGTCAACACGGTGCATCCGGCATTCGTCGAAGGCCGGATGATGGAGCGAATCGCGCACGGCGTGTCGCCGAATGCCAGCGAGGAGTTCCGGCAGCAGACACGGCCCCTCGTGCCCCTCTCCCGCTATGGCACGCCCGACGAGGTCGCGCAACTGATGTTGTTTCTCGCCAGCGACGAAAGCCGGTTCTGCACGGGCGGCACTTACACCGTGGACGGCGGGATGTCGGCGACGTGAATTCCAAACCAGAAAACGAATGAAACCTCCCTCCCACTCTGAACTGCCCGACGCTCCGCCACTCGCTGTGGAACCCAGCGCCGAAACGAATTTTCCCCGTCCGGCTTACGCCTGGTATGTCGTGGGCGTGCTCACGCTGGCTTATGTGTTTTCGTTCGTGGATCGGCAGATCATTGCTTTCCTCATTCCTTCGATCCGGCAGGATTTCAACCTGGGCAACTTCGAGATCGGGCTGTTGCAGGGGACTACCTTCGCCATCTTTTATACTTTCTTCGGTCTGCCGCTCGGGCGCATGGCCGACACCCGCAGCCGGCGTGGGTTGATCGCCGCGGGTTTCGTGTTGTGGAGCCTGATGACCGCCGCGTCCGGATTGGCGCAACGGTTCTGGCACCTGCTGCTTTGTCGCACGGGCGTGGCGGTGGGGGAGGCGGCGCTGTCGCCGGCGGCTTACTCGCTCATCACGGACTACTTTCCGTCGCGACGCCGCGCCACGGCCATTGGCGTGTATTCGTTTGGCATCTGCCTGGGCTCCGGCTTGTCGCTCGTTGGCCTGGGGTTGATTATTGAGTTCCTCGGCAGCAAGGAACTCCCCGTGCTGCCGTTGATCGGGGCGGTGCGTCCGTGGCAGGCGGTGTTCTTCATCGTCGGACTGCCCGGAGTGTTGTTTGCATTGCTGCTGCTGACGGTGCGGGAAGTTCCGCGTCACGGGGCGCACGTGGCGGCGGGCGTCCCGCCTGCCGTAGAGCCGGGTTTCCAGCCCGGCGGAAGCAGCCGAAAAAACTCCAGCCCGCTCGATCTCTCGAAACCCCATCTGGGCGGCAGGACGCCGCCCTCCACGGCAGGCGGGACGCCGGCCACTACGGCGATGCGGTTGCGCGACGTCGCCGCGTTTCTGGTGTCGCATCGGGGAACGTTTCTGAGCCTGTTTCTCGGCATGGCGTTTCTCACGTTTGCCGGTTACGCTAACAGCAACTGGATGGTGCTCTTCTTCAAAGCGCGGCACGGCTGGTCGGACGCGCAGACCGGTCTGGTGCTGGGAATCATCATGGCGCTCGGCGGCGCGCTGGGCGCGGTGGGCGGCGGTCGGCTGGCCGATGCCTGGCGCAGCCGCGGTTGTGCGGACGCCAATTTGCGTGTGGCGCTGCTGGGGGCCGCGGTCTGCCTGCCGGCGGCGACGCTCTATACGCTGGCGGGCAGCGGCGCCGGAGCCGCAGCAGGAATGGTGTTCATGGTGATTGGTTTCAGCGCGCCGTTCGCACTGGTGGCAGCGACGGTTCAACAACTCGCGCCCGCCGCGATGCGCGCGCAGGCGTCCGCCCTGTTTCTGTTTTTCATCAACCTGATCGGCATGGGCCTGGGACCGCTGGTGACCGGATGGCTGGGCCGGGGCTATCCGGTTGGGGCCGAAGCGGAATGGTTGCCGCAGGCGCTGCTGCTCACGCAGGTAGCCGGTGGCATCGGCGCCGTCGTGATCTTCGCGTCTGGATTGAAGACTTACCGTCGAACGATTGTGCAACTGCTCGGCTCGTTGCGTCCAACCTCTGCCTGATGCGCCGCCCATGAACACTCGCGAACCCAGTCCTCCGCTGCCGCCACTCTTGCGGGCGTTGGAACGGCTCGAGAAAACGCAACCTGCCGACCGCGCTTTCGTGGATGACCGCGAGGCAGTCACGTGGGCTGAATTCGCCGAGCGGGTGAGGGACTGCGCAGCAGCGCTCGACGCCTTCGAGCTGAAGCCCGGCGAACGCATCGGTATTCACGCGCTCAACTCGATTGAACTCGCCGTCACGATGCTTGCTTGCTGGCGGGCCGGACTGGTCACAGTGCTGTTGAGCCCCGCCAGCAAGGGACCCGAACTGGCACAGGAACTCTCCGCCAGCGGAGCGGTCGCGTATCACGGCGACGACGACCTCTATCCTGTGGGAGAACCGATGCTCGCGCGCTGCCCGTCGCTGCGATTGGCGCTGCTATTGAAGCGCGGAACCCGCACCCCAGAAACGGTCGTGCGATTTCCGTCCGCAGTTCCTCCGGCGCCGGTGAGGCCCGAGCCGCCGCAGGACCTGGCGGCCATCCTGTTCAGCTCCGGGACCACCGGCGTTCCCAAAGGAGTCATGCAAACGCACGCGACATTTGGCGCGATGGGAGAAGCTGAGTGGGGCCTTGGCATCACCCTGCGGCACGTGGCCTTTCTCGTCGCGCCGCTGGGCTACATCACCAGCCTGTTTGTGCTCGCCCAGTGCCTCACCCGCGGCTTCACGGCCATTCTTCAGCGCCGGTTCGATCCGGACCTGCTGCTCGACGCGGTGGCTCGGCATCGTTGTACGTACGTCTTTGTCTTGTCCCCGTCCGCCGCCCAGTTGGTTCTCCGGGCGCAACAGGCGCGCCCGCGCGACGTGAGTTCCTGCGTGTGTTGGCCCGTGGGCGGCGACGCGGCGCCGGCCTCGCTACTCGAAGCCTGGCCCGCGTATTTCGGACAGGAACTCCTGCACGGCTACAGCCTGACGGAGTTCTTCCCCGCCTTGGGCAATCCTCCGAACCGCGATCGCCGGGGCTCGATCGGGATTCCCGTGGATCGGGCTGAAATCCGTGTCGCGCGCGAAAGCGGAGGCGAGTGCGAGCCGGGCGAAGTCGGTGAAATCCAATTGCGCGGCCCGTATTTGTTCGCCGGCTATTGGAACGATCCAAAGACCACCGCCGCCGTGATGCAGGATGGCTGGTTCCGCACCGGCGACCTCGCGCATCGCGACGCCGACGGCTACTTCTGGTTTCATGGCCGCCTCAAACTGATCATCACCTGCGACGGCGAAAAGATTTCCCCGCAACACGTCGAGAACGCCTTGCTCGAACACGCAGATGTCGTCGAAGCCGGCGTGGTCGGCAAGCCGGACGCGCAACACGGCGAAGTGCCGGTGGCGTTCGTGCGGCTGCAGCCTGGCTCGACGGTGGACGCGACGGTGCTCCGCGATTTCGTGGCCGCGCGCGCGGAGGACTGCGGCGTGCCGGCGGAAATCATCTTCGTCGAAGCGTTGCCGCGTGGCCGCACCGGCAAGGTAGATCGGCGCGCGTTGCGGGAAGGGCTTCTGACCCGTGTTCCGGCGCGTTAGCCGTGTGAGCCTGCCACCCTGGGTCGGTTGCACGTCGGAATCGACGGTAGGCCGGCACGGTCTTGTTGGCGCGGCCCGTCGGCGTGCTTGCGCTGCTTGCGCTTGCCCGGCCACAGGCGTTCGCGCATGTTTGGCCGCATGAATCACCCGTGGTTCGTCTGTTTGCTTTGTGCTTGGGTCGCGAGCGGTTGTGCGGCGCGGCGGCAGGAGGCGAACCGTCAGCTTGTGCTGGCCAACGCCCGCGCCTATAACGAACGCAACCCCGAGCGGTTGCGCGCCACGCTGGCCGACAACCTGCGGCGTCATTGCCAGGCCACGCCGGACGTAAGTGTGCGGAGCGCCGGCGATTTCCTCGCGTTCGCGGAATCGGATTGGCGGACGTTCCCCGCCGGGCGCCTCGAAGTGCGGCAACTCAGCGCGCAGGGGAATCTGGTCGGGGTGTTCGGTCGTTACACGGGAACGCAGCACGCGGCCTTGGGGCCGTTTCCCGCCAGCGGTCGGCGGGTGGACCTGGATTTCGCGGGCGTCTTTCGCATCGCCCGCAGCCGCATCGCGGAAATCTGGATCACGTGGGACAATCTTGCCGCGCTCACCCAGCTTGGTCATTGGCCGCCCGCAACCGCGCCGTCGCCGAACGCCCCGGGCGCCGATGCCAGGCAGCATCCTGCCCGCGAGGATTTCGTCGGCGCCTGGCGGCTGGTTTCGTGGACCGCGACGGTGGACGGGCAAAGCCAGTTTCCGTTCGGCCCGGACGTGCCCGGACTCCTTCACTATACCGGTGACGGACAGATGTTCGTGTTCCTCTCGCAATCGAACCAGCTTCAGCCAGTCTTTCGTGGTTGCCACTCCCGACACTTTGCGGTGGCCACAGGCCGGGCACGGGCCTATGGTCCCGGCATGTCCAGCGAAGCGCGACCCGCCTCACCGCCGAAGGGCGGCGCGGTTGAGTTCACCACGACGCACTGGAGCGTGGTGCTCGCCGCAGCGCAGGAGGCCTCGCCCGGCGCCCAGGAGGCGCTGGAGCGGTTGTGCCGAACGTACTGGCCGCCGGTTTGCGCTTACCTCCGCCGGTTGGGCCGCCAGCCCGCCGACGCCGAGGACCTCACGCAGCAGTTCTTCGGGCGCTTCCTGGCCCGCAAGCATTATCAACTGGCCGACCGCGAGCGCGGGCGGTTCCGCACCTTCCTGCTCACCGCGGTCAAACGCCTGCTGGTGAACGAATGGGAACGGGCTGCCGCCCAAAAGCGGGGCGGCGGTGCCGCGCCGGTTTCGTTGGACGCGGTCCAACCCGGCGCGGAGGGGCGGGCACTGGAGTTGCCCGATGAACGGACCGCGGAGCACGCCTACGAGCACAACTGGGCGCTCACGCTGCTCGATCAGGTGCGGACGCGGCTGGAGGCCGAGTACGCCGCCGAAGGCAAGGCGGAGGTTTTCGCGGTGTTGGAGCAGTTTCTTCCGGGCGGCGAAAGCGCCTGCACCCAGAGCGAGGCCGCCCGTCGCCTGCAGGTGGCGGAGGGCACGCTGAAGTCGCAGGTGCATCGGCTCCGGCGGCGGTACCGCCACCGGCTGCGTGAGGAGGTGGCCGTCACCGTGGCCACGCCGGCGGAGATTGACGAGGAACTGCGGCACTTGGTGGCGGTGTTGAGTCGGCCCGAGGGATGAGCGAGCGCATCTTGATACCCCCACCGGAACGCAGCGTTGACACTGCCGCGGCGTGGAACTCGCCCCGTGCCGCAGCGTCAACGCTGCGTTCCTTCGCGCCGAGCGGCGTAGGATGGTGGTGGTATCAAGATGCGCACGGGATGAGCGCGGACTTTAAGCCAGGTGTGCTCCAGAACGCCTCGCCGACGGGCGGTCCCTGGGTTTGCTTGCGTTGGCCCGCCGCGGCCCGTCGCGCAACCATGAGTCCTTTTTGCTGTAGCAGCCAACGGGGGCACTCCCGATCCGCCCCTCGAGAATGAACGCGATCTGCAAGTGTTGTGGCGCGCCCCTGCCCGAGGGCGCGGCGGGCAATCGCTGTCCAAAGTGCCTGTTGCGCATCGGCCTGGAAGACACGCTGGTCGTGCCCGAGGACGCCCTGCTCCCCACGGCCCAAGCTCTCGCGGGGCAGCGCTTTGGGGATTATGAACTGCTTGAGGAAATCGCCCGCGGCGGCATGGGCGTCGTGTACAAGGCGCGGCAAGTCAGCCTCAATCGCATCGTCGCGCTCAAGTTGATTCTCTCCGGGCAATTCGCCAGCAAGCAGGAGGTGCTGCGCTTTCGCGGTGAGGCCGAGGCGGCGGCCAACTTGCGCCATCCGAACATCGTGGCCATCCACGAGACGGGCGAGCACGACGGCCAGCATTATTTCTCGATGGACTACGTGCCGGGGCGCGACCTGGCGGCCATCGCGCGCGACGGCCCGTTGCCGGGCAAGCGCGCGGCGCGTTACGCGCAAATCATCGCCCAAGCCATTCACTACGCCCACCAGCAAGGCACGCTGCACCGCGACCTCAAACCGTCCAACGTGCTGATTGACGCCGACGACCAACCGCGCGTGACCGACTTCGGCTTGGCGAAACGGTTGCGCGGCGACTTCGGCGTGACGGTCACGGGGCAGATCGTTGGCTCGCCCAACTTCATGCCGCCGGAGCAGGCCACCGGCAAACGCGGCGTCGTGGGACCGGCCAGCGATGTGTATGGCATCGGCGCCGTGCTGTATCACCTGCTCACGGGTCGCCCGCCCTTTCAGGCGGCGACGTTCGAGGACGTGCTGCGGGCATTGCACGAAACCGAGCCGGTGCCGCCGCGTCAGCTCAATCCCAGCGTGCCACGCGATCTGGAAACGCTCTGCCTCAAGTGCCTGGAGAAAGAGCCGGGCAGGCGATATGCCTCGGCGCAGGAACTGGCGGATGAACTGGGGCGATTCCTGCGCGGCGAACCGATCCTCGCCCGCCCGATCGGCCGCGTGGAGAAGCTCTGGCGCTGGGGCCGGCGCAAGCCGGCGCTGGCGGGACTCGGCGTCGCGCTGCTGCTCGTCGCCGCCATCGGGCTGGCCGCCGTACTCTGGCAATCGAAGGCACGGCAACAGGCGCTCGTCGAGACGCGTCGGCTGCTGTACGCGGCGGACATGAAAGTCGCCCAACAGGCCTGGGAGAGCGAGAATCCCGCCTTGCTGCAAAGCCTGCTGGACGCGCAGCGGCCCCGGCCCGGCGCCGAGGACCTGCGCGGTTTCGAGTGGCGGTTGCTCTGGCGCTGGTGGCGGGACGACGACCGCGCCGTGTTTTATCCGCATCCTGGCGACGTCCGAGCGGTCGCGTTTTCCGGCGATGGCCGCAGCCTGGCCACGTTAAGCGGGGCGGACGGGACGGCGCGCGTTTGGGAATTACTCCACAAAGGCGCGGCCACGCCGGAAGCCGAATTCACCAATGTCACTTGCCTCGCGTTCGCGCCCGTCAACGCCACTTTGGCCTTGGGTTCGCGCGCGGGCGGTGTCCGGCTTTGGAATGCGGCCGCGCAACGTGAAGTCGGGCTGCTCGATGGACTGAGCGGCGCCGTGACGTGTCTGGCGTTCACGGCGGATGGCCGGACGCTCGCGGCGGCCGGGACCAACGCGCAAGTGCGCCTCTGGAATCTCGCGGACGGGCAGCCGAGCGGCCTCCTCGAACACTCAGGGCCGGCGGTCAGCCTGGCCTTTGCTCCCGACGGCAGCCGCCTGGCGGCCCTCAGCGCCAACGGTCAACTGCGGTTGTGGAATCCGCACTCAGGCAGGATGGAAGCCAATGCGACGGTCCCGCTGACCAACGAAGTGCGGCTGCTGCAATTCTCGACGGATGGCTCCGCGCTCGCCGTGTGCGACAATCACGAATTGACCTGGTGGGACGTCACCGCGCAACGCCCGCGCGACGCGTTCCCTCGCGCTCGGCACGGCAGCCCGGCCGACGCCATGTCGCCCGACGGTCGCCTGTTGGCGAGCGGGGGATGGTCTGGTTGCCGCGTCTGGGACCTGACGACCGCGCAAGAAGTAGCTGTGAGCAGGAGCCGGCGAAACCTGGCTTACAGTGTGGCGTTTTCGCGCGACGGCCGATTCCTGGCCACGGGTGTCCCCGGCGGCGTCTTGCTCCACAACCTGCAACCCACTGAACCCTTCGACCTGCTCCGGTCTCAGCCGGGCCTGCGCGGGCTGGCTTTCGCGCCGGACAGCCGGTTCTTGGCCGCGAGTGGTGAGCGGCAACTCGAAGTGTGGGCGGTGGCGGCGCGGCAGACGGTGGCGGCGTGGCGCGGACATGGCGCCAGCACCTATGGCCTGGCCTTTTCCCCCGACGGCAAGCTGCTGGCGACGGCCAGCGATGACAAGCTGGTCAAGCTTTGGGACACGTCGGCCTACACCAACCTCGCCTCCCTCCCGGCTCACCGCGCGTGGGTGCGGTCACTGTGCTTCTCTCCGGATGGCCGGCTGCTGGCGACGATTGACGGGCGTGCCGTGCGTCTTTGGAACGTGGCCACCCGCGGGGAAGCCGCGCCGCCGCTGGCGCTCGACTTGGGAAGCCGCGCGATCGCGTTTTCGCCCAACGGCCGGCATTTCGCCGCAGCCGGCGCCGACGGCTCCGCGACCGTGTGGGACACCCGTTCGTGGAGGGCAGCCGCCAGCCATACGGACCACTGGGCGGTTGCGCGAGGCGACCAGCGCCTCCTCCACGGGTGCGTCTTCCTGCCCGACAACCGCACGCTTGTGACCGGCGACAACGGCGGCCACATCGTGGTTTGGGACCTTCAACGCCGGAAAACGATTCACGCCTGGCAGGCGCATCCGGCGGGCATCCGGGCGTTGGCGCTCGCCCCGGATGGCCGCACGCTGGTCAGCGGCGGTTACGACGGCACGGTCACGCTCTGGCACACGGCGACGTGGCGGGCCATGCTGACCTTCGAGCATCCGAGCGCGGTGTACGCCCTGGCCTTTTCCCCCGATGGCCGCGCGTTGGCCACCGCCTGCGATGACGGCGTGATCCGACTCTGGGAAGCGCCGGCCTTGGCGGAGATTTCGCAGCCGCCGACGACGGGGGCGCTACCCTGAGCGCACGGCTTTCAATCCAGCCAGTTTGCGAACCGGAGGTTCGGCACTTTGGCGAAATCGCTTGTGTTGCGCGTGAGCAGCGTGGCGTCGTGCGCGAGAGCGATGCAGGCGATCTTCAGGTCCATGGAGCCGATGCGAACGCCTTGGCGGCGGAGATCAAGGAACAAGGCGGCGGCGTCCGCTTCCCAGGGAAGCACGATCCAGCGGGAATAGAAATCCAGGCGCCGCTTCAGCCGGGCATAGGCGCCAATCTGCGCTTGGGGGTCATCGCGCGACCGGTGGATTTGCGCCAGCCAGCCACGCAGCTGCTCCTCGGCGGACACGATCGTCGCGGCGACCTCATCGGAAGCGGTCAGCAGGCGTTGCCGCAGCCGCGCACCCGCGGCGCTGGCTTGGTCGAACTCACTGAGGTGGTCCGTATCAAGAATCAGCAAGGCAGTCCTGATCTCGGGGGTTTTTGCGATACTCCCTGCCCAGCCGGATCATCTCCGCAAAGCCGGCGTCGTCTCGCGACAGTCCAAAGGTCTGCTGCCATTCCGGCCGGCGAGGCGTCGTCTCCGGCGCAGGGTGCGTCAGCGCGGTGACTTGCTTCTCCAACTTGTCCACCCGTTGTTCCAGCGTCTGTGACATGCGGCCAAAGTAGCGCGTGGCCTCCGAACCGTCCACCCCGAACTCCGGCGCGACCCGTCTCGCCGCGAGCGTTGCCACCTCCGCCGCACAGACCGTGGCGCCGTCACGCTCCCGCGCCGGCCCGGTCGTTCCCCGCCGGGTTGGATGGAAAGACCACTCGCTCCAGTGTCACCGACTCCCGGAATTCTCCCGCCGCCCTGCAACCATTTCCGGAAAGTCCTGTAGCACTCCTTGACGGGCATTCCCGAGGAATGCCCGGCGAACAACAAACAAATGCAACAACAATCAACTCAAACAAAGTTATGAAAACAAACTTCGCATCTCTTCTCCCATTGGGTGTGCGCTGCGCCGCGGCGACCCTGCTCGTGGCTGGGCTGGGGGCGGGCGTCTGGCAGGCCGTCAACCCGATTCAAGCCATCGCCGGCCCGCCCGCCGTCCATGGCGCCGCCTTGGGACACCTTGAGGGGAGTTGGCTGGTTTTCGAGACGATTGACCCGCCGTATTTTGATCCGTTTCCGGCCCTGTTCTCCTTCCTGCCGGGCGGCGTCATGATTGTCTCCTACTCGATGCCCGCACCCGGCGGAGCGGTAAACTATGGGACCAGTCATGGCGTCTGGGTGCGCACCGCGCCAGGCCAGTACGCGTTGACCTGGCGAGGCTTTGTCACCGAGACCGCGACCGGAAACATACTCGAGACCTTCAAATCTCGGGCAACCATTACCGTGGACAAAAGCGGAAACGAGTTCTCAGGAATCGCTCCCGGAACTGGGTTCAACTTCGTGCTGACCGGCGAGAGGATTCAATCCGAACCATTGCCGTGAGCGGCCGCTCAAGCTGACCGACGACAAGCCCGAATACCGGCGCCATGAAATCGTCCCTCCTTCCGCTCTGGGTGCCGTGCGCGGCCATCGCCATGGGCGCGCTGGCTCAGCCCACGGTCACCCAGCAACCGACCGGCCAATCGGTCAGTCTCGGCGCGACGGTGAGCTTCACCGTGACCGCCTTCGGCGTGGCGCCGCTCGCTTACCAATGGCAGTGCAATGAACAGCTCTTTGCCTCCGCCACGAATCGGACGCTGAGCCTGACGAACGTCACCCTGGCTCACGCGGGTGACTACGTCGTCCACGTGACCGATGCCAACGGGTTGACTGCCACCAGCCGCGTCGCCACGCTCGAAGTGGACCCCACCTTCACCAAAATCACCACCGGCGCCATCGTCACCGACCTCGCCGATCACGAGGGCGTGGCGTGGGTGGATTACGACAACGACGGCTGGCTCGATCTGTTCGCCTGCACGGCGGAGGACTACGCGGGGACCAGTCTCCTGTATCGGAACAACCGGGACGGCACGTTCACCCGCATGAGCGCCGCCCAGGTCGGAAGCGTCGTCCAGATCGCCAAGACCGAGGACTGCGCCTGGGCGGATTTCGACAACGACGGATTCCTCGACGTGTTTGTCACCATTGATTACGGGCCGGGCGCGTTCCACCGGAACAACGGCGACGGCACGTTCAGCCGCGTTACTCAAGGTCCCATGCTGGCCGCCAATAACAACGATCACCGCGGCGTTGCCTGGGCCGACTTCGACGCCGACGGGTTCGTGGACTTGTTCGTGAGCAGCGGTCCGCGCGGCGGCGGGAAGAACGCGCTGTACAAGAACAATGGCGACGGCACGTTCAGCTCGATCACCAACGCGCCGTTCAACGTCGGCACCCTCGCGGTGAACTGCGTGTGGGGCGATTACAACAACGATGGCCGTCCGGACCTGTTCGTGGCCGGCTCGTCCAATGGTTCGCGAAATCACCTCTACCGCAACGACGGCAACGGCAACTTCACCCTGATGACCGTCCAGACGGCCGGTGCCATTGTGAGCGCCGTGGCCAATTCGGCGGCGTGGGCGGACTATGACAACGACGGCGACCTGGACCTCTTCGCGACGGTGGGCGCGTTCGGCTCAGGCGTCCACCTCTTGCGCAACGAGGGCTCCGGTGTTTTCACGCGCATCACCGCCGCGCCCTTCGGCGCGGACCGCGCCCCCTCCGTGACGGGCGCGTGGGGCGACTACGACAACGACGGCGACCTGGACCTCTTCGTGGCCAACTACAACTCCGCCGTCAACTACCTCTACCGCTACGACGGCAACGGCGCGTTTACCCGCGTCACGTCGGGCAGCCCGGTGAACGACGCCAATCTCTTCAAGGCCGCATACTCGTGCGCCTGGGGCGACTACGACAACGACGGCTTCCTCGATTTGGTGGTGACGCATGTGCGGGGCAACCCCAAGCTGCTCTACCGCAACACCGGCAACGGCAACGGCTGGCTCAAGGTGAAGTGCGTGGGCACGCGCTCGAACCGCGCGGCCATCGGCGCGAAGGTGCGCGTGTGCGCGGCCATCGGTGGCCAAACCGTCTGGCAAGGGCGCGATATTTCCGGCGGCGGCGGCTTCGGCGGGCAAAACGTGATCGCCCACTTCGGCCTGGGCGACGCGCCGTTCGCCGAGCGGGTTCGGGTCGAATGGCCGTCCGGTCAGGTTTCCGAACTGACGAATGTCGCGGCCAGGCAGCAACTGACCCTCGTCGAGGAAGGCGATCCCGTTCACCTGGCGGCGGGCCGGAGCGGCAACGAGTTCGCCCTCACGCTGCGCGGGTATCGGGGCGTGCCCTATGTCCTCGAACGGTCAACGGACCTGTGGCACTGGAGCGCGATCACGAATCTGCTGATCCGGCAGGCGAACGGCACGGTGAGTCATCGCGAACCGCTGCTCGACGGCGTGGCCGCCGGCTTCTTTCGGGCGCGGCCCGCGGGCAACTGATCTGCAATTCGGCGTTACCGCGGAACGGCACCGTCAAACGATGGCGGCCCGTCCCCTCGCCTGCCTCAGCACGAACTGCCGGTGCTGCGCAAACACCGCGCGTAGCGACTTGGATAACGCGTCCTGCAACGCTTGCAGTTCCTGATACGCGGCCACGGCCGCCTTCTTCGGCGTCATTGGAAAACTTAACGACCTTCACGGCGAAGTGCCCGTGGCGTTCGTGAAATTGCGGCCGGACGCGAAAGTCAGCGCGGCGACGCTCCGCGATTTCGTGGCCGCGCGCGTCGAGGATTGCGGCGTGCCGGGAGAGTTTCACTTCGTCGAGGTCCTGCCGCGGGGCCGTACCGGCAAGGTGGATCGGCGGCGACTACGAGAACAGCTTTCGACTCCCAATGCCGCACCTTGAGCCGATGATCAAGTCCTGTGCGGTGTTTAACCGACAAACCAGTAACAGACATTGCACCCCGCCTCCGGTTTTGGTCACATTACCGATATGAACTCGATGCTTGTACGGCTCGTTCTTGGTGGGCTGATCGTATTGGCGTTGGAGATTCGGGGGGCCGAATCCACCAACGAGTTCCATGCCCAACAGATCGCGGAATGGATCGCGTTGCCCAAACCTCGCGACCCTCCGGCCGACGATCGGGTATTCCGATGCGTGGCGGCACTGGCCGATGCCCGGCAAGCGGGGCTTAATCCAGCCGAAGTGGCGGCGAAAGCCGTCGCGCGGGCCGGGCTGTCTCAGGTTCTTGGACAACTGACCAAGGAGGCGATCTTGCGCAACCTCAAGACCGTCGAAGACAACAAACGCCGAGTGCGCCGTTACCTGGAAGAAGTGGTCAACACCGGGAACGTGGAAGCGCTGGCGGACTTTATTGCGCCGAACTACGTGGAGGTGTTCAACAATGTCCGCCATCCGGCCGGGGTCGAAGGCGCGAAACAACACATCCTTGGCGTGCGCGAGACTTACCCGGATTTGCACCTCACCGTCGAGCAGCAGATTGCCGAGGGTGAATGGGTGGTGACGCGCGTCACCGCGCGCGGCACGCACCTTGGCGGGACCTGGCTTGGGATGAAGCCCACGGGGAAGCGCGTCGAAATCAACGCCGTCAACGTGGACCGCGTCGTCCACGGTCGGATCGTCGAGCACGGCGGCGCGGCCAACCTGCTGGAGCCACTGCTCGCGATCGGCGCGATTCGGGTGGCGAGTTCCGCCGAGTGATCGATGCCGGTCAATTCGTCACGCTCGATCCAGCCAACGTCAGTCCTTGGGAAGCCCGCCTACAATATGTCATGCGCTGATCACAGTTCACACTCGCTCTTCAGTCTACTCCGCAGACTCGAAGACGCGAAGATCCACTTTACGCTCGCACGTCATCGAGAGGATACCGTGCTCGTTACCATGACGCTGGTGGGCGAGCGGGTTGAGGTCGATGTGTTTGCGGATGGTCACATGGAAGTCTCGCGTTTCCCGGGAAACGAGGATGTGGTTGGAGACGCCGAATTGGTTCAAAGGTTGATTGATGAGAACGGAGGCACAATCCCGTCTGGGAGTGGCTCTTGAAAAAGCGTGACCACCGGTGACTGCGAGAACCGTTGCTGAAATCGACAAAGCTCTGAAGTTGAAGGCGCGGCAACAGTCGGATACGCTGCCGCCGTGAACCGGTTGCCGGATGCCGACTTGGTCCGCCATGCGCTCGGGCGCGTGCGCGAGAGCCGCGAGTTTCGGCGTTCCCCCGGGCTTCAGGCGTTTCTGACCTATCTGATGGAGTCTGCCTTGCGCAAGGACGACGGCGCGCTCAAGGAGTCCGTCATCGGCGTGGAAGTGTTCCACCGGCCGCCGGGTTACGACTCGAAGGCCGACCCTATTGTGCGGGTAGAGGCCAATCGGCTTCGGCGCAAACTCGAAGCGTATTACGAGACGGAAGGCGCCAACGACTTGCTGCGTCTCTCCCTGCCCAGTGGCGCTTACCTACCGGTCATCGAGCAGCGGCCCACGGCCCGGGTTCAAAGCGCGGACCCGCCGCCCGCCAAACCGACGCGGCTACTGGTTCTGCCGCTGGCGAATCTGACCGGGCAGGCCGACCGCGAGTTTTACAGCGACGGATTGACCGAGGAGTTGATCCACCGGTTGAGCGGTGTGCCCGGCCTGCGGGTGCTGGCGCGGACGACCGCGTTTGCCTTGAAAGGGAAATCGCCAGCCGTGACCCGGCTGCGCGAGCGCCTGGCGGTGGACGTCCTCGTCGAGGGCGGCGTTCAGCAGATCGGGGAACGGGTTCGCGTGAACCTCCGCTTCATCGCGGCGCAGGACGAGTCCTGCCTCTGGTCCGGACAATTTGAGCGCCGGCTGGAGGACGCCCTCCAACTTCAGGACGACGTGGCCAACGCCGTCGCGCGCGAATTGAAGCTGCGGGCGCTCGGATCAAGCATCGCCCCCCGACCATTGCCGCCCGCGGTGCATGAGGCCTACTTGCTGGGATGCCATTTCCTCCACCGCCTGCGCCCGGAACAGCCGACAGATCCCGCCGCGTATTTCCGCCGGGCCATTGCCTTGGACCCGACGTTTGCGCCGGCCTACGCGGGCCTGGCTGATACTCTTTACTGGCAGGGGTTCATGGCGCATGCCCGTCCTTCCGAGATCCTGCCCGAAGCCGTGACGCTGCTCGAGAAGGCTCTCAGTTTAAATCCGGGTCTGGCCGACGCCCATTGCTCGTTGGGTGTGCTCGAGAACACCTACCGGTGGGACAGCGAAGCGTGCCGGCGGTCGTTGACCCGCTGCCTCGAACTCGATCCCGGCAACGCCGCAGGCCGCTGCGAATACGGGGCGTCCTATCTCACGCCGCTGGCCCGTTTGGAAGAGGCACGGGGCTGGTTGCTGGAAGCCCACGAACTGGACCCGCTCTCACCGCAGATTCTGTTCTGGCTCGGATTCAACGCTTGGTGTGCAGACCAAAGTGACCTGGGCTTTGCTCACCTGTGCAAGGCGGTCGAACTTGATCCGCACTGCATGCTGGCGCATTTGGGAATCGCGCTTGTCTCGCTCGCACTGGGGCGATCGGACGACATGGAAGCTGCCATCGTGGCCGCGCGTGCCAGCTCGCCTCCCCTCAACACGAACCTCAGCGAGGCGTGGATCCGGGCCAAGCAAGGGCGCACGGGCAAGGCCCGGCAACTCCTGAAAGAAGTGCTTGTGCTGGATGGGCGCGAGTATTTCACGGAGAGCCTGGTTGCCGCCGTCTTTGCGGCGCTGGGCGACCGCGCTCAGGCCTGGCCCTGGCTCACCAAGGCGATGGCGTCCCGAGAGGCCGGCGTGAGGCTTGTTGGAATCTCGCCGTTCTTCCGGGATTGGACGCAGGACCCGGCCTGGCCGGGCCTCCTTCGGCAAGTAGGCTTGCCCGCGCCGCGCCCGCTGAGTTCTCGGCCCACGCGGGCGGGGCACACTTGAAGCGACTGCCGGTAGCGGCGCCTCGTGAGAGCGCCGCCAACTTCCACTCGGCAAGAGTCGGATTCGGAAATCCGGCCCCGCGCCGCGTGAGAGCAAGCGGTCTGCAGGTAAGGACGAATTCGGCTTGAGGTGTAAGTCCGGCACCTCACCGGGCGGGTTTTGAAACAGGCTGTTAGAATGTGACGGTCTCACGACCCGCCGCTACAGGGTGGACCTTTCAACTAACCCTCCGCTAACCCCCGCCGGCTTGGTGACATTCAACGGCTGCGTATGATGCTCATTGAATGCAGTCAACCAACACATCAAAACCTATGAAAACTTCATTCCTCCGACGACTCGTCGCGGTCCTCACGCTCACGCTGGCGGCGATGAGCCGCCTCGCACTCGGCGCTGACATCAACCCCGTGCTGGTCGGCTCGTGGCCGGGATTCCTCACAGGACCCGCCACCACCGTTGGGGTGGTAGGGCATCATGTGTACGTAGGTGCCGGAGAAGGCCTGCAGGTGTTCGATTTCTCGACTTCGTCGGCTCCGAAACGGGTCGGCAACTGCGAACTGAGAGCGTTCATCAACGTGGCGACAATTTCGGGCGGATTCCTTTTCGCTGGTGTCTCCCGCGACACATGGAGTGAGCTGAGCATCGTGGATATCTCGGACCCAACGCATCCCAAACGAGTGGCGGGCTACCCTAACGAGGCAGTTGGCTTCACGGCCATTGCCGTTGCCGGCACCCGGGCGTTCATTGGAAAGCATCAACCAGCCCGGGTGGAGGTGCTCGACATTTCCAATCCCGCCGAACCACGACGTGTCAGCATGATTCAAGTTACTCCGAACGATCAAGTTGCTCCAACCGACCTTGCGCTGCACGGCAATCATCTGATCATTGCCACTGAAAGCGTGCCGGCTGGTGGCCTGTTGTTGTTCGATGTCTCCGATCCTTCGAATCCGCGAAAGGTGGGTGCGGCAGCTCTTTACGGTTCCAAGTTGGCCGTCTCGGGCGACCACGTTTACCTGGTCGGGGACGGTGTCCAAGTAATCGATATCTCCGATTCGACCACGCCCCGAATCGTCGCAACCGTGTCCAACCTTGACCTCAGCGTGTCTGCCGAGGCTGTGACTGTATCGGGAAACCGAGCCTACGTCGTAGGCCATGGAGGCGACCTGAACGGCCTCCGGATCATCGACGTTTCCAACCCGACGAATCCGCGCATTCAGGGTTTTACCCCCAGCTTGGGGCATTGGCACAACAAGGCTGTGGCCGTGGCTAGCGACATTGCGTTCGTGGCGGATGGGGAGGCTGGCCTCCAAGTCATTGACGTCTCTGACGCGGCCAACCCTCGGCAGGTTGGCCGCCATGGCACGGTGCACGACTTCTACGCGGTGGCCGTGTCCGGGCGTCACGCCTACGTGGCCGCAGGGAGCGATGGGCTACGGGCTTTCGACGTAACCAGTCCTGCAAACCTGCAGCCCGTGGGCGAAGCTCCAATACGTTTTGGCTCTTTCGCCACGGATGTCGTGGTGTCTGGCGAGTATGCCTTCGTGCAAAGGGCCATTTGTGTCGGGTGTCTGCTCCTTCCAAACGTGCCGGACGGATTCGAAATCTTCAACATTTCGGATCCAGCCAACCCACTGCGTGTTGCCAGTCACGACCAGCCCGTCTCGCTTGGGGCGGTCGAGGGCAGCTACGCTTACGTGATGGTGGACGAGACTTCCGATGGTTTGGAACCGGGCATCGAAATCCTCGACATTTCCGGCCCCACTACTTTGCGGCAGGTCGGGAGGTTCACGAGCAATACTCCAAAGGCGGTGGCTGTGGCAGGGCGGCGTCTTTACATCGCGAAGCACTCAGGGATGCTGGAAGTGGTGGATATTTCGGACCCGGCGCATCCGCGTCTGGAAGCTGCCTGCGAGGCTGCTCAAATTCTCTGGGGCAAAGGAGGCGTTGCGATATCGGGGCAATACGCTTACGTAATCGGATCGCCCTTTGGTGGTGGTGGTGGGGTGATTTTGAGTGTGATCGATATTTCCGATCCGTCCAATCCCAGGCCGGTCAGTAATTCGAAAGTGGGTGATTCGGTCCTGTACGGTTCTCGGCCCATTATTGTCTCCGACCACTATGCCTACTTGGCTGGGTTGGGAGTGTTCGACATCTCCAATCCTGCCGCTCCGGGGTTGGTCGCCTACCTGCGAGGCTGGGGCGAGGCGGTTTCGGGCAAGTACACCTATGTTGCAGGCACTGGTTTGTCGGTGTACGACGTGTTCAATCCGGCCATCGCGCAACGGCGAAGCACGTTTGCTACATCCCCGGGGCAAGCCTTCAGTGTAGCGGTTTCCGGCAATCACGCCTTCGTGGCCGCCTGGCAAGGTGGCCTGCAAGTCATTGACATCACCGAATCAAGCCGCCCACGGCTGGTCGCAAGATATACCGAATCGGCATTCCCTTCGTTCCTGCCCTACGATGTCGCAGTGTCAAGTAACTACGCGTACGTGGTTAATTCGCAAGAGATTCAAGTGCTCGACGTGTCCGTCCCGGCGAACCCGCGGAAAGTGGGCGCGCACGTGCTCACGGATGCCTCTGCCTGGGCACTGGCGGTCTCGGGCGACCATTTGGCGCTGATGACGGCGGTCGTTGACCAAGCAACCCACACGGTGGAAGGGCGATTGGAAGTAATTGACGTGTCCGACAGGGCCAATCTGAGGCCCGCCGGCGCATCCGTCCTTGGGCGGGTGCAGTGGCCCTTTCCTGAGAGGCCGGCGGGAAGTGTGATCGCATCCGGCCATGACGTGTATGTCATCGTGAGCGGCGGGAATGGCAACCGTCTGCTGATCTTTGACGTGAGCGACCCAACGGCGCCGCGTCGAGTGGGGGACTATGATGCAGGCCCTTCTTGGGACGCGGCGGCGTCATCCAACCACATCTTCCTGACAGGTGGCGGGGCGTTGGAAGTAGTTGACGTTTCCGCCCCCGCCCAACCACGGCGCGTGGGCCGCTATCCCTCCGGAGCGTCCAGGGTCGGTGTGGCCGGCAAACACGCCATTCTCACTTACTCTGGCTACGGCCAATCCGGCCTGGACGTGATTGACGTGTCCAACCCGAACAGGCTGCGGTGGTTGGGAGGCAACTCGCTCGCGCCTTCTGCCGAGGATGTGGTCGTCAGTCAGGGGAGGATCTTCCTCGCAGCGGGCTATGAGGGCCTTGCAATTCTTGAGTTGCAGCCACTCATCAAGTCCATTGCGAAGGAAGGCCCCAACGTGAAGCTGGAGTGGGAAAGCTTCGGCACGGCGCGGTTGCAGCGTGCCACGCGGCTCACCAATCCCGACTGGCTGGACGCGCCCGGCTTCGAAGGCACGAACACCGCCACGCTGCCGGCCAGCCAGGCCTCGGACTTCTTCCGGCTGGTCAGGCCCTAACGCAATCCAACCTATGAAAACTTCATTCTTCCGACAAATCGCAGCGGCCTTCACCCTCGTGGTGGCGACGAGCCGCCTGGCACTGGCCGGCGACATCAATCCGGTGTTGGTCGGCTCGTGGCCTGAATTTCCCAGGGGCTATCCGTCCGCAGTGGCCGTCGCGGGCAACCGGGCCTGCGTGGCCGGGGGCGGGGGACTGGTGGTGCTGGATATCTCAGACCCGCGCCAGCCCCGGCGACTGGGCAGCTATCGTCGCGGCGAGGACTCGTTCGCAGATGTGGCCGTTGCGGGCAATTTCGCTTTTGCAAATGGCAGCAACACCGAATTCGGCTTCGAAGTGATCGACATCTCGAATCCAAGCAACCCGCAGCGAGTGGGCGGTTACAGCCGTTATTTCGGTTCGATGGCTTTCCTGGGCAGCCACGCCTACGCCGCGGATGGCACTCGTTTCGAAGTCATCGACATTTCCGATCCGGCCAATCCTTCGCTGGCCGGTCAATGCGCGCTCACCCACGGGGGTTACCAAATCGCGGTGTCTGAGAAATACGCCTGCCGCATCGCGCCATGGTCAGGCTGGATCGAAATCATCGACATCTCCGATCCCGCTCATCCGCGATCGGTGGGAGGGTATCAACTCGCGGGATCCGTCTTCGATGCGCCGATTTCAATCTCAGGAAGCAACGTGTATGTGTCGTGGGGAGGCGATTTGTCGGTGCTCGACATTTCCAACCCGGCCAATCCGCAGCGAATCGCCTTCCTGGCGGGCTCTGGCGGATCCAGACTGGCCGTCTCCGCCAATCTCCTTGTCGTCGGGACGGGTTGGAATACACCGGACCAAGGTTCCACAAGTGGTCTGCGTCTGTTCGAAATCTCCAATCCTGCAGCGCCACGGCCCCTCGCCACCATCGCCACGGGCCAGGATTCCGATGCTACCGACATCGCGCTGTCAGGCAACTATATCTACTTGGTGAACTCACGGGGATTCCACGCCTTCGATATTTCCAATCCACTCGAGCCAAAGCGAGTGGGTGACTACGCCGTTGGCCAGACCCAGGCGAGCGCTGTTGCCGGGAATTACGCCTACGTGGCGGACGGATGGGAAGGATTGCAGGTGCTTGACGTTTCCGATTCCGCGCACCCGAGGAGAGTTGGAGGATATGCCGACGGCTACTTCGCCAGTGACGTTGCGGTGGACGGTCACCACGCCTACGTGCTTGTCGGCGACAGTTGGTGGGACACGGCTGCCTTGAACGTGATCGATGTGGCCAATCCCGCCGACCCGCGAAAAGTCGGTGTGGTTGCCAATATCGGCAATCTCGCCAGGGTGGTTGTATCCAGCCGTTACGCTTACGTGCTAGACCCGTCCAACTTGATTATCATCGACGTTTTGGACCCGTCAAATCCCCGCGAAATCGGCCGGCTCGTAGGCGTGGTCGGAGGACTTGGAT
>Ga0194125_10004082_pt1 | contig 23056 bp, 17 predicted proteins | sample TA2KigC250mmetaG_FD_148626 | JGI IMG/M metagenome (GOLD analysis project Ga0194125, IMG submission 148626) | Freshwater microbial communities from Lake Tanganyika, Tanzania - TA2015034 Kigoma Deep Cast 250m | ecosystem: Environmental > Aquatic > Freshwater > Lake | place: Tanzania: Lake... | reverse complement strand
CTGCGCCCTCGATCGAGTGGGTCAACGCGTGCTCACCGCCCGCGATCACCCCCACCACCTGGCCGGCCGCCGCGCTGAAGGTCGGTGGACACTCCGAGGCATCCAGCACGCCCAACCGCCCGGACGTCCCCGCGCCGATGTAGATCAGCCGCCCCCCGCGACGCATCCGCTCGGCGATGCGATCTATCGCCTGGGCGATGGCCGGTAACTGGGACTCGATCGTCAGCGCTACGCGCTGATCCTCCGCGTTGATCAGCCGCACCATCTCCAGGGTGGACACTGCGTCGATATGCTCAGTGGCAGGGTTACGGGATTCGGTGAGGGGAAGCGCGGATGGCAGATTGCAAATTGCAAATTGCAGACTGCAAGCTGCAGATCTGTCTTGAGCGTGCTCGCAGGATTGCAAATCGCCATTTGCTATGTGCCATTTGCTATGTGCCATTTGCCATTCGCCGCCCGGCGTGATATCCCCCAAAATCACCGCGCGCCGCGCGCCAGTGGCCGAGGGCAGATTGCCGGACCGGCCGTGCCACGTCTCGTAGGCCAGGACCGCGAACGCGACCGCTTCCTTGGCCTCGGCCGGCAGCCCCAGATCGTCGGAGATCAGGACGCGCGCCGGCGCAAGCTCGCCGCGGAGCAGCGCCATCAGGCTCGCGTTGTGCACGCTGCCCCCGCTGACGATCACCTCATCGGGCAGTCGCGGCAGGAAGTCACGATAGGCCTGGCCGATCGAGCGCGCGGTGAGCGCGGTGAACGTGGCGACGATGTCCACGTCGGTCAGACCGGCCGCCTTCGCCCGTTCCCAGACCTGCGCGCCGAACTGCACGCCGAACAGCTCACGGCCCGTGGTCTTGGGCGGCGGCAGGTGGAAGTACGGCTCATTCAGCCACGCCGCCAACAGCGTCTCATCCACCCGGCCCTGGGCAGCCAGCTTGCCGCCCCGATCGTACGACCACGCGCCGCCGGTGGCCCGGTCGGCCGCATAGTCAATGAGCATGGCGCCGGGGCCGGTGTCGAAGGCGATCACTTCACCCTCACCCCCGCGGGAGACCCTTCGGGTTTCCGAAACCCGAAGGGTCTGATTTTCCTCTGAAAGAGGGGGGAGATAGGTGACGTTCGCGATCCCCCCGATATTCTGCATCGCCCGGACCAGCGTGGGGTGCGAGAACAGCAGCCTGTCCACATAGGGAACCAGCGGCGCGCCCTGACCGCCGGCCGCCATGTCGCGGGTGCGAAAATTGCTGATGACCGGGATGCCGGTCAGCTCGGCGATGATCGCAGCCTCGCCCAGTTGCAGGGTCGAGGCGTCTGGCCCAGTGGGGATGTGCCAGACCGTCTGGCCGTGGCTGCCGATCAGGTCAACGCGCTCGGGCGTGAGGCCCGCGGCCGCGATGGCCTGCAGAGCAGCGGCGGCGAAGATGCGTCCCAGCCGGAAGTTCAGCGCACACAGATGATCCACTGTGGCGGTCTCTGGCCGAAAGGCTGCGAAGATTTGCTCTCGGAGGTCCGGCGGGTGTGGGATGCTGACGTGCTTCAAGAGACGCCAACGCAGCGCCGGCGCCGCGCCTGCCAGCTCGACCACGGCCACCTCCACCCCATCGGCCGAGGTGCCCGACATGAGCCCAACGACGATCATAAGGCCTCCACGATCGCCCGATGCAACGCCACCCGGAACGCCAGGATGCCGGCCGCATCGCGGCCGTAGTAGACGCGATTGGTCAGACACGCGACGACGAGATCGCGCCCAGGGTCAATCCGGAGCGAGGTGCCGGTGAAGCCGGTGTGCCCGAATGCGGCCTGGCTGAACGGATTGCCGCTGGCTTCAGGGTCAGGGGACCAGAGCGCAAAGCCCAGCCCGCGACGAATGGAGCCGTCTTGCGCCTGAACGCGGGTCATCTCGGCGATGGCGGCCGCGCTCAGGACCGCGCCATGCGCCAGGAACGTCTGCCCGAAGGCGGCCACGTCGCGTGCGGTCGAAAAGAGCCCTGCGTGGCCAGCGATCCCGCCCAGGCTGGCAGCGTTTTCGTCGTGGACCTCGCCGACGATGCGCCGTCCCCGCCAGGCGCAGAACTCAGTGGGAGCAGCAGCGCCGGCCGGCAGGTAGTGCGTGTACTCCAGACCCAGCGGCCCTGTCACCCGGCGATACACCGCGGCATCCAGCCGCAGACCGGTCAGGCGCTCGATGACCAGGCCGATGAGGATCAGGCCGATGTCGCTGTAGATCGAGCGGGCGCCGGGCGGATAGGAGAAGAAGGTGGTGAGGGCGAGCTGGCGGCCGGCTTCGGCCGTGGGTTGCCGGAAGAGAGGCCGCCAGGCAGGCAGGCCGGAGTTGTGCGCCAGCAGGTTGCGAAAGGTCACGACGCCTGCGTCCACCGCTGTTGGCCAGTCCGCGGCTGGGGCGATCGCATCCACCGCCACCAGGCCGCCTGGTTCGAGAGGGTTCTCGTAGGGCTGAATCGGACGGCGCCCGCGGAACTCCGGCATGACCGTCGCGACCGGCTGATCCAACCCAACCAGGCCCTCTTCCACAAGGGTCATGAAGGCCGTGGCTACAAACAGCTTGGTCACCGAGGCCAGGTCGAACAGCGTGTCCTGGTTGGCCGGCCGGTCTCGGGTCTCAGGATCGAGCCACCCGTAGGCCTGCGACAGTAGCGTCTGACCGGCCTGCCGCACCTCGACCTGGCCGGCCCCAAACACGCGGCCAAGCGAGGCGCGGATGATGGATTCGGCGACAGAGAGATTGCGTTGCATTGGCGATTTTGGATTTTGGATTTTGGATTGCTGATCTGCGCTTCACGCTTCACGCCTGACGTTTGACGTTTGACGCTTCACGTTTTACGCCCCCCTCACCGCTCCTTCCCCCACATCGCGTACTCGCGATGCTTCGTGAACCCGAACCGGCCGTAGAAGTCCACGATGCCGGTCCAGTCAATCACGCAGCCAGCGACACCAGCGTCTCGCAGGCAGCGCAGGCCGGCGTCGAGCAGCGCCGCGCCATAGCCCTTGCCGCGGCTATCGGCGCTGACGCCGATGGAGCCGAGCTGGCCCCAGGGACGCGGAAGGGCGTGTGGGAAAAAGCGATCGAGCGGCCGCCGCGAGTCCTCGAAGGTGAGCACACAGCAGCCGTCTATCCCGCGTGGCGACCAGAGCGCCACGTAGTCCGACAGCCGGCCGCCCTCCTGCATATGCACCTCGAACTCGAAGCGCCAGCGGCCGGGAAACTCGCGACGCAAGAACGCCATGACCGCCGTCTCTTCGCCGGCCGCCACGGGCCGCGCCTGGATCTCAGCGGCCTTGCGGGCCGTGTCCGGCGTGATATAGCGCGTCAAGTCGTGCGCCACATCCCAGGCGCGATCGCGGCCAGCACGGCTGGAATACCCATGCCGGCGGAAGAACTCCGCGCTGTCGAGCTCGACCGGCAGCCCTGCCGCGAATGGTCGCATCCCGCCCCCCAGTCGCCACTGCTGGCAGCCCTGGGCCGCCAACCATTCCTCAGCCCAGGCGAGCAACGCGGTCCCGATGCCCTGCCGCTGGCGCTCGGGATGCACCGCGATGGCATCCACCCAGCCCACCTCCGGGGACGACACGCTCGGCTCGGAAGGCAACGCGCTGGCCAACACGAAGCCGACCGGCGCCCCATCCTGTAGCGCCAGCCGGCCGGCCAGCACGCCGCCGGCCACCGGCCGCGTGTTGTAGCGCATCGCCCGTTCTGTGATTGCCAGCCCTGGGCCACAGGCTACGTTCCAGATGGCGGTTGCGGCTGCGAGGTGAGTGGAATCTGCGAAATCGAACGTTTGGAATTCCATGCAGTAACGCCTCTGATGAGTGAAACGTGAAACGTCAAACGTCAAACGTGAAACGTCAAACGTCAAACGTGAAGACTTGATGCGGCGCGGCATGACGCCTTGGGCGCGACGTGTAACGATTGCCCTTGTGGACTCACCCCAACTCGGCGCGCAGACGAAAGTCGTTCATCGCCACCACCGTGCTGTTCAGCCGCGATTCCTCGGCCGCAAACGCCATCAGATGGCTCTCCAGCGATTCGCGGCCTGTAGTCAGCGGCTGACCTTCGCCGCGCACGGCGCGCACGAATGAGCGCACGATGCCGAAGTCGCCGCCACCGTGACCGCTGACAGTCGCGGGGACGTCGAGCGTCTCCCGCCGGCCGGTGAGGTGATCGTGGATCTCGATCCAGCCGTCGCGATAGTCGAACTTGCCGCGCAGGGTAGCGCGCGCGCCGTCATACCGCATGGTGCGGCTTTCCTCGTGCGCGTGGCCGTGCATGAACAGCACAACCGAAGGGCCGCCCTCGAACTGCATGTTGACCGTCTGGTGGTCTACCACGTCGTTATCGCAATGATACACGCATCGGCCATAGGGCCCCGTCTCCAGCGCGTGTTGGCGCGCCCCCAGGCTGTCGGTCTCCTCGGTGATCACGGAAACGGGCCACCCGCGCCGGTTCAGGTCCAGGTAGATGCGACGGGCGTCGAACGGACACCGGTCGGCGGCCGGACAGCCGTCGGTGCAGCGCAACGTCGCGCCGGCCGGCGCCTGGTCTGACCGGTAGTGCAGCAGCGAGCCGAACGAGTGCAGCCGGCTCACCTGCCGGCCCAGGTTCCAATAGAGGATGTCCAGGTCGTGGCAACATTTGGCCAGGATCATCGGGCTGGATGCGGCGAAGTTACGCCAGTTGCCGCGCACGAAGCTGTGCGCCATGTGCCAATAGACAACGTTCTCGCGATGCTCAACCGTGACGATCTCGCCCAGCCGGCCCGACGCCACGATGTCATGCAAGGTCGAGAAGAACGGCGTGTAGCGCAGGACATGGCAGACTTGTAACAGCTTGCCCCGGCGCTCGGCCGTCTGCACCAGGTCCACGACGTGCGGCAGTCGTACCGCCATCGGCTTCTCCAGGAGCACGTCATACCCGGCGTTCAAGGCCGCGATCGTCGAGGGATGGTGCGTCTGATCCTGGGTCATGTTGAAGAGCGTATCGGCGATCTGACCCTGCGCCAGCAGGTCCTCCCAGGTGACGAACTGGCGCTCTCGCGGAATACCGTGCGCGCTGGCAAATCGCTCGCGGCGAACCGGGTGCGGCTCGGCCACGGCCACGAACTTCAGATCATCGGGCTGCGCCAGCGCATATGGCCCATAACTGAAGTATCCTCGACTCCCCGCGCCCAACAACGCAGCAGTGATAGGTTTGCTCATGCGACTAACCTCATGTGATAGAATCCGTCGCCCACCCAATACGCTCCATGCCCGCCGTTTGACGTTTGACGCTTGACGCTTCACCTTCCCGCCCCCACCCATCCTGCCCCCGCCCCCGCGCGGCACGCAAAGATGCTCGCCTGGCGTCCGGTCTCGGCGTGATAGCGGCGGCCGACGTGCGTCTCGAAGTCGGGCACAGCGCCTGCGCGCACGAGCGCGACGATGCAGCCGCCCCAGCCGGCCCCGGTCAGGCGGGCGCCGGCCACGCCATCCACTTCGTGTGCGGCGCGCACCAGGCTCTCGATCTCTGGGCAACTGATCTCGTAGTCGTCGCGTGCGCTGGCGTGCGCCTGGTCCAACAGCCGGCCGAGCGCCGTCGCATCGCCTCCGCGCATAGCCGCCAGCGCCGCCAACACGCGACCGTTTTCGGTCCAGACGTGACGGCAGCGGGCTTTGACGCGCAGCGATAGGTCTGCGGCCAGGCCGGGAAGATCGCCCAGGCGAATCCCGCGCTGCCCTAGCTCGGCGACGGTGATCGTCTCCGGCAGGTGTGGGTCGAGCTGCGCCCAGGGTGCATCCTGCACATCCCGGAGGTGGGTGATGTCGGCGTGGCGCGGGCGCAGCAGCGCGACGCCGGCCCGACATTCGGCCACGCGCTGGTTGAAGCCGCCGCGCACGTTGTCGTGGTGCACGCCGCTGTTGGCGATGAGGATGCGGTAGTCGGCCGGCAAGGGCGCGGGGCTGGTCGTGTAGCGGCCTTCGGCGTCGGGCCGACAGTCCAGGAAGAGCCCCTGCCCACGCTGCGCCAGGAGCGCGATGAACTGATCCATGATGCCCCCGCGCGTGCCGACATACCACTCGGCCTCCGAACAGAACTGCGCCAGCCTTGTCTTCTCAGGCCGCCAGTCGTTGATGTGCGCCAGCGCCACGGCCCCCGCCACAGTGAGCGCGGATGACGAGCTGAGGCCTGCGGCGCGCGGCACGCCGAACGGAGCCGCGGCCGAGATCAGCCCGTCGAACCCGCGCAGGGTGCGGCCAAGATGCTGCGCCATCGCCTGGGCTGGCCCCCGAATATAGTTGCTCCAATGGCCGGCCGCGGCAGAGGGGATCGCCGGGCTGATGGTAAAGCTCACGGCGGCGTAGCTCGACTCCACGTTGACCAGGTTCACCGCGGGGTCTGGCCGCGGCCGCGCCAACAGCAGGATGTCGCGGTCGAGCGCCACCGGCAGCACGTAGCCGTGGTTGTAGTCGGTGTGCTCGCCGATCAGGTTGACGCGGCCGGGCGCGCGAAAGATCAGCGCCTCGCCAGGGCCATAGGCCGTGCGGAAAACATCCAGGGCCTCGGCATAGCGGCTGACCTGCTCGGCTGCGCCGTCGCCGTAGATGGAACGGAGTAGTGATAGCTGCATATGGGCGTGAAATCCCCTCTCATCCGACCGGTCGGCCGTCCTGAGCGCGCGCCCGCAGCGCCAGGAAACAGGCGCCGGCCGCGGCGGCCGTCGCTGCGAACACCCCAAACATCATGCGAAACCCTCCGGCCTGCGCCAACGTGCCGCCCAGCAACAGCCCGGCCAACTGGCCTGCGCCGCTGACCGTGCTGAGCAGGCCGCTGTTACGCCCGCGCGTGGTCTCATCACCCCACTCGACCGCGAAAGTCATGGCGTTGGCTGTATAGCTGCCGAACGCTACCCCGCGTAAGACCTGCACCCCGGCAAGCGCAGGCAGGATTTGGCTCAGCACCACATAGCCGCATAGCACCAACGTCGCCCCGAAGCCGCCGACCGCCAGCAGTGCGCCGCGGCCCACCACATCGGACCACTGTCCGGCAAAGCGCATCGCGGGCGCTTCGATGAGCGCGGCCAGGCCCCACAAACTGCTGATCTCGGTCTTGGCGTAACCCAGCGCGGCCATGTGGTTGGGCCACATCGAAGCCTGGCCGTACCAGGTCATGGTCCACAGAAAGACGCCAGCCAGAAACAAAAGCGGCAACCCAGGACGCCAGCCGCGCCAGCCTGCCGCCCGGTCCTTGCATCCCAACGCTGATCGCCGGCTGCCCAGCCCCGCGCTGGCCGGCGCAGAGACCACCTCAATGCGCGGCGCAGATCGCCTCACAGTCGCGGACCGGCTTTCGCGCAGGATCAACGCCACGGCCGCGGCCGCCAGGTACAGCAACGCACACACCTGCAGGGTCAGGCGCAGCGAAAAATGGTCGGCCAGACGCCCTCCCAACAGCGCGCCCACCGCAAACGCCAGCGACCCGAGGCCTCGATAGACGCCCATGCGCTGGCCGCGGCGGTCGCGCGTGGCGAGCAGATCGCCCATCAACGCCAGGCTGGTCGTGGAATAGGCCGCGTTGCTGGCGGCCTCGCCCAGGCGCACCAGCCACGCCCAATCAGCCGAGACCACCTGACTCAGCAGGAAGTAGGCCAGGGCCAGGCCGGCGAGCCCCGCCGCGATCAAAGGCTTGCGCCGTCCCAGGGCGTCGGAGAGGCGACCCCAGGCATAGCTGGTGACGAGACTTACGCTCGCGGTCGTGGCCAGGATGAGCGCGATGCGGCTGTAGTTCGCGCCCAACGATTCCAGGTACAGCGTCATCAGCGGCGAGCCGATGCCAATGGCGCCGAAAACGAGGATGATAATGAAAGTGAGAAGCAGGATGTTATCCAAGAAGCGATAGCTCACACGCTTGCGCGCCAGGATTGCGAACGCCGGCTATTCTATCACGCGCCCTCTGACCGGTCAACCGCGTCGAGGTCGTCTCCTTTGACGGCAGATTGGGAGCGGGCTATACTACCGTGCACGTGTAGGGGCAATAGCCTGCACCTGCCCTCGGCGACCGCAAGGGATCGCCCCTACCAGAATATCACGAGGTCAGATATGATCAAAGGAATCGGCATCAACTGCAACGACGAGGCGATTGACGGACGCCTGGACCGGCTCGAGCGCGAGATCGAGCAAGCCCACAGCGCCGGCTTCGATGCCTACGAATTGTCTCTGCCCGCCTGCAATGTCATCAAGGGCGGCAGAACCGACGACGCTGAGCTCAGCAGGCTCGCCGGCCTGCTGCAGAGCAAGCCCTTGCATTACACTGTCCATGCGCCCTGCTCGCTCCGGCTCGCCGATCGGAACGAAATCCATGAGCAGGTGTTCCTGTCCTGTCTGGATGTTACCCATCGGATCGGCGCCGACGTGATGGTCTATCACAGCGCCCAGCTCGCGCTCCGGCCGGCTGATCAGGATGCCGGCCCACTGCCAGAAGCCGACGAGTTGGCCGAGTCGTGGCGCGTGGAAACCGAGGCGCTGAGAAGGCTGGCGGAGCGGGCGGAAAGGCTCGGCGTGACCATCACCGTCGAGAACCGCGATCCTCACTTGTGGGAGATCGCCGCGCTCAGGCGTCACGGCAAGGCGGCCGATCAGCTCGTGGCGTATCACCAGGGGATGCGCCTGGACCTGATCGCCGAACAGGTCCAGGCCATCGGCTCGGCCAACGTGGGCATCTGTCTGGATGTGGGACACGCGTTCCTGGCCGCGCCCTATTGGTCCACCGGCTTCCTGACGCAAATCCGCCAGGTTGCGGGGTTCGTCAGGCATGTCCACTGGCACGACAACTTTGGACGGCTGGACGACCGGTGCGAGTCGCTGGCCGAACGGCTCATCTTTGGCGAAGCAGACAATCACCTGCCGCCCGGTTGGGGCGCGATTCCCCTGGCGCAGACTCTGGCGGCGCTCGTGCAAGCGGGCTACAGCGGCTGGCTCACGATCGAGCTGCGACCGCGCTATTTCGATCTGCTGGCCGAGATGGCGCGCCAAGCCTGGCGGATGATCGGGCAGACTCAGCCCACGTAGTCCTGTCGCATCTTCTCCATCCGCCCCACGCTCTCCCGGAAGCCGCCCGGCCGGCTGCGCGCGTGCCAGAGCTCGTGATATTCAGCGATCAAGCGTTGCGCATCGGCGGCAAGCGCGATGCGCAACGTTCCATCCTCCTGCCCTTCCACTTTGCCCAACATCCAGATGCCACGCCGCGCGCCGTGGCGCAGCATGTCGGCCGCCCAGGTGTATTCGCGACGGATCAGATCACGCTTTGGGCCGGTCGAAGGCCAGCGCGCCATGACCGCATCAATCTCGGCCACGGCCGCGGCCAGACCCGCGGGGGTCAGATTGGGATAACGCTGCGGGTTAGCCGCAAACTGCGCATAGGCGACCTGCAGGAGCCGCGCCATCACCGTCGAGTTGTGGATCTCCACCCCGGTCTTCTGGTAGGCGTTGCCCAGATCATACGCGATGCGGCCAAGGGTTCCGGTCGGATCATCGAACGCATAGGCGCTGACCGCCTGTGCGATATCCATCTCCCGATTGGCTTCGCACGCCCAGGAAACCGCCGCGCCGTAGGCGAAACCCAAGTAGCTGACCGGAAGCGGTTGCCAGTGGCCAGCGTCGCCCCAGTCAGTGTTCAGATAGCCCACCGCGCCGTGCTTCAGCCCGTTCTCGGCGGCGTTGCGCAGGTTGGCCAGCGCGTTCGCCGTGCGCCCTGCGATAGTGTTCCACGAAGATGTGCCAGGGCAGACGTAGAACGGCACGCCCGAGGCGGCAAAGATCGCGCCGTGCGCATCGAACGGATGATCGGCCTGGTAGCCCCATTCGAGGGCAATCGCGTCACGCGGGACTTCGGGAACCAGTTCGGGGTGCTCCATGATGATGTCGCCCCAAAACTGCATCGTGCGGCCACGCGCCTTCACCTCGCGATAAATCTTCAGAAGGAAGTCCAGGTAGACGCGGCCGGCGCCGAGCTTCTCCACGGCCTCCTTGCTCCGCACCTTGCCCAGGTCAATCGTCTCGTCGCAGCCCACGTTGAACTGCCGGCTGGAGAAGTGCGGCGCCAACTCATCGAAGATGCTGCGCACCAGCTCGATGCTCCCCGGATCCACCGGGCACAGGCTGAGCGGGTAGTCGTAGCGCCCCCAACGGGTGTCGCAGCCGTCCGGCGCCTCAGCCAGCGACCGATAGCGATCGTGCGTCAGCCAGCGGGTCATGTGGCCGAACGAATTCTGATTGGGAACCAACTCGATGAAACGCTCCCGGCAAAAGGCATCCAGCGCCAGGATCTCCTCGCCCGTCAGCGGCGACGCGTCGGCCCACACCTCAGGATGGTTGCGATAGGCGAAGGTGTGTTCGGTGTACAACTGGAGCTGGTTGACCTTCCACGAGGCCAGCAGATCCACCAGGTCGAACAACGTCGCCATGGTCGGCACCCGAGTGCGGCTCACATCCAGCATGACCCCACGATTGGGGAAGTCAGGCCAGTCGGATGCCCGCAAGCATGGGAGAGACCGGGTTTCTCTCAGAAACCCGGTCTCTATGATCTGCACCAACGTGCAGACCGCATAGAACACGCCGGCTGGCGTGCTGGCGACCGCGTGGATGCCTTCCGGCGTGATCGTCAGCTCGTAGCCCTGGGGATGGCGCGTGCCGCCCTCGACCACACTGAGAGTCACGGCGACCTGGTCATGCGGAACGGTGTTGCCTGCGACGATCTCCCAGTGAATGCCGGCTTTCTCGGCCAGGGCATCACGCAGACGCCTGGCGCTGAACAGCAACGCGGCCGCGTCCGGGCCGTCCAGGATGATCAGCCGCTGGTCAAGCAAGGATAGCCAGCCGCCCGTGGCTGTCGCCCCGCGCGGCTGCGGAAGGAGCAATAGATCAGACATGGAGAACCTCAAAGTTGAGCCAGAGACGGCAAGCCATCCGGCTGCGATCACACAATAAAGGGGCAAGAAACCGGGTCTCTTGCCCCTTTGGCCCTCTCACCAAGTGCCAGGCACTTCGGAAGCGCCTGGCACTTGGTGGCCGCTTTGGCCACTTATCACTTCGGCTTCAACGTTCCGTCAAGGATCATCATGACCATGAAGTTGTCGCCGTAGACTGCGTTCTTGAAGATCGGATTGGCGTCGTCCGGCACGCCGGTGATGCGCTTGGCCAGCAGCGGGTTGTTGCCATAGCGTTCCCACAGCGGAACGATCGGCAGCAGTTGGTTGAAGACCGATGCGGCCGTGAAGATCTTTTCCTTCTGGGCGTTCACGTCCAGGCCCTGAGCCGACTCGACCACGATCTTCTCGAGGTCCAGTTCCTTCCCATCAACTGTCTGCTTCATCGGGAAGTTCATGCCCTTGCCCACGGTGGAGCCGATGTAGTTGTGGGTGAAGAGGTCCTGCACGAACGAGAAGTGCGGGTGCGGGTTGGCTGAACCCCAGGCGCGAATCGCCATCTGGAACTTGCCCTGGTTCACGTCGGTGGGGTGCTGCTGGAAGTTGACCCCGCGCACCGTGGTCTTGACGCCGAACTTGTTGAGCTGCTCAGCCAGGTTCTCGGCTGCGGCCGACCAGTCCGCGAACTCGGCGGGCACGCTCAGCTCGAATTCCAGCTTCTTGCCCTGGTCATCCAGCCAGATGCCGTCCGAGCCCTTCTTGAACCCGATCTTGGTGAGGATCTCCTCGCCCTTCTTCGGGTCATACGCATACTTGTTCAGCTTGTCCATCTGCTCCTTGGTCAACCAGTTGGGCACCAGGATGTCGCTGAAGCCGGCCATGTTGACGACCGCCTTGCCGGATTGACCCAGAGACACCTTGCCGTTCTCATCGCGGTTGACCGCATAGGCGATCGCCTGCCGGAATTCGGGCTTGCTGAACGGATAGATGTCCTGGTTGAAGTAGATGGCTGGGCCGGAGTAGACAGGCGCACGCAGAATGCGGATGCCCATGTCAACGTACTGCTTCTCGGTGGCGGTGGGGAACCCGTGCGTGGCATAGTCCACGTCGCCGGCCAGCACCAGCGGCGTGACGACCGGGGTCTCGCCGTTGAAGAGCACGATCTTGTCGAAGTTCACCTTATCGGCCAGGTAGGACTTGGGGTTCTTCACCAGGGTCAACTGCGCCTCGGTGATCGAAGCCATGTCCAGGTTGAAGGGGCCGTTGACGATCAACTCCTTCGGCCGGAAGTCGGTGGCCTTCTGCACCAGCGCCTTCCACTCGTCAGTGTCGGCGCCCTTCTTGGCGTCCACCAGCTTCTGAACCTCATCGGCGATGGCGCCGTAGGTTGCGGCGGAGCGATAGCGGCTGATCAAGACGTAGCGCTCGATCACCGTGGACGGAGTCGCCATGTGGAACTCGACGGTGTAATCGTCCAGCGCCTTGACGGTGTCCACATACTTGAACTCGGTCCACTTGAACAGCCGGCCGAAGTTGTAGGTGGCAACCACGTCCTTTGCGGTGAAGTCCTTGCCGTCGGACCACTTGATGCCCTTGCGCAGCGTCAGGACGAACTTGTCAGGCGGCTGGAATGCCCATTTCTCGGCCGCCAGCGGCATCCACTTGTTCTCGGCCCAGTAGTAGCGGGCGCCGGGCAGTTCCAACAGGTCCCAGTAGATGGAGATACCATTGGGAATGCCGTTGGTCGTGAACGAGTTGAGGTGCCCGGTGGGCGGCACCGCATAGGGGAACGCACCATGGAACTCACCGCCGACCTTGGCCGGCGCCTTGGTCGGCTCAGGGGCCTTGGTGGCCTCCGGGGCCTTGGCGGGCGGCTGGGTCGGCTGCGGCGCGGGCGCGGGTGCAGGCGCACAGGCGGCCAGCGCCAGAGCCAGAACTGCCATCACAACCAGTACGCGAGATAGCCTGAACATCTTTGTCCTCCTTCTAACGGTTGATAGGGTTGATTGAACCGATCGTCGTGCGAGCGTGTCAGCATTTCCCAGGAACCACCTCCTTTCATGATGGTGGGCCGCCTCACGCGGCCGCCAACCTCCGCAACTTCTGCATCAGATCGGCGGCCATCTCCGGCGACTCCGCCTCCGCGAACAGGCGCAGCACGGGCTCGGTGCCTGAAAAGCGCAGCAGCGCCCAACCGTCGTTCGCCAGATAGAACTTCACGCCATCCGCGTGAGAGACGCGTGACACCGGATAGGGTCCCAGGTGATCGGCAGGAGCGTCCTGCAAACGGCGCGGCACGGTCAGGCGCATCTCCGGCGTGGCTGGCAGGCTCTCCTCCCGGTCATACAGACGCCCCGTTAGTCCGTACACGCGTTCGCGCAAACGGGAGACGGTCTGGCCCGTCTTGGCCAGCATCTCCACCACCAGCGCCGATGCAAAGATGCCATCCTTGCCCAGGATGTGTCCCCGAATCGTCAGGCCGCCAGACGACTCGCCGCCCAGCAGCACGTCATGGCTGCGCATGGCCGCGGCGATATGCTTGAAGCCCACGGGAACTTCGTAGCACGGCTCGCCGAACCGCTGCGTCAGCCGATCGAGCAGGTGCGTGGTGGCGATGTTGCGCACCACCCCCCCGCGCTCCCCGCGCACCTCGTGCAGATACCAATAGAGCAACAGTAGAATCTCGTTGACGGTTACATACTCGCCCTGCTCGTCAACGATGGCGATGCGATCCGCGTCTCCATCGGTCGCCAGCCCCAGGTCATAGCGCCCTTCGGCCACATGGGTCCGCAGGAAGCGCAGCGCCTCCAGGTTCGGCGCGGGGGACCGGCCGCCGAACAGCGGATCGTGCCGCTCGTGGATGAAGGTCACGCGACAGCGCGCCTCTGTCAGGATCGTCCCCAGGGTAAGTTGTCCGACGCCGTGCATCGGATCAACGATCACCCGCAGGCCCGCCTCCCGGATCGCGCGCAGGTCAATCAACTTCTCCACGGCATCCACGTACTCATTGGTGAAATCGCGGCGGCGCACCACGCCCGCGGCCAGCGCCAGGTCGAGCTCCAGCTTGATGACATCCGCCGGGTTCAGGGCGTTGGTCTCGGCCTCGATCTGGCGCGTCTCGTCGTCGAGCAGGAGCGAGCCATCGGCATGGAAGACCTTCAGGCCGTTCCACTCCGGCGGGTTGTGGCTGGCGGTGAACGCCAGACCATAAGCCGAGCCCAGACAGGCTGTCGCGTAGGTGATGAGCGGGGTCGGCGCATCTTCGGCGAGCAATACGACCGGGATGTTGTTGCCGGCGAACACCTCGGCTGCTGCCTCGGCGGCCTGCTGCGACAGGAAACGCCGATCGTAGCCGATCAGGGCCCCGCGTGACTCCTCGCCGCGACGCGTGATCGCATTAGCGAGCGCCTGCGACAGCCGCCGGACGTTGTGCAACGTAAAGCCTTCGCCGATGATCGCGCGCCAACCGCCGGTGCCAAACGCTACCTGGTTCTCCTCCTCGTGACGCCGGGGTCGAAAGAGCCGCTTCTGCAGGATGAACTCGGCCTGAGCCAGATCGGCGGCCGAGTTGATGCCCTGCACCTCATCCTGGTCATAGATCTGATAGCTCTCTACCTCCAGACCAGAGCGAATCAGTTGGTGGACGCAGTCGGTCAGCCGATACTCCCCGCTCGCGGCGGGCGAGAGTCGCGCCAGGACTGGAAAAATGGCCTGGGCGCGTACCACGTAGGCCCCGGCGTTCAGCTCCCGAATCCGGCGTACTTTGGCCGACGCCTCGGCCTCCTCGATGATGTCCACGATCCGGCCGTCGGCCCCGCGGATGATGCGGCCGTAGGGCAGAGGGCGATCCACCACTGCGGTCAACAACGTCAGGTCTGCGTCGCGCAGACGGTGTCGATTCAGCAGCCCCCGAATCGAAGCCGGCCGGAAGAGCGGCGTATCGCCGTACAAGATCAGCAAGTCGCCGTCATAGTCACGCAGCAGCGGCTGAAGCTGGAGCACCGCATGTCCCGTGCCGGCCGGTTCAGCCTGGACGACATAATGAAAACGCTCACCCAGACGCGCCTCGATCTCCTGGCGCCGTGGGCCGACGACGACATAGAGGTCCTCGGCCGCGACGAGCTGCAGGGCGTTCTCGACGACTTGGTCCAGGATCGCCCGCTCGCCCAACGTCTCGAGCACCAACGGCCGGCCGGCGGGACCGATCGCCTCATGGCCGGCAGCCAGGATGACAGCTCGCAGTTCCGATTTCGGTTTCATCGTTCATCGAGTCTCGCACTGGCAAGCCGATTGAGACTTATACCAGCCTCAGCGGCCTCCAACGCCAGGCGGCGATGCAATTCGGGCGGAATCCGCACCATCAGCCTCCCGCTGTACCTACGTATTGCTATTGGCTCTGGCACGCGTTCGGCGCTGGCTTCCATGTTTCTGATGACTTCGGTGACAATAGTGCGGATACCCATGAGCGCCTGTTCCGGTGATGACGCTAACCAACTCAGGCTTGGGAACTCCGCGCAGAGACCAATATACTCCTGATCCTCCTCTGACCAGGTCACACGATAGGTGAAGCGATCAATCTTCAGATCCACGCCTCGTCTCCAGCCTGTCAATGGCCTTCAGCACTTGTCGCACCTGGTAAGGCTTCGCCACACCCCGATCATCCTGCACGTTGACGCGAGGGTCGCCTCGCCAGGGCATCTTGTACACGCGATGGCTGCTCTCGCGCTGGCGAGGCTCGCCGAAGTAGAAATCGCACACCCGACAGAGGTCAGCGAAACGGACCCCTTTCGGATTCCGGCGCATCTCAGCAACGATATCTTCAATGCGAGACATGGCTACATGATACCACTGTCGATCACATGGTCAAGATCGCGGCTGACCCAGCTCTGTCAAATCATGCGTACACCAGACGCCCGCGTGATTCTGGGATAACGCGCCCCAGTTGCTGAGCAGTCTCGATCCACTCGCGAATGATCGTCTCTGCATTGCTCACCGCTTCCTGATATGTACTTCCATCGGCCATACATCCAGGCAGCTCTGGAACTTCCACAATATATGCTTGATCCACATCACTCCAATAGATGATGAGCTCATACCGAGTCATCCTCACCTCCCAACCCATATCGCACGATGATCTCACGTACTTGTCTCACCTGATACGGTTTTGCGTGACTTCCTTTCGGCTGAAGATTGAGGATCTCCAAAACGCCTGTCTGTGTAAAGATGTGGTGATCGCCTCGAATCCGCTCCCGAAAACCCAAGTAACGAAGCAGGCCACACAGTTCTGCAAAAGCGATATTCGTGTCAGCCTGTCCACGGCGTATGCGAACCAGCAGTTTGCCGTATCGCGTCATAACGTTCTCTGAGATGCCAGGCATGGCTACATGATACCACTATGGATGGCAGGGTCAAGATCGCGGTCCACTGAAGCGAGCCAGGAGCGCCACCGCGCCCAGCATCACCAGACCGATAGCGACGACGAGAACCAACACCACGAATTCTGCGCTGTCGCGCGACGTGAAGAGCAAAGCCAGCCCTGCGCCAATGAGCAGAAAGAACGCCAGTCGCGTGGCCGCCAGCCCGACTTCAGGACTCATTGGAGCCCGTGCTGCCGCGCCAGCACGTGGCACGCCACTTCGGTGGCGTGGCCGATATCCACCAGTTGCGGCGCCGCCACGTCGCACAAGCCCGGTTCGAAGAGCAGACAGCGCGGGTGGAAGGAGCAGCCTCGCGGTATGTTCATCAGACTGGGCACATCCATGCTGCGCAGTTGCACGCGCTCCTTCTGTCGCGTGGCCACCGGGTCGGCTTCGGGCAAAGCCGAGAGCAGCGCCTGGGTGTAGGGGTGCTGCGGATGCCCGATCAGCCGCGCAGTCGGCCCGATCTCCACGACGCGGCCCAGGTACATCACCGCGATGCGGCCATCCCACGCGAAGAACTTTGCCACCGCCAGATCGTGCGTGATGAACAGGTACGTCATGCCCATCTCGCTGCGAAAGCGGCCCAACATCTTCAGCAGGCTGACGCGAATGGACACATCCAACATAGAAACCGCTTCATCGGCCATGATGAAGCTGGGGTTGACCGTGAGCGCGCGCGCCACCGAGACGCGCTGCCGCTGGCCGCCGCTGAGTTGGTGCGGGTATTTATCCAGGTAATCATCGGGCGGCGTCATGTCTACCCTGTGGAGCAACTCGGCCACCTGGTCGCGGGCCGCGTGACGACTGCGCGCTGCGCCATGCCTCAGCAGCGGCGCGCTGATGATGTCGGCCACTGTCTGCGTCGGATTCAGCGACGAATAGGGGTCCTGATGGATGATCTGCGCCGCCTGACGGTAGACCCGAAAGTCGCGCGTGTTCATCTTCCAGATGTCCTGACCCCGGAATCGCACCTCGCCGCTGGACGGCCGCAGCAGGCCGACCGCCATCTTGCCGGTCGTCGTCTTGCCGCAGCCGCTCTCGCCCACCAGACACACCACCTCGCCCTCGTGAATACTCAGCGTCACGTCATCCACCGCGTGCACCGTCGCCCGCCCCACCTTGAACGACCGCGACAGGTTCACCAACTGCATGATCGGCGCCATGATCGTCCCCTCGCCTCCTCTCGTCAGTCCCTGCGGGCCGCTTCAGTGGCCAGTCGTGCGCCCTGGTCCGCGATCACGGTCTGCCAATTCCAACAGGCCACCTGGTGATTCAAACCCACGGTCTCCAAGCCCGGTTGCGCTTTGTCGCAGGGCGCGGTGGCATAGGGACAGCGCGGATGGAACGAACAGCCGGTCGGCGGCTCGATCAGGTCGGGCGGCGAGCCGGGGATCGAAATCAGGTCGCGCCGCGCGCCGCTGAGTGTCGGCACCGCGCGGATCAGACCGATGGTGTAGGGGTGATAGGGCCGATAGTAGGTGTCCATCACGTCGGCCACCTCCACCAGCGCGCCGGCATACATCGTGCCGACCCGATCGGTCAGCTCTGCCGCCAGCGACAGGTCGTGCGAGATCAGGATCAGCGAGAAGTCCAATTGCTGGCGCAGATTGCGCAGCACCTCGATCACCGAGCGTTGCGTCAGGATGTCGAGGGCGGTCGTCGGTTCATCCAGGATGATGAGCTGCGGATCGAGCAGCAAGCCAAGAGCCAGCAGCACTCGCTGGCGCATACCGCCGCTCAACTCGTGGGGATAGGCGTTCATCGCCCGCTCGGGGTCGAGCGAGACGAGCCGGAAAAGCTCCAACATGCGCGTGCGAATCCGCTGCGAGTCGCTCTCGCCATGTGCGCGCGCGGTGTCCCAGACTTGATCGCGGATGCGCAGCACGGGGTTGAACGCGTTCTGCGCGCCCTGGAAGATCATGGCGCACTCCTTCCAGCGAAACTCTCGCAGTGCGTTCGGATCCATCGCCAACACGTCGGCGTCCACGCCATTGCGAGCGTAGGTCACGCCCCCGCGTGCGATGGTAGCTGTCTTGGGCAGCAACCGGATCAGCGCCAGGCCGAGCGTGGTCTTGCCGCAGCCGCTCTCGCCGATGAAGGCTATCGTTTCGCCGAGTCGGATGTCGAAGCTGACCCCGCGCACCGCCTTGACCGCGCCGCGTCGCGCCTGGTACGTCACCCACAGGTCGCGCACCGCCAGGGTGGTTTCATCTCGGATGTGATCGCTCCCCAACCTGCTGCCTGACTGCATGGACGTCTATCTCCCGTCTTCACTGCGCCCTGTCGAAGGGCGCTTCGCGAAGCTCCCTTTCCACCGCTACACCCCCGTGCGCAGCCGTGGGTTAAAAACCTCTTCCAGCGACCGGCTGGCGAACACCAACGCCAACTGGAAGAGCGCAATGGCCAACACCGGCCCCATGATGTACCAAAGGGCCTTGGGGTAGAAGATTGCGCCCTTGGTCCAGGCCAATTGCAGCATGACGCCCCAGTTCGTGCCCGACAGGGGAACCAGACCCAGGAACACCAGACCGACCTGCGCGTAGACCGCGGCAGTCATGGCGAAGATCAGGCTGACGACCAGGTAGCTGGCCATGTTGGGCATGATCTCGCGCAGAATGATGTGGCGCGTCCCCAGGTCGAGGGCGCGCGCCGCCTCGACGAAGTCGCGTTCGCGCAACGAGAGCACCTGGGCGCGAATCGCGCGCGTCAGGCTGGGCCACGAGAGCAAGCCAAGGATGACCGCCAGGATCACGACGCTGTTGAAACGCAGCAGACCCGCCAACACGATCAGTAGCGGGAACTGCGGAATCGTCAGCACGATGTCGGCCAGACCCATGATGGCGCTGTCCACGGTCCCGCCCGCCAGCGCGCTCAGCGAACCCAAGGTGACAGCAATGAGCGTCGAGATGGCGCCGGCGAGAAACGCGATAGTCAACACATCGCGGCCGCCATGAATGACGTGCGACAGCACATCACGGCCGGAGAAATCGGTGCCCAATGGATGCTGCCAAGAGGCCGCCGCATAGACCTGGTCTATCTTGGTGGTGCGATCCAAGGGCACCAAGTGAGGAACGACGAACGATAGCACGATGAAGAACACGACGCCCAGGAATCCGATGAAGCCCACCGGGTTGCGCGTCAACAAGCGCAGCGTCGTTCCCAGGCCATGCCAAAAAGCAACCATCTCACTTGTCTCCTGCCACGCGAATGCGCGGGTCAAGCCGGCTGTAGAGGAAATCGGCCAGGAAGTTGGCCAGGATCACGGTCATGGTGATGATCAGGAAGATGCCCTGCATCACCGGATAGTCGCGCTGGACGATGCTGTTGAGCAGAAGCTGGCCTACGCCCTGGTACACGAAGATGAACTCGATCAAGGTGGAGCCGCCGACGATGAAGCCGATGCTGATCGCCAAAGAGGTGAAGAGAGGCAGTGAGGCGTTACGGCCGACATAGCTCGTCATGATGCGGCTTTCGGGCAGCCCGCGGGCCTTGGCGACCGTGATGTAATCCTCGCCGAGCGTCGCGATAGTGCTGCTTTTCATCGCGAGGGTCCAGCCGCCGACGGTGGTCAGCACGTAGGTGGCGATGGGCAGCGCGGCGTGAAAGAAGATGTCTTTGAGGAACGCCCACGTGAAGCCGGGCTGCATACCAGGCGACATCGAGCCGCGCATCTGTGTGATGGGCAGCAGCTTCCACTGGGCGCCCAAGAACACCACGAGCATCAGCCCGATCAAGTAGTTCGGGACCGAGCTGAAGATAGACGACAACGTCGTGATGGCATGATCGCCCAGCGATTCGCGGCGATAGGCCGCCCACATGCCCAGCAGCATCCCCAGCGTGAAACTGATCAGAAGCGAGACGCCCACACTGAAAAGGGTCCAGGGCAGGAACTTAGCGATGATCGCGGTCACCGGCGTGCCCTTCGACCGAAAAGAAGTGCCCAGGTTGCCCTGGGCCAGACCTCGCATGTACTGGAGGTACTGTTGCGACAACGGGGCGTCAAGATCAATGGCGAGCAGGGCCGCGGCCTGGTTGCGCGCCTCATCGAAGGACATGCCGTACTGCGTGATCAGCTCGTTGATATAGACTTCGACCGGGTTCGTGGGCATCAGGCGGATCAGGAAGAAGGTCAGCGTAACCACGACGAAGACCTTGATCGCGGCCACCACGACACGCCGCAGGAGGTAGTTGCGCGCGATGCGTCGCATCAGGCGCGCCAGGGTCAAACCTTGCGATACATTCGTTTCACCAAGCTCTGCAGTGCTCACGCCCAACCTCCCCTATCCACGCCCGCATTATACCAAAACGCGAGCGCGCAATCAAGGTCCTACTGTGGAATTAGCCCTTCACTGCGCCGATGCGCAGGCCTTGCATGAAGTAGCGCTGGAACGCAAAGAAGAAGACGATCATCGGGATGGCAGCCAGCGCCGCGCCAGCCATCATCAAGCCGTAATTCGTGCCGAATTCGCTGGTGTGGACGAATGACAGCCCCACCTGGAGTGTGAAGAGATCGGGACTCTGCAGGACGATCAAAGGCCAGAGGAAGGCGTTCCAGTAACGCTGGAACGCGAAGATCGCCGTCACCGCCAGGGCAGGCGCCGCCAGCGGCATAATGATGCGGCCATAGATGCCCAGCTCCGACGCGCCATCCATGCGCGCCGCCTCCTCCAGCTCGTGCGGCAACGTCTGGATGAACTGCTTGAGCAGGAAGATCCCGATGACGTCGGCCAGGCCGGGCAACAGCACGCCAACGTAGCTGTTGATGAGCTTCATCTTGGTGATCATCAGATAGAGCGGGACCAACGTCACCTGCCCTGGGATCATCAGCGCGGCCAGGATCATCCAAAAGAAGACGTTGGAGCCGGGGAACTTGCGCTTGGCGAACGCATAACCCGCCATCGAATCGAACAACACATGGGCGGCCGTGCTAACCAGCGCGATGAAGGCGGTGTTGATGAACCAGAGCAACAGCCGCGACATGCGGGTCGGGTTTTCGGGGCCGAGCAGGCGCAAACGGCCCTGCCCGCTCACGCGAATGATCTCCGCAAAGTTATCGAGCGTGGCGTTCGTGGGGATGATGTCGGGCGGCAGCTTCACGGTCGAGCTGGCCGGCGTCAGCGCGGTGTTGAAGAGCCAATAAAGAGGAAAGAGGCTGACGACCGCAACGCCGGTCAACAGCAACAGCACGACCAGGTGCGGGGCGCGGCGCCACGCGCGAGCCAGAACGAGGCCGATCGTCCATCGGCCAGCGACTGATTGGGCCATCATGGGCGGGCTTCCTTGCATAAGCCGACTCAGTACTCGACGTCGGTGCTCAGGAACTTGAACTGAATGAACGAAAAAGCAGCGATGATCGCGAAGAGAATAAGCGCCTGTGCGCTGGCGCGGCCATAGTTGAAGTCGCTGAATGCTGTCTGGAAGATCAACTGAACGATCGTCGTCGTCGCGTTGATCGGCCCGCCGCCCGTCATGATGTACACCCGCTCGAAGATCTGAAAACCAGCGATCGTGTAAATCACGGTCAGGTAGAGGGTGGTCGGTCGCAACAACGGGAAGGTGATGTGGATCAGGCTTTGCACCCAGTTCGCGCCCTCCACCTCGGCCGCCTCGTAGTACTCGCGCGGGATCGAGCCGATCGCCGCGGAATAGAGCACCACGCCGCTGCCCGGCACCACCAGAACCGTGCTTAGCACGATGCTCCACAAGGCGATATCGGGATTCTGCAGCCACAGCACCTTTGGCGCCCCCACCACCGTGAGCAGGTAGTTTAAGAAGCCATAGTCCGGCTCGAAGATCCAAATCCAGACCAGCGAGATGACGATGATGCTGGTGACATTGGGCAGGTAGAACGCGCCGCGAAAGAGGGACTGCGCGCGGTTCGAGAGGGGCTGAATCAACGAGGCGACCAGCAGCGAGCTGGTGATCCAGGCCGCCACCACGAAGAAGGCATAGACGAGCGTGTGTCGCATGGCCGCCCAGAAAAGCTTGCTGGCAAGCAGGTCCTGGAAGTTCTTCAGGCCCACCCATGCGCCCCCGCGCAGGTCCACCTTCTGAAAAGCCAGCAGAAACGCCTGGAGCACCGGGTAGCCGATGAAGACCAGGAACAGGATCATGCTAGGAGCGATGAAGAAATAGCTCCACTTATGTCGGCGCCAGAACTTGAGCAGCCGGCCTGGCCACGACACAGCGGGCGCAAAGGCAGAACTCATACTGCCAACTCCCTATGACGAACGCGGTAACGGGGCATCTCGCGTGCCAGGCGCTTGCGAAATGCCTGGCACGTCCAGAGTCGGTTCCTCACGCGCCAGGCGCTTGCGAAACGCCTGGCGCGTCCTCAGTGACGCTTACTTGCTCAGCGCGTCGAGCTCTTTCTGGTAGTCCGCCGCGATCTCGTTCATGGCCTCCTTGGGCGACTGCTTGCCCAAGATGATGGCCTGAAGCGCCGCGCCATAGCGCTGCCCGATCTCCGCGGAGGTGGCCACCGGCGCCTCGTACACGCCGAACTCGACCAGCTTGGCGATCATCCCACGGTTCGCATTGGTGGCATAGCCGGTGTTACTGCGACGCAGACCCGGCGCCAACTGCCAGCCCGCCACATCCTTTGCCACCTGGCTGCCGGTCAGATACTTGGCGAACTCGTGCGAAGCCTTGAGCTTGTCCACGTCATCGGTCTTCACCACCGCAAACAAACCAAACGCGCCGTTCGTGACCGTCTTGCCCAGC
>Ga0194125_10004075_pt1 | contig 23091 bp, 21 predicted proteins | sample TA2KigC250mmetaG_FD_148626 | JGI IMG/M metagenome (GOLD analysis project Ga0194125, IMG submission 148626) | Freshwater microbial communities from Lake Tanganyika, Tanzania - TA2015034 Kigoma Deep Cast 250m | ecosystem: Environmental > Aquatic > Freshwater > Lake | place: Tanzania: Lake... | reverse complement strand
TCGATCTATCGATTCTAACAACCCTGAAAGATCCTTCTTTTTCATTTCTGGCATCTTTCGAACCTCAATTTTTAGGTAAGAATATCACAGCCCATTGGCTTTGTCCAATCTTTTAGAATCGCCGTTTTAGACATCTAGGCCACCCCATTAAAGGCTTGAAATCAAAGAAGTGCGGAAATTGGACAACAACCCACAATATTGGAATAGTGGAATAATGGAATGTTGAAAAAAACAGTTACCGGTTAAAAGACAAAACGGTTGCGGGTTACGGTTAAAAACACATTAAACACAACTAACTCAACGAACACGATAAACTCATGTAACACAGGGCATCATCGGGACAGCCAGTCATGGGTGAGACGGAACAGGTTTTCTGCACGGGCGTAATAGAGTTTGATCTCCTTCCAGAAGGGCTCTTCAACTGCAACAGCCAGCTCACTTTTTGCATACTTTTCCTTCAGCCTTTTTAACGACTCGCTCACGTTGCCCTCTTTCCGGCTGATTTGAACGAACAGAACCCGGCTTTCGCAACTATTTCCGTTTTTGTTCAAATCGATACCCGCTATTTGCTCATACAATGGCCAGGCCATTTCATAGCCTTCGATATTAACTGTCTTCCCCTCCTTCATCATCTGGATCAATGCATCGGTATTATGCAGAATTTTCTTGTAAACTGCTGTTTGGGTAGCAAGGTTGATTCTCAGTATTTCTTTAATATATGCGGAACCATCTATCACTGGCTCCCAGAGGATTAGTCTCCTGATGCCAGAACCGTTTTCTCCAACCAATGAAGCTACTGTCGCGCCTAGACGAAGGCCGAGGAGGTTTATAGATTCTACCCCACTGACTTTTTCCCTGAGTGTATTGATCGCACATCGCGTGTCCGAGAGCATCGTGTCAAGAGTTGATTCCTCAAAATTGCCTTCGCTGTCGCCGTTTCCCATGTAATCGAAACGCAGAACAGGGTAACCCTTAGCCGTAAGATCTCTGGCGAAGTTGACAAATACCCTGTGAGCCCAGAGTTTTTCCTCGGCAAAAGGGGCACAAAAGACGAAGCCTTCTTTCCGGACAGGGCCGGTGGGCTGATGAAGAACGCCGAAGAGCCGGTAATTGCCGTTAGGGAAGAAGAAAGGGGTCTCAGTCATAAATAAATAAGCTGGGAAGCTGGGAGGCTTGGAGGCCTGGAAGCTAACTCAAAAGCTGGGAAGCTGGAGGCTAGGAAGCTATCAAGCTAAAAAGGCTATGAGGCTTGGAAGCCGGGAAGCACGAAAACACACGCTGGGAAGCTGGAGGCCAGGAAGTTTGGAGGCCACACCACCTTACTAGTCCCCAACTGCTTCGTAGAACTTCCAAAGGAGTTTCCCTAATTTGTTGTAACCATTCCTGAGATCATCGTACTCACTGTCTTCCAAATAGCCTAATCTATGCGAAAAGTATAAAAGGTATTTTGTCTCAGCCAAAGAGCCCAAACTTATGTTTATAAAACGAGAAAGCTCTTTGTCACCTTTTCTCGAGTACCCCTCCCTCCGGGGCGTAGCCCACTTTTAAACCCGGTTCTTGTCCATCCATTTCAATCTTTTCCCACGAGATTTTTTCAGGGATCGTTCGATCCATCTTGCTTGATCCTTGCCTTCAATTCTTTCCACTGCAACTAGTCGCCAAGGCATATCTTTCGAAGTTGATTTAACATATCCGGAATTGTGATATTTTAAGCGGTTATCTATACTATTAGTGTGACCAATATAAACCCTTTTCTTTGCCACACTTTCTATCGCATAAACACAGAACATGGGTCCAAGAGTCCTACGCCCTACGGGGCGGAGCCTACTATATTGGTTGGTATGGACAAGGCTGCTCTTCTAATTTGTGAAGTAAGCCCGTATATCTCTTCTTTGGGGAAATTTCTTGTTACTTGATAAACACGAAACGCAAGCTCATCGGATACTTTCCAGATTTCGAGTTTCTGCCATCTTTCTGCTTCCATATTAAAACCTCCTTGCCTTCTAGTCCTTTAACCTTCTAGCTTTCTCGCCTTCCGGCCTTCTGGCTTTCTGGCTTCTTTACTTTCTAGCTTTCTCGCCTTCTGGCCTCTCAGCCTCCTGGCCTTTCAGCCTTCTAGCCTTTCAGCCTTCTCGCCTTCAAGCGGTAATTTTTTGGCTCATCTTTTGGAGGGTTCCCAGATTTCTTGCCTGTGACCACTTAAATACTTACCCCAGGCAACCAAAGCGGATAGATTGACCATGGAGAAAAAGAATGGGATTCTAAATATAAACGGTCTCGATGAACCCATCCAACCGATGGCGGCCATGCCATAGAAAGCTACCTGCAGCCAGAAGAACGTGGCATATATTTTCGAAGACAGCAGGAAGAGGTTGCTGAAAAAAAGCAGGATCAGAAAAACGCCTATCGACCAGCGGATTAATTTATGGCTTATCAATTGGATGGAGAATATTCCGAATTTAAACGGGTTCAATAGATGTTTGAAATGAATCAGGGTGGTCATACCCCGGAGGAGTGTTCTCACTTTTCTTTCGAACTCGCTTTTCGGATCGGGGACGCTCCGCATCATTCCTTTAGCAGTCGGTTCTGTCACTGCCCTGAAGCCCTTTTCTACCGTTTTGAGGACCGAGAAGAAATCGGGAGCCAGGCCCTCCGGAAAAGGTTCGCAAAGGTCGCGTCTTTGGGCATAAAAACACCCGCTTGCCCCTACTATGGAGCCTATTCTGCTTTCCAGGTTTCTCAAGAATAGCTCGTATCTGCCATAGGCCCCCTCCCCTCCTTCGCCGGGAATGTAATCTTCCCCTGAAACACAGCCGGTCCGTTTGTCTGAAAATCTGCGAAGAAGATTTCGGAGAGCTTTCTCTTCCAAAATGATTGAGGCATCGGAGAAGACAATAATTTCATTTTTCGCTTCACGAAGGCCCCGGTTCAAGGCAGCCGCCTTCCCTTTTCTTACAGGTTGTTCAAAATACTTGACCCCATCATTTCCATATCTGCGGGCGATCTCCCCGGTCCGATCCGTTGAGCCGTCTGAGATGATCAGGATTTCAAGTTTATTCTTTGGATAATCCAGGGACAACGTATTTTGTATCTTATCACTAATGATCTTTTCTTCATTATGCACGGGAATGATAAGGGAGGCACTCTGCTCATACCGATCGTTGGAGTTATGGGTGTCGCTTTCCCTCTTTTTCCTTGACAAAAGCATGAGAAGGAACGGATAGCCGAAGTAGGCGTATATAACAACGAAAAAGGATAGCCAGAACAGGGTTCTCATTTAGGGTGTGTTACTCCCCCACTCCACATCTACTGTCTATTGAGCGTCTTCAAATAGATGTCTTCGTAAGCCCGGGTCATGCGCTCTACCGTGAACTGTTGTGCGACCTTTCGTGAGGCAGCACTTCCCAAGCGACACCGTAGATCGGAGTCATCTATGAGCCGGGTCAGGGCTGTCACCATTCCTTTTATGTCCTTCGGCTCGACAAGCAGACCGTCTACCCCGTCATCGATGATATGGTTATTTTCCCCAACACGTGTGGCTACAATGGGTTTTCCGGCCGCCATGGCTTCCAGGATCACTATCGACATAGCCTCCCAGAGGGAAGGCTGGAAGAACACGTCGAAGGCTGGCAACGCCACCTCCGCTCCATTCATCACCCACCCGGCGAACACGACAGTGTTATCCAGTCCTAATTCTCGTTTCTTCGCTTCGAGTTCTTTGCGAAGATGTCCATCTCCCACAATCACAAATCGCACTCTGTTCCTAACATCTTGAAACTCCCTGGCAACCAATAGAAGGTCGAATAGTCCCTTCTGTTCGATTAAGGTAGCGATCGTTCCTACCAGAATACAATTCTCAGCGCCCACCCTGGACCGGAACACGCCGTCACCTTGGGCAACGCCAGGAAAAATGCCATTCCACACCCTTTTAATCTTTTTCTCTTTTAACCGAAAAACCTCCTTAATCTGCTGCCGTTGGACCTCTCCGACTGCAACGAGGCGATTCGCAAACCTGGAGAAAACTTTCTCAATCCACATTTGTCGCCATCTAAGGTTTGGATAGTTCCCAAAATGGAAAGTGTGAATAAGCTTTAACTTAGGTATCAATAGCTTGCAGACCGCGGCGTCGGCTAATGCGTCTGCCGTGTGAGTGTGGACGAGGTCAATCCGCTTTTGACGTAGGACCCTCAGAAGTTTGATGAACGTGAAATAGTCGACTTTAGGCTCTGCTGAATTTGACAAAGTTACGATATCAACACCTTCCCTTAAAAGCTCATCGCCGATTACGCCGCATACCTTGATACAACAAACCGTTACATTGAACCGGGCTCGGTCGATGGTCCTTACAAGATCCCTGATCACCACCTCGGCGCCGCCAATATTCAAGCCTGCTACGGCAATCAGCAGGTTAATTTTGCGTTCGGACTTATTCAATTTACACAATTCCTTATTGCGCATTTGAGAAGCTGATATCGTATGTTGCATGGGAACTGGTTCGGTGTTGTTTACTTGAGTTACTTGAGTTACTTGGGTCCCAGTTAAATAGACTACGCATTTAACGGGATAAATTACTTGGGTTGCTTGGGTTACTTGGGTTGCTTTAGTTTACCCCAGGTTACGAGTTACGGGTTGCGGGTTACGGGTTACACGCTAAAACCCGGTGATCAGTGACCAGTAAGGAATGACAGAAAAAAATGGGGGTGATACTCTGTTATGAATGATTTCTGAAAAACCAGGAGCGGATTTCAAAGAGCCAATTCTCCATATCATCTTGGGGCATTGTTCTTTCAATTTTAAAGGTGCATTTCTGAAGTCTGGACAAGGAGCAGCTTCACGAAAATATTTCTTGGTTTCATAGTGACCTGATGGTTCAATACCTCTCCTCAATCACTTCTTAGCAGACCGGTCTTCCTTAGAGCAGCAGATTATTTATACTGTGTTCGCATCTGGCTTGAGCATGACCTTGAGAAACGACCGCGAACGGGCCGCCGCCATTGCGGTCTCGATCTGTTCAAGCGGATAGATTGCTCTAAGAAATGGGGCGGTGTCTATTTTTGGCAGTGTCGCAAGCGCTTCCTCGAAGGCAGATCCGCTGCTTCCAACAGAGCCTATGATTGAGCGATCAAACGCAACAATTGACTCGAAGTTGAAAGTTTGGTCGGAGTATGGCAGGCCGAGCAGTAACAGGGTGGCGCCAGTTGATGACTCCTGCACCACCTTTGATAAAACTGTCTGTGCACCCGTTGCCTCGATGAGCCATTCATACCGCTCGAGGCCTTCCAGTGACTGTGACGTCGATACCGCCCCGTTCAGCAATGAAAGACGTCCACTCTCTCTGTCGAAGACTGTAACGGAATGCCCCCGCAAAGCTAAAACTCGGGCCGAAAGATGGCCGATGGTGCCTGCGCCAAAGACTGCACATTCCCTTGGCCGATCCCCATTGGGCACGGACCCAAGACGCCGAAGACCTTTGAGGACAACTGCGAGTGGTTCAGTTAATGCCGCTTCCGCCAGGGTCACATCCGCTGGAACCCTGTGTGCATACCGTGCACGAGTCACTAAATAAGTCGAATAGCCGCCATCCTGACGGATAACACCCACCTCGCGTCTCTCACGGCAACGAATTGCTTCGTCGCGTGCACATTCAGAACAATCCCCGCATCCCTGGATGCACTCCACAACAACCCTATCTCCTTCACTGAGACCGGATACACGGGGACCGAGTGAAACGACAGTTCCCGACACTTCATGGCCGGGCACGATGGGATAGTGAGCCAATCCCGACTGATAGTATCCAAGCTTTCCATCAATAATATCCAAATCTGTTCCACAAACGCCTACATGAGAAACGTGTATCAAAATCTCACCTGGTTTCATTGTTGGCACAACACGATTTTCCAGCCGCATATCTTTTGGACCATTGATCACTAAAGCAGAATACTCTTTGTCAGTAAATATTGCTGGTCGTTTAACGGGATTATTAATCCTTCGGCTGTCAATAATACCTGAAATAGTTCCTACCATTTTTCCATATCGGAATCTTAATATTTCAAAAAAGAATTTACTAAAGCGTTCTTGAATTAAGGCTGACAAAAGATCGTGACAGCACCACCTTATTTCGCGCCATATTTCTCTTGGAATATGCCTGAGAAAAAGTCTGCCCACTTTTCGGGCAGCCATTGCTTCCCTATAATACCGATTACGAAGTTGTGGCCATGATTCATTATGGACATGGATAATGCGAGCATTAGGTTCGTATAAGATCCTCATACCTCGTTCCACCCAGTATTTGGACCATTCAGTGTCCTCAAGACCCGGAAGCATTTCATCAAATGAATGTTTTAACCATAGATCTCTTTTTATTGCAGAATTTGCGTTGTTGGTAAAAGGATCATCTTCATGCACTAAATGAACCTGCGGTTTAAAAAGACGTTCAAAATCTCGTTTTTCTGAAAATTTACTGAATTTGTCATGTCCACGTTGACCGCCATAAACCATGGCGGTGTCAACCTCCCGTAATGGTTTCACAAGCCTCTCAAGCCAAAATTCGTTGGACGGAATCGCATGCGCAGAAAGAATTGCAATTAATGATCCGCGGGCTTCTCGGATTCCTACATTCAATGCGTATCCAAAAGTAAAATCTTCTGATCTTAGACTTACAATCCTGGCACCGTTCGTCGCCGCGATCTCTCGAGTCCGATCCACGGACCCCGAATCTACCACCACTACTTCGAAGTCACGGTAATGCTGTTTATCAAGGGCTGAAAAAACTTCAGGAAGCCATCGCTCCTCGTTGAACGCACGTATAACAATACTGGTCTCTGGATGATTTTCGCTCATCGTAGACTCCCCCGTTTCAATGGTCTGTCTCCGTTAATCCAGCCAAGGTAACCGAAACCGTTGTTGTAAATTCCTGTCCAGGTTCAAGCCTTGCAGACTGCCCCAGACGAACGGCTTGGGAGAGATCCTTTGGCAGGTTCGAGCACGGTTCTAGAACCGCGGTATAAAGATTGCGCCAACCACCGTACGTAAGAAACAGCCACACAAACGGGAATTGATGGGAATCAAAATTCATCCGGATCAATGCCCCTTTCTGGTTATCCTGGACTCCACACCAGGGTTGAGGAAGATCCCTGACGTACACGAATTCCTTTGCTTTAGTGGAGGGGTGAGAAATTACGCGCAAATCAACTACCCTCTCTCCTGCTTTGCCAAACGGCCATTTAAATGTAGCATCTCCTTGCAGTAAAGTGCCGAATGACGGATCCACAGCCTGAACCCGACCACCCGGCATAGAAAGTCGGCAATCCGGTGTAATTTTTATCGCCAGATGCTGTTTGAACAGGAAGTGGAAAGGTTGGAGCTCTTCACTCCGGATGTGATATGTCACCGAAAGCGTTGAAGCATCGTTCGCCAGACGAAACTCTTTTAGATACGTTGCTTTCAACACGGAAGATTTAGCCGAGAGTCGAATGTTGGCCATGGGACCACTGGATGAGTCGGTTAAGGTCCAGCGGGTCGTCCACCATTCACCATGATCCGGCAGATTTCGCCCCTCGAACCTGCCCGGTGCATCATTGGGGAACAACTCTTCCCAACCCCCAGCCCAGACATCATCGTAGACAGCTCCAGGAAGTGTTTTTTGCAGAGGAACATCTTCACGATGCCAGATCCATTGCCGTTCTCTGATGCGGTCTTCCAACTCCCACACCCTTCCGCCGAGTTCGGGAATAACGAGAGCACGAAGATGTGTATTCTCGAGGACGATCGCCTCGAAACCTTCAGCAGAGGTTTGTGATACGGTAGCTCTCATTAGTTATTCCCACGGTTAACCAGATTTCTGAGGATTCCTCGGAGCAGCGTGTGAGCCGATACCAGGATTGTCTCCATGGAGTTGCGCAAGTCACGCCAATCTAAATCGTAGAACGCAAGCGGAGGGCGATAGGATTGCAGGATATCCCTCAGACCGATCAGACCGGCTCTCCAATATGTTGGGACCGCTTCGGCATCGGCACGCAACACCACATGCCTGAAGTCCCTCCCAAGCGGTGCGACAGGCGCTACGCTTCTGCCGATTAGATCGAGATAGTGAATCCAACATAGATCTACTCCGGCATACGGCGCAGCATCCCCCCCTCCCGTTAATCGCGGGTTAGCTTCGATAAGCTTCACCTGACCATCTCTTTCGTCCCATTTCATTTCGAACTCGCAGATACCAACGTAGCCGATTTTCTGCAGGAAAAGATCGCATATGCGGTCCGTCTCCACATCGGCGACAGGTTCAGTGATGGTAGCGGGGCCGAACCCCATCGGGCTGCACCGGAATTCGCGAAACATCGCCTTCGCAATTCGCTGACCCTTGAAATTGTAACAAGATAGATAGACTCTCTTAGCTGAATCCGCGCCCTGGATGATTTCCTGCAGAATGACGTTTGGGTTAGCGGCTGAAACGATTCGGTAGTCATTAATCAATTCTTGGTCTGTTTTAGCGATTGCCACTTTTTTCCCATACAAGGGGTGATTGCGTGGAAATCTACGCCACTCGTGGCTATGGATGGGCTTAATGAGACAGGGGAAGGTTGCTTCTCTCGTGAACTCGTAAACCTCATCGATTGATAGCACGATTCGCGTGCGTGGTATAGGCAATCCATGTCTTTCGGCAAGCTCATATTGTGTATTTTTGTCGGTCAACAGCCCCTGGAGGGCGATCCCGGGCGAAAGGGTATAATGGTCTTTAAGTTTTTCTGAGTGCTTAGCGATTGCCGAGACGTATTGATCAGAGCTGGGAATCAACACCGGTTTACTCCCAAATTTACAGGCAAGTGTAATCATGAAGTCCAGCCACGCATCATCGTTATGGTAAGGGTCTGGACATAAATGCGCCCGACCATAGACAGACTTAAAACCCGGCAGGGATGGATCGCGGTCAAAGCAAATGGCCTGGATGCCGCGCCGTTTCAAGCTCCGTACCCCTAATACTCCTGTTTGGGAAGCACCTGCTATCACTGCAGGCGGCCAGTCGGGTTCTGCACGTTTCGGAATCTCGAAGGGTGGAATTTCTCTAACCTCGTTTGTTGAATCCAGATCTATTTGGGGATTTTCTATCATTGTGGAGCGGGAACACCTACCAGAGGCCGGCGATTCGGGCCATGAGCATGGGAGTGGAATCGGTCATGTCCTGGTGGATATTGATTCTGCGGATACTGAAAGGATGATCGTCCTTACTGACATATCCTCTTTCCGTTCCAAAAGCTACCCGGTAACCCTGATCCTGAACAGCCTTTAGCACGCTTGTGTCGAAATTCCCATTCGGATAGCTGAAGGCATCGATTGTTCCCTTGAGGTTTTTTTCCAGGATTTCTCTGGATTCTCTGATTTCCTCCTCAGCCTCCTTTGCATTTAGGGCGGGAAGGAGTGCGTGACTTTTCCCATGGGAACCGAAGGCAATCCCATCATCGGCCATGGTCTTCACTTCGTCCCAGTTCAAAAAAACCGGTTCTTTTTTCTCAGAGGTTACATCAGCCTTACAGGTCAGTTTCAAGGAATGAATAAGCTCCCGAATCTGCGCAATATTTTTCTTTTTTTGATTATTCAAAAAGGTGTCAATTTCTTTGGGCAAATCCCTCGGATCACTTGCTATAATTCTGAGAATTCCCTCGATATCAAGAATTCTTTGTGTTTCCATCAGTTCTTTGTCTTCTGAAAATCGACTTCGAATTGACGCCAGCAGCTCGGTCAATTCTTCCTGCCAGAAAAAACGCTGTGTGCCAATAAAATCTGTTGACAGGAAAATCACGGCGGGCATGTGGTTTTCTCTCAATGCCGGATAGGCATTCAGAAAATTGTCTCTCCATCCGTCGTCAAACGTAATCAGACAGGTTTTGTTGGGGAAAGGGATTTTTTTCTCAAGATAACCGGCAAACTCCTTCAATGAAACCGGTTTAAGATGTCTGCGAATGAAGCCGATCTGTTTTTTAAATGTTTCTGTTTTCACAATAATCCCATTCCGGATTGTTTGCCTTGATACATCACCCTCATTTAAAACCCGGTGATACATGAGCACGACAGCTTTGTTTCGCAAACGAAGCCAGAGGATTAATGAAAGCAAGCCGGTGACGTATAAGCAGTTGGCAAGGATGATTCTGATGATTTTTTTCAAATTCAAGGCTAAAATACCTTAACTAATACAATCTCATAACGCATTCATAATCCTGAGATTGCCACGCTCCCTCCGGTCGCTCGCAATGACGAAAAAGGGGTTGCAACACAGTCTCTTGAGGGGGAGGGGAGAGTGGGAGGAAAAATGATTTATTTCGCTTGTATTAATTTCATTCAATTTATCAAGGGATGTTCTTGGCCAGAATGGGTCCTACCACCCTGGTTACAGGAAGAGGAAGCCGTCTCCAGGTGCGGATGGCAAATTGATATTTTGGGTTCTGGACATTTAATTCAGGTATTTCTTTACTCCTGTTCAGAATATATTCCCAATTGAGCGGTTTAGGAATGGCATTCCATTTTTCTTTATAAAACTCGCCTCCGCTTTCTGCAGTCGATCTTCCCAGGTGATACCATTTGTAACCCTGGAGGCAGGCGCGTTGAATCATTTCCCAATATAGAAAATAGTTGGCCTGGAGTTTTACATACTCCCTTACCGAAGAAGCCCACATCCCCTCTACGGTATCCTTATAAAGTCCGTTGAAGGCAGTAGCGATGGGTTTCCCTTCGTGTAAGACAACATAGATTTCTAATGAATCCTCCAATCGATCCATGATATTAGAAAAGAAAGAAAAGGGATAAAATGGCGTGCCGAGATCTCTCCATCCACGACACATGATCAGATAGAAATCCTGGAGAAGGTCTCTCTTGCCAACCTTAACTTCCAACTCGTTTTTCCCCGCCCTTCGGACGCTTGTCCGGTGTTTCGTAGTAAATTTCTTCCACAATACATCCGGATCGCTGTTCAGCTCCAGGGTCATGCTAACTTTGTGGGATTTTCTCTGAAGATTCGCTGAAGAGGGTTGCAGGTGGCGAAGTTCGAGGTAGTCGCCTTTTTTATCTCTTAAGATATTTTCCGCCTCTCTGAGCAAAAGTCCTTCGGCTTCTGAATTGTCTGCACAAACACCACCGAGATTCAAGAATGGCATGGAACAAAAAATAGAGCCGAAAATGAGGCTTTTGATGTGAACGAGGGGGAGGATGCCAACAACCCTTTCAGAATCTCGCAGAGTGCATGAATCCTCCGTTACGAGTTGCGGGTTTCGGGTTACGGGTTCCGAATTACAAGTTACGAGTTGCGAGTTAAAAGTTTCGTGCTGCGGTGCTGCGGTGCTGCTGTTAGTTGACTTAGAGGGTTGGAGGGCGATGAGGTAGTAGGTTTTGTGGCCGAAGCTTTTTTCGATGATTTCCTTCCATTCAATCCGGTGGTAAAAGGTTGCACAGGGATTTTCATTAACATACTTTTCCCATTTGGGGATATCGGCTTTGGTTAGTTCTTTTATATATATTTCTTTTTTGAGGTCGGGTTGGCTTACTCTATGTTCCATGGGCTTGTTCCTTAAATTACCTTAAAGAACAGGGAGATAATCAACAATTGTCGGATAAATGGCCTTAATAAATCTCTCGGCTCTCAGGATGCCTTCGGGAAGGGTTTCTCCACTACGCATTTCAGATTTAATCATCATGATGGCGCCATTGGTGCGGCGATTTATAATGGCATTCCATATCGTATATCCTTTTGCTACATAATGGCTGGAAGTCGCCCATCCGTTGAATTCATACCAAAAGCAAACCATTTCAACCTTGCCTTTACTTTTTCGAACGACTCCATTCGTTTCAATTTCATTATTCCCATTCACATCGATCCTTACTCTCGTTGCATCCTTGTGAAATTCGGTTGTCCTGTAATTAATAAGCTTCTTTTTCTGATCCTGGTATTCAAAATATCCCACATACATTTGAAATTCATCGCCTGAAGAGGTCTTGTAAACTCTTCGTATCTCGTGATCGACTCCGGACTCTTTATATACTTCAAAAAACGTGTCCGAAATATCCGTCCCCGTCCACTCGGCGATCTGAATCGGCAAGGTATGGAAATTCTTTTTTAAAGGGTAAGGAGGAATAGTACGGAAATGGATGTAACTACCGGCCGTCAACACTACGAGGGCAACCAAAACAGACCGGAAAAGATATTTATGGATCCCGATGTTCCTGGAACCTTCTGCGGGGTTAGATTTCTTCTTTTCTCCGGATTTTACCGTTGAAACAGACTTTCCGGAGAGGAACCACGCACATAAGAAAAGCGCCGCATAGCCGACGGCCGATACAAAAAGCCCCTGCAAGATATGAAAGGGGCCATGCAGAGGATTCCCCACGCTATAATAAGAAAGTAGACCAATCAAGGCGACTCGAAGGCCATTGGCCAGAATGGCAATCAGAACACCCACACAAATCAATAGGACTCTTCTTTTCCAGTCTCGAACGAATAAATAAGCCAGGGGGATTCCAATCGCAATCACGGCTATGAGATGATTGACCCCGCTGCATGCCCTGGCAACTTCAAGAACAATATTGGGGAGGGTAATATACAAACCCTCCTGATATGCTGGAATTCCAAAAAGATTGAGAAGAACCACACCGTTGTCGGCGGAAAATTGTTGAAGATTCGAATGAAAATGTCCGGTCAACATTTCCTCCCATATGGGAATCATAAAGAACAGATATGCAACCGGGAGCCAAAGGACTTTTAGAAAATGTAATCCGAGGACAGATACGACTACCCCGGTCAGGGTAAATGGCAAGGAAATCTGCTGAAGAGTCGGGATGCCACCCGCATCTCCCACAACATGCATTAATAAACCTGCGGCGAGCAGCATGTATCCGACCCAGTTGAAGGCGACCGACCTAATTTGGGATAATTTGTCCCTCTGAACCCACACCAGGTAGAGACTGATCAGCGGGATCAGGAATCCATGCGAATACATCACGTTCTGTCGCCATTGACCGGAGAGGGTTATCAATACCTTTCCGTATAAGAAGAAAAATGACCCTACCAGGACAAGGGCGGCGACCCACTGTCGAACAGGCCATCTTCTCATCTCAGTATTTTTAATCAGCTCCATCGCCTGCATATTTCAGGGCCAGCTTGTCGATTTTGCCATTACTTTTCCGGGGAAGAGAGGAGACTATTTTGATCGCTTCCGGGACCAGATGGTCCTCCAGGTTACAGAGGCAGTGTTTGAGCACGTCTTTTTCAGTCATATCGTCCCGATCGCTGCATACGAATGCCAGGACGGCGTTGCCGAGGACCTCGTCCGGTTTCCCAATGACCGCAGCATCAGAAACTCCTTCAAACGAACATAAGCATTCTTCTATCTCCCTGGGGCTAACCAACTTTCCCTTGGTCTTGAACATATCGTCTTTTCTGTTGACAAAATAGAGAAATCCCTCTTCATCCATCCGGAAGAGATCTCCGGTGTAAAGAACCGCTTCACCCGGGTATCTTCCGGGTCTTAACATTCGGGCCGTTTCGTCCGGAAGGCCCCAATAGCCTCTCATGACATTAGACCCCCTTACAACCAACTCTCCGATGACATCAGGGCCGACACGATTCCCCTTTTCATCCACAATCCAGACCTCTTCGTTGGGCATGCCCCGCCCAACCGACGCGGGACGACGGTCGATCTCTTCATGGGGCAGAAATGAGACTCGCTTGCATTCCGTGAGCCCGTACATTGAATAAATTCTGACGTGCGGAAGTATCTTCCGCAGCTTTTTGATATGAACGGCAGGCAGAGATGCCGCTGTGTTTGTGATATACCGCAGGCTGGGGAAATCAAAGCGGTCCAGATCTTTCATCCCCAGCATTAAAGCAAAGATGGTGGGGACTCCCGGGAAACCGGTGACTTCCTCTTGAATCATCTTCTGTATGATTTGATAGGGATAGGTGAAGGACTTCTCCAGGACAACCGTCCCTCCAAACTTGAATGCCATCAGCACCTGATAGAGTCCATAATCGAAAGAGAGCGGGAGGGTGTTGAGGATGATATCATCTTCACGGTTCTCCAGGTATGAGATGATTGAGGCCGCTGCAGAGATGATGTTTAAGTGGGTCAGCATCACCCCTTTCGGTTTTCCGGTTGAGCCGGAGGTGTAGATGATGGTGGCCAAATCTAAGTCAATATTACAGTGTTGAGTGTTAAGTGTTGAGTGTTGAGTGAAGGAATTGTTACGAGTTTCGGGTTGCAAGTTTATTGAGTGTTGAGTGAAGGAATCTATTTCGGACCAGAGGATGGGGTTGGGACAACCGGTTAGATTGATTTTGGTTTTGTCTCCGGCGATGATAATGGATTTTAGGCTGGGAGTAGAAGCTGATGCAGGGGAAACAACTTCGAGCTTATCGGAGTGAGTGAAGAGGACGCTTACCTGGCAATCATTAAGAATGTACGATAGCTTCTGCGATTTCATGGCAGGGCTTAGCATGATGAAAACCGCATCCGCCTTCAGAATGCCAAACATGGCGATTACGGCTTCAGCTGAGTTTTCAAGGAAAATACCAACCCTATCCTGTCTTTGCACTCCCAGTTGGCAAAGAACCTCCGCGACCCAATTTGCCTTTTTGTCTATTTCCGAATAGGTCAGGCGCTCGGCTCCGGAAATAAGAGCGACCTTACCCGGAAGGCGCTTCGCAGATTCTTCAAGAAAATTTTGAATTAGGTAGGGTTTTATGAAATTCTTCGGCGCCATTATTGAAACCGGTTTGCCAGGAAAAGGAGTAAGTTCTCCGCAACCCACTTACGTCCCCTTTCATTGAGGTGTCCGCCGTCGTGGGTATAAACGGGGGCCAAATGATAAAAAGACCTCCCTCCGTCTTCGAATATCGCCCTGGAGCCGTCGGGGCAGGTGGATTCAACCATTGCCAGATCAAAGAGGAGCTGATTCTTTCCGTATTCCGCTCTCAGCCAGTCATTGAATTGGTTTCTTTTCATATTATCGTCGCGGCTCTTAACTTGAAGCCCTAAAGTTCTTTTAACTTTAATTTTGATTCCATTGTCTACTGTTTTAAGGGGGACCGTAACATGAAAAAGTGCGGTTTCCGGAAAGCTTTCCTGGAGTCTATCCATGACTCTTTTATAAACGGAGAAGAACGCCTCAATATCGGTTTCTACCGTAATATCGACATAACAGAACTTAAAGAAAGCGACCTCCGCCCTACCTCCAATGCCTCCCCGAAGAAGATCGCCAAACGATTTAAGCTTGGACCGGGCATCGCCGTTGTCGCCAACCTTAGAATGCGCAAAGACAGGAGTGTCAAATGCCGCGGGATTAACGGTCTCGAGGATTTTTGGGAAGATCTCAACATTTTTCCCGAGGAGGTCCCTGATTCCTTCGATGATGTTGAAACCCACCGATTGGTGCCCGAAAAAGATTTTCTGGTCTGTCAGATGTTTCCAGGGAAGGCGGGAGAAATCGATCAATTGAATTTTTTTCCACAACCTCAATCAGGATGTTTCTGGAAAGCCAATTCCAGGCATCTCACCGGGTCTATTTTCCCGCTGGCGCTTCTTGGCAGGGATTGAACGAATTTAATTTCACCCGGAACCTGATACCGCGGGAGCCTGGCAGAACAGAGACTGAGGAGGGTATCGGACTCGCAGCCCTGATTTTTAGGAGTTACAATCGCAAAAAGCCGGTGTCCTAAGAGCTCATCCGGCATACCCAGAACAACTGCCTCCATGATCAGCCCTGTCCCCATAAGGGCATCTTCGATTTCACGGGGGTTAATTCGGTGGCCTCCCACCTTGATCAAATTATCACGACGTCCGACCAGATAAAAGAAACCGTCTTCGTCCTGAAAACATAAGTCTCCGGTATGGTAACCATTTTTATCCAGAACCCTGGCCGTCATCTCGGGGTCTTTCCAATACCCCTGCATGATGTTGTCACCCGATGCCACAAGTTCCCCGACCTGTCCGGTCGGAACCTGCCTCCCTTTTTCATCCAGAACCCTGAGCGTCACCCCGGGGATAGCTTTTCCAATGGAATCGATCTTGCGCTCAAAACACTCGGGCCCCAGGTAGGACAATCTGGCGCCAGCCTCTGTGGCACCATACATGATGTAAATATCGGTGTGTCCCGGAAGCGTCTTCCGCAACCCTTCCTTGATGATCCTGGACATGTGTCCCCCTGCCTGGTTGCAATAACGGAGGGAACTCAGTTTTTCCCGATAGGCGGCAAGTGGCGACCGATGGAGAAGGAAGGCGTACGTTGCGGGAACCCCGGAAAAACCCGTTACCTTTTCGGATACCATTTCGTTCAGGACCGCCGCCGGAAACGCAAACTTGTTGTTAATCACTACAGTGCCACCGACGGCAAAATGAGTGTTAAGCAGAGATTTTCCCATGACATAGTAAAAAGGGAGAATTACCATCTGAATGTCGTTTTCGGTAAGGTGGAGATACTGACAGATAGAAGCCGTATTGGATACGATGTTTTTATGCGTCAGCATGACCCCTTTGGAACGACCCGTCGAACCGGATGTAAAGATGATGCTGGCTAAATCGGCATCCGTGATTCGGATGTCCGGATTGTCTATGTTGTTTTCCTGCATCAATTCTTCCAGCTTTATTACGTTGAAGGATTTCGAAGACCAGTTCAACTGAGGTTTCTCAAGAATGAACTCTCGAACATGCCTGTCATCAACGTCCGCAGCCTCGAGGAGTTTCTCGAATTTTGAGGTCGAAATAATTGCCCTGGGTTCGATTTCGTTCAAAATAGACTTCAACCCTGCAGGCTTCAGGTCGGTGCCGACCGGGACAACAATCCCTCCCACTTTAAGCGATCCGTAATAGCCGCTAATATATTCGATAGAATTCTCTGCCAAAAGAACGATGCGTTCACCGCGGACGACCCCACGATCGATTAAATAGCGGGCGATGCTGTTCGCCCGGGAGTTGATCTGAGCGTAAGCGGTTCGATCCTCACCGTGGACCACGGCGACCTTATCCGGGAAAAGGCCGGCACTGCGTTCCAGGAAGTGATGAATCAGGGTTGGAGGAGAAAACATGATAGATGGAATGATGAATTTTGAGTTATAAGTGTTGAGTGTTAAGTTCTGAGTTAAAGGAACAAGGAGAAAGGTTCAAGAGATCAAACGCATAGCGCAAAGGGCATGGCGCATAGCGTTTAGGAATAATGGAATAGTGGAATGATGGAATAGTGGGTAAAATCAAAGGCACATAGTTGGAATGATGGAATATTGGAATAATGGGTACACCTAAAAATCTTCGAACCAGTCTTCCATTATTCCAGTCGGTTTATAGTTCTAAACGTTTCTTGGCATATTCTACCATCTTTGGGTCTTGTTCGGCGTAGATCTTCTCAATTCCTTCTTCGCGTCCCATGACCCCCTGGCGGACCATGCTTGCGATCTCTAACACGTACGGATGAAACCGATGACGGTTGAGATGCATCCGGTTGGCAAAAGCATTCAACAAACAGTTCGTCGAATTCGTGTCCGTGTCCTTTGGATGCTGCCACCCCAACTCCTCCAAATCCTTGACGATCAGACGCTCATCGTAGTCGAAAAAGGCCAGGGGATGGACATTGTGGGGAAAACGATCCGCATATTCGTCGAAATATCTGTCCGGAATGAAAAGCGACTCAATCTTTTTACCGATCTCCTGGGGGAAAGACTTCTTAAAGACCTGCTGATTCTGACGAATCAACGCCGGGTTTGTCTTCATAATCGCCGATTGAATGGGCGCTTGTCCCGGAGACCATCCGAAGGCGACGAGAGGGATATCCATCTCGAGGGCAGCTTTCAGGACAAGACCCTTAACGAACCCGATACAGGCCGTGCAGATGGCGCTAGCTCGAAGAAGCGTGGGCACCGGGAAGATATCTTCTTGCGCGGTTCTTGAAAACACTTCCTTTAACACTGGCCAGGATGGCCGAAACAGGACATGGTCGACATTTAACCGGTCCGTGATCTTCTTAATGTTTTCCATCGCCGCCGGAGACAGAAAGTGATTGTCAAAAGTAAACGCCACCAATCTCATGTCATAACGAGCTCTCAAAACTTTCAGCGTGTAAGTTGAATCTTTCCCGCCGCTATACGCCATGATCGCATCATACAGGGGCGCCTTCCCCTTAACCTGGCCTATGAGTTGATCCAACTTGTCCCGATATTCCTCTCTTTTTTCAGGGGCCTTTGCCACGGCTGATTCCTCACGATGGCAATAGCTACAGACACCTGATTCGTCAAACTTAATACCAGGAATGCTTTCAGGCAGGATGCACCGGGTGCAGAGTTTTAAGTCAATATTTGAGTTGAGAGATGACATGATAATTTCCTTAAAGGAGATGGGTTGTGGGATTCATAAGTGCTGCGGTGTTGAGGTTACTTGGGTTCATTGGGTTGCTTGGGATATTGGGTTAACACAACGAACTCAAGGAACTCAACAAACTCAATAAACTTCAAAGCAATTGCCTCCAACCTCAACCTTCAAATATTTTAACATTTTGAGGTTCTTGGATTGGGGAGGGTGGAAAATTTTTTATGAAAAGATGATCTAAAAGCTGCGTGGAGATAATGCCAACCAGGGCCATGCTTTCGCGTTCACTCAACAAGTGGCCATCCTGCCTCTGACACTTTTCCACAAGTTTGCTCACCTTTCCCGGATGAAAATACCCGCTTTCCCGCAGGACCCTCTCCGAAAGCAGTTCCTGGACATAGCCGTCGCCCTTTTCCCCCAGGAAGCAACGGCTCGTGGGCGCCCGGTAGGGTTGTTTCGGCCTGTTCGCTAACTCAGGGAGAATGATTTCTTTCGCAGCTTCGCGGAGGATGAACTTATCTCTCAGCACATGGAGTCGATAGTACGCAGGGACCTTTGCCGCAAACTCGACAACCCGGTAATCCAGAAAGGGATAACGCCCCTCCACGGCATGGGCCATGGCCACCCGGTCTCCCTGGGAGGACAGGAGATAGTCCGAGAGAAACAGCGAGATCTCGGTATACTGGGCCCGCGAAAGAGGGTCCCATTTCATGAAGTCAGAAGGGAGGATTGAGGCAAACTGTTCCTCGAAACCGTCCTTTGCAACCTGCCTTTGCAAATCATCGGAGAAAAAGGTTCTTGAAAACCTGGTGTTTTCCCAGCGGATCATGTGAGAGTAACCCGGCAGGTCAACCCGGGAAAGTCCCTTTTTGAAAAAGCTTTCGAGAAATGCGAATGAACGCGAATTTTCCGAGCGGAATATGTCCGGATAAAGTTTTTTGAAGAGGATAGGACGCCATTTCGAGTCAGGGTATTTTGCCCAGAACCTTCTCATCCGGTCTTCTTTGAAAATGTCGTACCCGGCAAAAATTTCATCGCTCCCCTCACCTGTCAAGACGACTTTAAACGCATTCTCGTTAACAAGTTTAGATAACAAGAAGAGAGGCGCCGGGCCCGTGCGAAGAATCGGGACTTCCGCATGCCAGATGACGTCGGGAAACACTTCTCCGATATTCTTTTCAGTGCATCGGATGGATCGATGCTCGGTGCCCAGAGACTGAACCGCCTTTTCTTGGAAAGGGGCCTCATCAAAACGCCCGTCAGTAAAACTCACTGAAAAAGTGCAAAGCTTGTTATTAAAGGACCGCTTGATCAGGGAACTAATATACGTGCTGTCGAGCCCGCCGCTTAAGTAGGCGCCAACCGGAACATCCGCCCGAAGGCGGATCTTAGAAGCATCGTAAAGAAGATCTTTCAGCTCTCCGATCCATTCTTCCAGCGGACGATCCAGGCCGCCTGAATCCGAGAATGAGAGAGCCCAGTAGCGTTCACACTTCAGCCCCTCCCTGGTAAAGGTTGCATAACAACCGGGGTTGAGCTGTTGGATATCTCTGAAGGTAGTCCCATGCCCGACCGGAGTCCAGCAGGTAAAGATATCCGATAGGTTTTGGTAATCAACGGCCCGCGGCACGCTCGGATCCGCAAATATCGCTTTGATTTCAGACCCAAAGACAAGACGGCCATTTACACGGTAGTAAAAAAAAGGACGAATGCCGAGGCGGTCGCGACCGAGGAGCAAAGTCTCTTTATTCCGGTCCCAAAGGGCAAAGGCAAACTGGCCATTCAGTTTGTTGAAAAGACCGGTGCCATATTCCTCATAGAGATGGATCAGAACCTCCGTATCGGTCTTAGTATAGAATTGGTGGCCTCTGGCTTCGAGGTCTTGACGAAGTTCCGGGTAATTGAAGACCTGACCGTTATAGACAATCCAGATGGATTGATCTTCGTTGTGGATTGGCTGATTCCCTCCGGGGAGATCGAGGATGCTCAGCCTCACAGATCCCAAACCGGCGATCCGGTCCTGATAGATTCCTGCGGCGTCAGGTCCGCGGTGTCGGATAAGGCCCAGCATCCGGCGGAGAAGAGCTTCTTTGGGCTCAGGTTCGTAAAAATTAATGATTCCAGCGATGCCGCACATGGTTTAGAAGTGTTAAGTGTGGAGTGTTGAGTTATGAATTGTTCATTTAAGAAAGTGCTGCAGTAATGCGGTTAGAAAAGACTGTTTCGGGTTTCGTGTTAACGTGTTTTTAGGGTAAATTACTTGGGCTTATTGGGTTAATAAGTTTTAAACATGGAACCCGCAACTCGTAACCCGTAACCTCTTTGCTTATTTGCCTCAAAAATCTAACCTCTTACCTCCAACTTGTTTGTCAGCTATGAGCTGTTTTCGTAGTATGAAGTCGGTAACGTTGAGAATGGAATCGAGGTTTTCCGGGGAGAGTTCTTCGTCTTCCACCTTAATCCCGTAAGTTTCCTCGATGAAAGCAATCAGCTCCAGGACTCCAGTGGAGTCAATAATCCCCTTTTCCAGTAATGAGTCAGATTCCGATAGACCATTTGATTCTCCGAAAAGAAAATTCTCAACAATGAAATTTCGGATCTGCTCTTGAATTGGAGGCTGCATATTTTCTCCTCTATACAAGTTTTAAGTGTTGAGTTATGAGTGTTAAGTTATAAATTACAGGTTACGGGTTGCGGGTTATGGGTTGAAGAAGGATACATGTTGCAGGTTACACGTTTCAGGTTAGAGAATAAACACGTTACACGTTGCAGGTTACACGTTTCAGGTTAAAAAAACCAAAGATGGTTATTGGTTGCGGGTTGCGGGTTAGAGAATAAACCTCGGTGATTTTAAAGTCTACTTTTTCCATTTAAAACTCAAAACTTATAATTCAAAACTGTTTCATGGGGGTTTTTAGTTTTGTGAGGTAGACCTTTTTCAGCTCATCATCGAAAGTGGTGAGAGAAAGCCCCTGGTTAATCGATTTTGAGCAAACGATGCAATCGACAATGCTTAAACGGGTTTGACCAAAGAGGAGGATTGAATCGATTAAGTCTTTCTTGTCGGAGTTCGCGATCCCCTTATAGGCAAACAACTCTCTGAGTTTCTCAGCGATGACCTCCCTTTCGATTTTATAGACCTTCTGCAGGACATAAACAGATTCGGCGAGCACGCTTTCGGGAATAATCACCGCCTCTTCTCCCACTTTTACCTTCTCCAGCAAGGAAGATGCTCTCTTAAATAAGGTTTCGTCATCCTTCAGAAGATAACGGAGGATCACATTAGCGTCGATCAGCTTTTTCACCGTACCGCTCCCTGACGGCCTCCTCCCATGCCTTTTCTCTTGCCTCTTTAAACGGAACTTTTCCCTTTTTCGCATAGGGGCTCAACGAGCCCGCCACGCTTTTCACCGGCCTCATCACGATCTGTTTTCCCACGATGGCAAACTCGATGACCTGACTGTCGAGGCGCTCCCTGATTTTTCGCGGTATGGTCAACTGGCCCTTTTTTGTTATTTTTGCAGTTGTAAGCATATCCAATTTCTCCTTACTTTTATTTAATGCATTTCTAACCACGATTGTAAGGAACTTTTGATCATTTGTCAATGAGGGACTCTGGGGTCAGGCTTTGGATCTTTGGAATAAGGAAGCCAGGAATGCAGGAAGAGCAACGGGAATAATGGAAAACCTTGCTACGAGTTGCGGGTTACGGGTTGAAAAAATTCAAAAATGGTTGCGAGTTACAGGTTAATTGGTGTTGCGGTTATCACCTTTTATGCCATGATTTCATCCACCGGCAGTATTTGCTTCCCATGACGAACTGTAAGAACAGAAAGCCTCTTTTTTTCTATCCGGTAGATGATTCGATAATTACCGTATATCAATTCTCGTATGGTCTTGTTGCCGGTTTCTGAAACAATGCGACCGCTCTCAGGGAACGCTTTCAATTGTTCTACCTTCTTGAAAATTGTATTGACCCAGCTTTCTGCTGCAACCGGATTGTCCTGAGCTATGTATTTTGCTATCTCGGAGACTCTGTCTACTGCAAGTGGAGACCAAACTATTCTCATTTTCTGATCTGCCTTAACACACCCACCTTGGCATGGTCATGGTCAATCCCTTGATCGGCTTCTATCTGACCGATGGACATCTGTATATCTTGGAGTACTTCGATTCTCTCTTGCATGGCCTCGAATTCGTCTGCATCGAGCAAGACAGCCACACCCTTCCCATGATGCGTGATAACGAGAGGGCGTTTTGTGTCATGTACCTGCTTGAGGAAGGAAGCAATACTCGTACGAACCTCGGACATTGGCCGGATGTCTTCTTTAACCCTGGTTCTTTTCATATAGCACCTCACATAAATAATGTACAATATAGCGTACTTTATATGTGATAGTCAATAGGGAGGCTTGTGGCCAAATCTTCATATGTCACTACAAAGGGTTTGTTGAGTTGATTGGGTTGCTTTACCAGATTCTCGCATGGAGCATAGCGCATGGCGCATAGCGTTAAGGAATGATGGAATGGTGAAAATAATAGTTACCAGTTATCAGTAATCAGTCAACAGTGAGAAGATAAAGGACCAAGACTCAAGGATAAAGGATACGAAAATGCAAAATGGAAATTTGAAAAATGAAAAGTGCAAAATGTAATTCAAAGGCCTAAGGCCAAAGGCTCGCAGAGCGCATGGCGCATAGCGAAAGGAGTAATGGAATGATGGAATGGTGACCAGTCATTGGTGATCGGTTAAGAAACG